>Ga0207707_10004534_pt1 | contig 12213 bp, 10 predicted proteins | sample KBSC83BmetaG_FD_184336 | JGI IMG/M metagenome (GOLD analysis project Ga0207707, IMG submission 184336) | Corn rhizosphere microbial communities from Kellogg Biological Station, Michigan, USA - KBS C8-3B metaG (SPAdes) (version 2) | ecosystem: Host-associated > Plants > Roots > Rhizosphere ... | reverse complement strand
TGCGCCGAGACAATCCCTTGCTCGCACGCTGCACCGCGCGGAGCGCCGGATTGCAGCTCGGCGGCCAGCAACGACGCCAGCGCTTCGGCCGCATCGCCGCTGCTGCTTTGACTCTGTGCGTAGTGAAGGATCAGTGAGGTCAGCGCCGGTCCTTCGTCCAGAAAAGGACGGATGAGTCGACCCGGCGCGGCGCTGCACAGCGCCGAGCGCAGGGATCGGGTCGCCGCACACTCCTGGCCCTGGAGCAAATACTGCTGCACCAACAAAATGTCCCACTGGGCGAGATGCCCGCGCGCTCCGTGTGTGGCTAGATGCGAGCGCCACTGCTTTGCAACGTGCAATGCCTCGGTGACCCGGTTGTGCGCTTGCGCCAACCGCACCCATGCCAGGGCTTCTGCCTCCTCTTGCAGCGTCGAGCGACGGCATGGCAGAACTCGGGCGGGGTCTCGAGGTAGCTCGATCTCGCGTGCGAGAGCTTCTGCCTCGCGGGTGCTGCCCAAGCGAACGAGCCACTTTATGCGTTCGGCGCACAGGATGAGACGCATCCTGCGGAAGCCGCGCTGACTTGCAATCATGTCCGCTTCTTCGAGCACGCGGATTGCGGCGGCGTCTCCCCTGTCCAACTGGGTGAGCCGCGCATGGGTGAGCCAACCGCTCACCAGCTTGTCTCTCAGGCCGCCATCTCGGGAGATGGGCAGGTAGTCCGCAATCAACTTCCGCGCCCATTCGATTTCGTTGCGTTCGAAGTGAATCTCGGCGAGCGGTAGCGCTGCGATGGCTCCGGCCGCACTGCCGCGTCCATGCACCCGCGCAGCGGCGCCCAAGGCGTTTCGGAGCCTGGACACGGCGGCATCGGTACGGCCGGCCATCTGCAAGGTGACACCCACGACACAGTCGTGTACGAACATGACCAGTGGACTGTCTGTGCCGATACTGTGCTGGCGCGCCAGAGCATCGAGCCGATCGACCTCCGAGAGCATGAATTGGTAGCGCCGGGCGTTGATCAGCTGAGTATAGGAGTGGCCTTTGAGGCAGGACGGCAGGTCGCTGTGCTCGCGTAAGAGCTTCTCGCAAAGTTGCTCCGCCAAGCGCGGCCTGTCCCGCATCTGCGCCACGATAGCTTCGCGGTGCAGAAGCGTGCCTCGCAAGGACCGCAGCTCGCGTTCGCCGATGTTGCCGAGAGCGACCAGCTCTTCGAGCCGCGTGCGGGTGGCCCCAAGAAGAGCCTCTGCTTCGTCAACGCGCCACTCGATGGCCAACTGGCATGCGGCGGCGAGCATCAGGCGCGGGTATTGCGCGCGGATGCGCTCCGGAACCCGGGCGGCCAGTTGCGGGACCCGGAGCAGTCGCCAGGAGCTGAACAGCACCTCGCACGAAGCGTCGAGCAGCCGCGCCGCGTGATCCATATCGCCAGCTTCCATAGCGTGCGTGCAAGCCTCGATGGCATGCCCGTTCTCCAGCAACCACACACTGGCACGACCGTGCAGAGCCGCGAGCTCCGATGCCGGAAGTGCGCTGGCGGCGTCTGCCAGAAACTCCGCGAACAGCGCCTGGTACCTGAACCAACCGGGGCTACTGTCCGAACGCGAAATGAAGAGACCTTTCCGGACACACGACTGCAACATCTGCGCGCCATCGGTACGGCCTGTCACTGCATCGCAGAGCGGTGCGCTCAAGTCGCCGAGGATGGAGGTTTTGAGAAGGAACTCCTGCGTAACGGAGTCTTGCAGTTGAAAGACTTCCTCCGCGAAGAAGTCCCGGAGAGGGCGAAGGTGGCTACCCATCCCGATCCATTGGCGGCGTGGACGGCCGTGCGTCTCCTGCCAGGTCTTCAGCAGCAGGCTCAGACCGCAGGCCCAGCCTCCCGTGTGTGCCGTGATCGCTTCAATTTGGGAGGACGTCATCTCTGCAGGACACTCGCCCGCGAAAAGCCTGGTGACCTCTTCCGGGGTGAACGCAAGATCACGCTCATCGAGCTCCGACAACTGGCCTGCAGCGCGCAATCGGGCCAGTTCGATATCGGACTCTCCGCGGGTAGCGAGCACGACGTGGAAGCCGCGCGCACACTCGATGAGCGACTTCACACAGGCCGCCGAAGGAGATCCTGTCAGATGATGCACATCATCCAGAAACAAGACCGTCGGACCGAGCCGGCCCGCGCCATCGGCGATCCGCTGCGCCAGCGTCGTCTCCGACCAGTGCACTCGCCCGTTGAGCCAGTCTCGGATCTCGGAATCCTGACTGACCTCGGCCTTCGTGAGCGCTGCAACAACGCGTGCAAGGAAAATCCCCGGCACTCGCGCCGCGGGATCCAACGTGAGCCAAACTACGCGCGCGCTGTGTGAGAGTTGCGAATACCACTGACCCAAGAGGGTCGTCTTTCCGTACCCGGCGGGAGCTCGCACGACGGTTGCGGCAACCGAGCAGACCGCGTCCCGGTACCCGTCGAGGCGGGGCCGGTCCACAGTGCCGGGGACGCAGGCAATAGGGTGCAGACGTGCAGCAGGCACGTACGTTCCGGTCCGTGCCTCGAACACACGCAATGCCCCCCACGTTGCAGCGTGTCGCGCCATCCCCTTTCTGCGGCTTATCGACCGAGTCGTGCCGTCTTGTTGCCGATGCAGCCAATTCCAACTGAAATCGGCTACCGAAGCAAGCTCAGAAGAAGGTGCGCCGCAACGTGAGCGCTACCACTCGGGGCCGCGAGGGCACGCCCTCGCGGTTATAGAAGGGTGAGGTCGTGCCGTCGGGATTCTGAGTCAGCGCGGGGCCGAGCTGGATCCAATAGAACTTGTTGAAGACGTTCTGTGCCTCGAGAGCTGCGCTCCAGTGGCCGTTTGCAGACTCATAGGTCAGCCGCGCATTCACCAGGGCGTACCCGGGGGTGACGTCGAAGGACTGCTGCTTGAGATTCTCCGGACCGTTGGTGCGGTAGCCTTGATAGAACCAGTCTACGCGCGGTGTGAGTGTCCCAGCGTTGCCGAAATTGATCGCGTATTGCGCGCCGATGCTAAAGGACACCTCCGGTTGTTCGCGGACGCTCGGGTCGATGTACCCGTCCACCAGCGGATTGGTGATGGAGCCGCGATAGGTGTAGTAGCTCGCCGTGGCATTGATCGACAGTGCCCGGAAGGGAGTCGCCGTGGTCTCGAGCTCCACGCCCTTGGCCTTGCCGGGAGCGCTGAAATAATTGATCCACAGGAAGCCCATCTGACCGGCGAGCGGAGTGCCCGCAGGACACAGCTGCGTCGTGATCGGGAAGAAGGGCCCGGGATCGGTCGCATTGGCGGGACTGCACTGATAGCCGATGCGCGTGGAAATTCTCGGGCTGTAGTCATTGAGGAAGGCCGACAGGTTGGTGCGGAGATGGTGATCGAAAAAGTCGCCCTTGAAGCCGACCTCATACGCAGTGATCGTTTCACTGGGGATCGACTGCAGCTGGGCCGCTACAAAGGGCCGCGGCTCCGCACCATCGGAGCGAAATCCGGTCGATACCGTCGCGTAGACCATTTTGTCGTCGGTAAGCTTGTAGTCGACACCGGCGAGCCAGTCCACGTGATTCTTCCCATAACGCAACGGCGTGGCGATGGTGAGGAATCCGGTGTGGTCGAACGTGTACGTCTTCTGTTCGCTCGTGTAACGGATTCCGCCCGTCACGGAGATCCTGGCCGTCGGGTTGTAGACGAGGTGGGCGAAACCCGACTTGCTGCTGGTGGTGAAATTGTCGTTCTGAGCGAAGTTCGGAATGATGCCCAAAAAGCTGAGGTCGCCGAAAGTGACGTAGCCTCCCAGGTGGGAAGTCGAATCGTAGTAGAACGCTCCCGTGGTCCAGTCCAGCTGGTTGAACAGCGTGCCGCTGATCTGAAGCTCAGCCGAGTTCTGCTCGTGGCGCTGCAGATTGAGCGTGGTGCTGAGATCGAAGGGACCGAGGTCCCCGTCGCTCGCCCAATCGCTCGTGTAACGGCGGTGGGCTCCGACCAGCTTCACATGGATGTGCTCGGACAGGTTGTAGTCGATCTTGGCGGACAAATCCCTCACGATCGTGACTGCCTCAGTCGGCCAGTAACGGCCCAGGACGGGGTCGGAGTAGCTCGCAAAGGTGGTGTACGGGTCGCCGGTCACGAAACGATCGTCGTTGTACCGCATCCCATATTTCGGAAAGATGAACAGGTTGTTGTAGAGGGAATGCAGGGGGTCGGCCGGGTTGTATCCCTTCAACAGCGAGTCGGCGCCCGGCTCGGCCTCGTCGCGCGAGTAGTCGCCGGTCAGATTGATCTCGAGATCGTCGGTGGCGACATACCGGAGCATGAGCCGCGCGGCGTGCGTCCTGTCACCGCCATTCTCGCCAATCCTGCAGTCGCCGCGATTCTGTTCGTCCGAGGGTTGGATCTCCGGAAGCGACCCGGCGAGCTGCGGAGTGCCGTTGGCGATCATCTGGCAGGTGAAGTCGAGCCTGGCCTGGTAGCCATCGATCTGCGTCGAGGCGCCCGACAGGCGTATGAACAGATGGCCGGGGACGATGGCGTAGTCGTAGGCGCCCTTGAAGTTGAGCTCGTTGAACTGGCCGTAGGTCGCTTCCACATAGCCGCTGTCATCGCCCTTGGGGGTCTTGGAGATCAGGCGGATCGCGCCTCCAAGCGCATTCTTGCCGAACAGGGTGCCTTGCGGGCCGCGCAGGACCTCCACTCGCTCGATGTCGAGCAGGTCCATCGCGGAGGCGGTCAAGGTCCCGTTATAGATGTCGTCGATGTAGACCGCGACCCCGGGCTCGCTCGTGTAGATGAAGTCGGTGGTGTTGACGCCTCGAAGGCCGATCTGGGGGTTGGGACCGAAGATGTTCGCCTGCTGGCGAATGTTGGCGTTGGGAATAATGGCATTCAAGTCGGCCACGTTCGTCAATCCCTGGCTCTCGAGCATTTCCCCCGATACGGCGGTGATCGACAGGGGGGTCTCTTCCAGGTTCTCCGTCCGGAAGCGCGCTGTGACCACGACCTCCGACAGCGCAGAGGAATCGGCAGCCGTCGCGGCCGTCTGCGTATCGGCGGCGGTGACCGCCGGCGAGACTGCGAGCAACGCCACTGCCGTCAGAGCAGCACAGATCGCGGGCAAATCGATTGCCTGGCCGCTACGACCATCTGATGTACTTTTCACGTGCGAGTGCCCCCTTGTTTGACGCGGGGACTCTAAGGCGATAGGGCCGGAGGGGAGCACCTATCTTTTCGATTGTGCTGCACCGCGCGAGCAGCACAGCCATACGACTAACGTCTCAACCGCTCACGGGGAAATGCTGCGTCACAACCGGCCGCGGGAGTGAGTTTGCCCGCGTGTGACCAAGCGCTCAGCCGCTCCACCGCTCGCGAACGATCATAGAGCCTCGCCCAAAGCCCGAATTGCAGGGGATTCATGGACACGGTTCGAGTCAGAACTCTGCGGGAGCATTCGCAGGTGCGCACACTGCTGCGCGCCTTGCTCGAGAGTGCCCGCCTCTTCCCGCCCGGAAGTCAGCTGATCGACTTCACGAACGAGCTCCCGGCGGAGCTGTCTTTCGCCCTGGAGCGCGTTCAGAGCGAAGGTCGCGCGTGGCAGGCTTGGCGCCGAGGAAACGATGTGGGCGCCGTGAGCGCAGAGCTGGACGAGACGGTATCTCGAATTCAGGGCTTACCCGTGTTGCTTCTCTTTCACCACGATGACCGTGGTCTCGTCACCAAGACCTCGAGCTGGATGGGAAGACAGAGCGGCGAGTGGGTCATGAGAAGCCCAGGGCAGCGCCGACACACGTAGTGACCAACATCTCACAACCCCGGTAGGAGCGCACGAACCTCGGGCCAGGACTTCTCCCCGTTCTCCCGCATTTCGTTGCGTAACTGCGGTGGCACCCAGTCCACCAGCGCCGACTTGAACGCAGGGCGCTCCCTGATCAGAGCGAACCATCGCTCTACGCGCGGTAGCCGACCGTTGCACCATATCCCCTGCATCGCCAGCGCCTCCAGGCGATTGACGTACGGTGCGAGGGCTATGTCGGCCATGGAGAACTCATCGCCCGCGAGCCATCCCGAGCCGGCGAGTGTGTCGTCCATGCTCCGCAAATAGCCGTCGTACAGGCGTATCTTGTCCGCGGCGCCGGGCGCCGCGATCCCTTCTTGGATCCACTGCCACTTCAAGGCCCGCGCAGCACGACCTTCCGTGCCACCTTGAGCGAGGAACTGCTCGAAGCTGCCCGTGCCGTTTCGCAAGAGAGTGTGGCGATGGGAGACGATGTATGTCAGTGCCGAGCAGGCAGGGTGCAACTCCTCGTCGACTGCCTTCGTCCAATATCGAACTCGCGCCCGTTCGAGCGCAGAGCGCGGATAGATCGGCCGGTCCGGAAATACTTCCTCCAGATATTCGCAGATGACCGTCGACTCCCGAATCACGGAGCCATCGTGCACGAGCACCGGCACGACGCCCTTGGGATTGATGGCGAGGAATTCGGGCGCAAATTGCTCGCCGCGCAAGATATCCACATAGCGGCTCTCCCAAGGCAGACCTTTCTCATCGAGTGCGAAGCGAGTCTTGGCGGCGCAGGCAGAAGAGCCGTGGTGATACAGCGCAATCATTAGGGTCTCAAAGCCTCATGCGACGGCGCCTAATAAGCCACGCCCAAGGACACGAGCGCTAGGTGCTAGCATTCGACGGATGTCTATCGCGAAGCTCGGCGGGTGGCAATGGGTGAAAAACGGATGCCCTCGGTGCAACCAGGTCCAGAGGAAGATCAAGCGAAGCGCTCAGCCGAGGGTTCGGGCGAGGGGCCGCGAGAAACGCTCCGTGAGAAGGCGAAGCGCCTGGTTTTCGGGGTGCCATGGTGGTGACCTACATGGCCGGCATCCCGGGCGGCCTTTTCTCGCCTTCACTGTCGATTGGCGCAGGGCTTGCACAATGGGTGCACGTGGCTTTCGCCTGGGCGCCGATGGCAGCCGTGATAGCGCTGTGCATGACGGGATATCTTGCAGCGGTAACGCAGTCGCCCATCACGTCTTTCGTCATCGTGATGGAGATGACCGACGGCACCGGCATGGTGATCCCGATGATGGGGACCGCCCTCGTTGCCTCCCGCATCTCGGCCTTTTTTACACCGCCTTTGTACGAAGCTCTCGCGAAGATCAACTACTTCCACGTGGCGAAACTCCCTACGGGGAGCTTCCTGCAAAAGAAGCCGGTGCCCCCTCCTGGCGCTTGAGGACGTTGCCAGCGCCAAGCACTCGCCCCCTCAAAGTCGACCGATCAGTTGCTTGCGCATCGCGATCCTGCGGCCAGGTTCCGGGAGCCAGGCGCGCTCGTAGTCCAACTCGCGCCGCATGTCAGGACCGCAGTCTCCTTCGGGCATCCTGAGGTAGCCGTTGCGCTCGTAGAACGGGCGATTCCATGACAGGTGCGCATACGTGGTGAGCCACAGCGAACGCGCGCCGGCGCGCCAAAACACCTGTTCAGTGGCGCTCAGTAAGCACGTACCCACGCCCAGGCGCATGAACTCCCTCAACACAGAAAGCTGATCGAGATAGGGCTCGCCATCACGCGTCCCCGATGCTGCGAAACCGATGGGGGTTGCATCGGAGTCCAACGCGATGAGTGTCCCTCCCAATGCGAGGGAGGTCTGCCACCGGCTTCGCTCTGCGGCCTCGAATTCATGCTCGTCCGCTCGATTCAGCCTCAGGCCGGCCAGCACAAAGAGCTCCGATGCGTCATCGTCGATTGCGCAGAGCGCATCGATGTCCGCCGGAGTGCCTGCCCGGAGCTCAAAATTCAACGCGATTTTTCTTTCGGTCCTCAATGGACTCACTCCGATCGCGGTTCGTGAGGCTGCTGTCGGGCGTGCCGCAGACGCCGACGCCACGTGTCGAAGGCAAACGGGCCAGGCCCTGCCGCGAGGAGCGTCGCGATGCACGCCAGATACAACAGATCGCACTCGATGCCCGGCTTGCCGAATTGCGGACCGGTTGCGGTGACGGCCAGGAACTTGATGGAGCTGAAGCCGAAAGGCAGATGCACCGTGAACAGCGCCACCAGCAGCACGACGATCATCGGGATGCTGAACCACTCGAGGTACGCACCCACAAGCACCGCAACCCCGCCGACGAGCTCCACGATCACTGTAATCCAGGCCATGAGCTGCGGCGACGGCACGCCCAGCCCCGCAAGAGCCGCGGCGAAGACAGGGACACCGCGTCCGACTTTGAGCAGCCCGTGCTCCAGGAATCCGTAGCCCACGATCAGCCGGAGCGGGATAGACGCCCAGGGGGTAAACAGCGACCGGTTCAGTCTCATTCCGAGATTCCTGCAAGTGACTCGTCGAAGTGCTGTCGCACGACCGCTCGCGTTCGTTACATCTTCGCAGTTCCCGGGTAGTTCGAGCGTGTGACAAGTTCTGCGGTCTTCCGGTCTCCTGGAGCGGTGCCGTGTAACGTTTTGCGGGCACTCGTCGAAGGTGTGGTGGTACGCGTGAATCCTGCAGAGAGAGACGAGCGATGGACGCAGCTGATGGATCGCTCGATCGAGGGTGATGCGTCCTCGTATCGCCAATTGCTCGTACTTCTTACGGTCGGGCTGAGAAACGCCGTGCGTGCACGGGTGCGTTCCATCGGCCTCGATGCGGAAGACGTCGTGCAGGAAGTCCTGCTAGCCCTGCACTTGAAGAGAGGCACCTGGGTGCCCGGTACTCCCGTGGGGCCCTGGGTTGCCGCGATCGCACGGAACAAGATCATCGATGCCTGGCGACGCCAGGGTCGTCGCATCGAGGTGCCGATCGAGAGCGTTCTCGAGACTCTGTGCGTTGAGGAACCTCACGCCGAAGAGCAGGCACACGATGTGGAGAAGGCGCTCGAGAAGTTGAATCCGCGTCAGCGCGATGTCGTTCGGGCTGTCTCGCTCGAAGGTCACACCGCGCGCGAAGTTGCGGTACAGCTGCGGATGAGCGAGGGGGCGGTGCGCGTGACGCTCCACAGGAGTCTTAAGGCTTTGGCTGCCACGTTCCAAACGGTGCTGAATCGTGATCCTGCTTGCGGGAACCGCGGTGAGCTTCCTGAAAGAGACCGCCCGACCGTTCGCGGTCTCCTCTCGGAGCTGGCGGTTACTGCTTGCTCCGGCTTTGCTTGTAGGCGGTGTGGTCCTGCAGCTGACGAGATTTCCTGCCCACGAGTGGGGCCCGCGTCTCCACTGACACAACGCATTGCACTCTCTGTCATCGATCCCGTTACCGTCTCTCTCTTCCACCGGTGGTGAGTCTCTTGGTCGCCCTGCGGCGCGGGGCACCTCGACGTCCCGCTGTAGCGGGTGCTGTGGCGGGCGTGGTCGCTAGCGCAGTAGCTGCCAGTCTCTACGCGATCAAGTGCCCTGATGACAGCCCGCTGTCCGTCGCGACCTGGTACTCGATTGCCATTGCGGGGGTGACGGCGGCCTCAGCGTACAGCGGTGCCCACATACTGCGCTGGTGACAGGCGGGCGCCATCAACTCGCCAGCACAAACTTGAGCAAATCCGCCATGCGAGCACCCACGGCATCGGCTCGAACTCCCAACGCCTCCTCGGGTTGCCCACCTCGGTTGAGCCAGAACGTCCGATATCCAAACCATTTGGCGCCGGCCGCATCCCACCCTGCCGCCGCACAGAAGACCATCTCCTCGGGTCGTGCGCGGAAAGCGTGGGTTCCCATTTCGTAAGCACGTCGATCCGGCTTGAACGCGTGCACACGATCGGTGGTGAGATGCGCTTCGAAAAAATCCTGCAGACCTGAGTTCGCGATCGGGGCATCGAGCATGGCGGCCGTGAAGTTGGAAAGAAACGCCATTCGGATCCCCGCATCGCGCAGCGCCTCCAGCGCCGGCCGCGCGTCGTCCCAGGCCTTGAGCTCCCGGTAGGTTTGCATGAGGCTGTCGAGCGCCCCTTCGTCCATCGGTAAATTCAGAGAGTGCGCGGCGAAACTCAGCGCCTCTTGAGTCACGTGCCAGAAGTCGACATAGGACCCGCCGAGGGTTCGTAGCCATGTGTATTCGAACTGACGCGTGCGCCACGCATTCATCAGCGCCATGCCCTTCCCTTCGAACAACGCCTCGGCGCGCGTCGCGACCGGAGTCGCATCGACGATCGCAAAGGCATCGAATGCGATTGCCTTGGTTCGCAGCGACGCGAGCTTCCCAGAGGGCCGCTGCGCCGCGCGAAGTCGAGCATTCCAGGTTCCCGACGATAGCCCCGCCGCGGCCAGGAAAGCTCTACGGTCGATCACGGAAGTCCCTCGCTAAATGCCGGGTTCACTGCACAGCACGACGCGCCACCCATCCGGATCCTCGAAGGTGACGCTCTTGTCGGCCCAGTACGGATTGAGAGGATCGACGGCTCGATAGCCCATCGACCTCAATCGCTTCTGGAGCCCTGCGAGCTCATCTGCGTCGAGGATGTAGAGGACCACGAGGTTGTCGGCACTGGGTGCCGGAGCGGGGCTCCCCGTACGATGCTGTGTGAATTCCAGATGATAGGTCGCCTCAGGCAGTCCGAGCATGACGCCGTCGTACCCCTCGTGGTCGGAGAAGCGACCCAGCTCGCGCAACCCCAAGCCGTCCCGGTAGAACGCAACGACTTCTTCCAGCCGGTCCGTGGGCCGAGCGATCCTCACCTGCGAGACTCGAGCGTAAGGAAATACGATAGGTGGAGTTGTCATGATTCCAGTTCTGCGAGAAGTGATGCCGGCTTGGCGCCCAGCCCGGCGCGCTCTTGAATTAATCGAGCGATGGGGTCCGATCGTTACACGCGCGTTCCAGCGCTGCCGTCACCGGCGAACGCAGTCGCGGAGAACGTGGGCGATCATTCTCGCCGCGGGCGATGGACGCCATCGGCGTCACTGGAGCTGCGAGCGCTCAGCAGGACGAGGAGCTTGCAATTGCCGGCGCGCGCCCTGGACGGCAACCGTGCGCGGTAGCCGGTGCAATAACCCGACGCTTGCGACGGTCTTGTTGTTGGGACTGGCTGCGGGGGGCGGACTCGCACCGCAGGCGACGGCCGACGAGCGGCCCGCAGCGACGGTGGACTTAGGCACGGATGCGGGCGCGCGGGTGGGCGGCGTGCGGCGGTACAGCAACGCGAGGATCGTTGAGACGAGCTTCCATGCCGCCATGGCACCGGCCGGGTCTCATTCAACGGGTATGCGATCAATATGACGATCCCCACACACATCGACGGTTTCGACCCGAAAGGTTTAACCCTGTGGTTCGAGCCTCGCCCCGGAAGCCAAGACCCAAGGGCAGCGCGGACTGTACCTGCTCCGTATTCCAACGCTGTCCGCAAGACGCGCTTGTTCCTGGAATGGAACTGGGCGATGCTTTTCCCGCCCGATATCTCCCATTTCGGTTACCGCCGCACACAGCGGCGAGCGCTCACTCAATCGGTTCCCACTCCCGTGACCCTCAACCACCCCCAAGCCGGAGGACTCCTCAAATGACTCGCGCAATCTCCAGTACCGTCGCCGCCGTCATCGCGGCACTCTCCCTCATCGGCCCTGCCCGGGCAGACGATATGACCTCCTTCGCCACAGGCGGTTATGCGAAAGCCCTGCAGACGATGGACATGATGCACATGATCGATACCAACAAAGACGGCATGGTATCGGCCAACGAATGGACCGCATTCCAGGAGCGCAGTTTCGCCGCCCTGGATAAGGACCACTCGGGCTTCATCGAGCGCGCGGAGTTCGCAAGCGCACCCGAGGGCGGGTTTGCCTTTGCGACGGCCGCCTACGTCCACGGACTGATGACCGATGAAATGTTCCAGAAGCTCGATGCCAACGGAGACGGGAAGATCTCCAAACAGGAGTTTGTGAGCCACGAGCGCAAGATATTCGAGATGTTGGACAAATCCGGCAAAGGCATGGTCGGTCCCACGGACTTCATCCGCAAGGGAGGCTGACACCGCTCGATGGATCGACGACTGATCGGCGTGCTCACGACCGTCGTGCTCGACGGCATGGGCATCGGGTTGACGTTGCCCATCTTGCCGGGTCTGTTGCGGGCCGTGGGGCACGCCGATGAGCTCGATTGGCGCTTCGGCGCCTTCTTCGGACTGTATGCACTGATGCAGTTCGTGTGCGCTCCGTGGCTCGGGGCGATGTCCGATCGCTGGGGCCGCCGGCGAGTGCTCATGCTGTCGCTCGCCGGCGCAGCGATCGATTACTTGCTTCTGACGGGCCTCGACT
>Ga0207707_10004530_pt1 | contig 12218 bp, 12 predicted proteins | sample KBSC83BmetaG_FD_184336 | JGI IMG/M metagenome (GOLD analysis project Ga0207707, IMG submission 184336) | Corn rhizosphere microbial communities from Kellogg Biological Station, Michigan, USA - KBS C8-3B metaG (SPAdes) (version 2) | ecosystem: Host-associated > Plants > Roots > Rhizosphere ... | reverse complement strand
GAATCGCCCGCGGAGATCAGCGCGCGCGCCGATCGTGTGCTGGTCAAAGTCCGCGCCGCGGGCGGGAATGTCGCGTTGTTCGGCCACGGCCATTTCTCCCGCGTCCTCGCGTCGCGCTGGGTCGGCCTTTCCGCCGGCCACGGCGAACACTTCCTACTCGACACCGCCACCTTGAGCGTGCTGAGCTACTACCGACAATCACGGGCGTTTAAAATCTGGAACGCCCCGATCGCACGTTAGAACAGTGCGATTTATTCACGCTTCCAACGCCCACACAACGGCTTTTTTGACGTGCAGTGCCATTGTATCAAAGAGTCTTGCTTGTGTGTTTTCGGCATGGATGAGCAATGGAAGCTCCGTACAAGCGAGAACTACTGCGTCGGCTCCGGATCGTTGAAGTCCGAGAATGATCCTGCGCAGTTCTTCTTTAGAATCAGGAACCAGTTTTCCCACGCACAGCTCACTATAGATGACATTGTGAACGTAATTTCTTTGCGCTGCGTCGGGAATCAGCACACGTATCCCATGCTCTTCGAATTTCTGCGCATAAAAATCTTGCTCCATCACAAAGCGCGTGCCCAATAAGCCAACCGTCGAAACGCCGTCCTTGACGACTTCCTCCGCAGTGGCATCCGCGATATGCAGCAAAGGGATGTGAGTCGATGCGAGCACCGCTCCAGCGACTTTGTGGGCTGTATTCGAGGCCATGATGACAAACTCTGCCCCAGCTTTTTCCAGGCGCGCAACGGTGGCGATCAGAATCGCCGCAAGCTCTTCCCAGCGCTCCAGCAATTCGAGTTGCGCGATCGGGTGAAAATCCAAACTGTGCATAACGAGCTCTGCGGAATGCGACGGTCCTAATCGGGCTTTAACTTCTTCATTGATCAAACGGTAGTACTCGGCCGAAGACTCCCAGCTCATGCCGCCAATGATACCGATGGTTTTCATAGGAACCTCATTTTCCCCACAACTCTAAAGGAAGCCGTAATGAGAGTTGCCACTCGGACCCTGAGACCGTTGAACAACTTATCACGGTGACGCTTTTTCCCCTGCGCCCACAAGTTATGCTGCCCGCGCAGGCGATCGGCCCGCGTCAGACGGCGTTCGCAGATTGGCCCGCGGCAGCAGCGGCAGATCAGCGACAGTCCGCAGTCCTCGGTGTGAAACATCTTGTGCATGATCGATTTCCGCCTCGGCGTAAAGCGGAAGTTAGCCATTCTATCGGAAAGAGTACAGATTCAGATTATGGCAATTACCACCGTAACAGTTGTAAATTTTGGCAACTGTGCCGCCTGTCTTTTCGAGCGGCTGTATCTACCGCGCGCGGCGCCGGTGCGCTAAATTCGCGGCATGCTGAGACCCCAATCATCGAACGGGGAACTCCTGTACGAACGGGTGGCCGATCATATCGTCGAGCTGATCGAGCGCGGCACTTTGCATGCCGGCGAGCGTTTGCCGTCAATCAGAAATTTGAGTTCGCAGATGGACGTGAGCATTTCGACCGTCCTGCAGGCTTACGTGATGCTCGAAGGCAAGGAGCGGATCGAAGCCAAACCGCAATCGGGCTTTTACGTGCGGCCGGCGCGCCATCTCGCGCCCGAGCCGCGCACCTCGAGTCCGTCGCCGGTGGTAACTCGGGTCGGCGTGAGCGAGCTGGTCGCGCAGGTCTTCAACTCGGCGCATGACCCGCAGGTCATTCAACTGGCGCTGTCGACGCCGAGTCCGGAGCATCTGCCGGTGAAAAGATTGAACCGACTCATGGCGGCGGCCATGGGAAGAGCGGGAGCACGCGCTCTCAGCTACGATTTTCCGCCGGGCTACGCCCCGCTCCGCCACGAGATTGCCAAGCGATCGATCAAAGCGGGATGCAAGCTCGCCGAAAGCGAGATCGTTACGACCCACGGAACCATGGAGGCTCTGAATCTCTGTTTGCGCGCCGTGGCAAAGGCGGGCGATGTGATCGCGATCGAGTCGCCAGCGTTTTACGGGACTCTGCAGGTGATCGAAAGCTTCGGCATGAAGGCGCTGGAGATCGCTACCGATCCGCGCGACGGCATCGTGATGGACGCGCTGGCGGCGGCGATACGCCGGCAAAAAATCAAGGCGTGTCTGCTGGTCACTAATTTCAGCAATCCTTTGGGAAGCCGCATGCCGGACGCCAACAAGAAAGCGCTGGTGGAACTGCTTGCGCGCCGCGAAATTCCGCTCATCGAAGACGATATTTACGGCGATTTGTGTTTCGCCGGGCCGCGGCCGAAGACGGCGAAGGCCTACGACAAAGAAGGACTGGTGCTTTTGTGCTCGTCGTTTTCGAAAACGCTGGCGCCGGGCTATCGGGTCGGCTGGACCGCGCCGGGCCGCTTTCGGCCGCAGGTCGAGAGCCTGAAATTTACCAGTTCCATGGCGACGACCACGGCGCCGCAGATGGCGATCGCGGAATTCCTCCAGAGCGGCGGCTACGATCGCTATCTAAGAAAGTTGCGCCGCCTCCTGGCGGGCCAGGTCGAGCAGATGCGCCATGCGGTGAGCCAATATTTTCCCGCGGGTACAAAAGTCACGCGGCCTCAGGGAGGCTACGTCTTGTGGGTCGAGCTGCCGCGTTCGGTGGATTCGCTCGATCTCCATCGCCGCGCGCTGGCGCAGAAGATCAGCATCGCGCCTGGGCCGATTTTTTCCGCCAAGCAGAAGTACAAAAACTTCATCCGGCTGAGCTGCGGATTGCCGTGGTCGGAGAGAATCGATCGCGCCGTGCAGACGTTGGGGGAGCTGGCGCGGAAAATCACTTGATGCTCCGCGCGCATGTCGTTCGCGCGCGGCTTGAAATTTCTCCGGCCCACGCTAAGCACATCAAGCATTTTTGTTTTTTTCGGCGCGCCAATTCGCCGCCAAGCCGTAAAACAATCCGTTCCCGGAGCTGCGTAAGCTTTCCTGGCTGCAGCCGTCGTTGTTTTCGGGTGCTGCTGGATAGTTTGTGGAACCATTTCTTCACCACGGAGTGATTCATGAGCTTGCGCTAGCCGGCAGAGGAAGAAGTTGCCCTCACCCTGGCTCTCTCCCATCAGAATGGGCGAGGCATAGGATTCCAATGGCTACTCGATATAGACCTTCACCCCTCCGTGCTCTCCGTGTTCTCCGTGGTGATTAACTTGAGGCAGTGGGCTAGCATCCGTTGACCTGACTCCGCGGCTTTTGTTATGTGAAGTTGCGACGAAGGAGGCGATCATGTCCGCGCGAATCCGGCATTTGGCGCTTTACACCGAAAATCAGCAGGGAATGACGAATTTTTATAAGACCGTGTTCGGCATGAAGCGAATCACTCAGAGCTTCAACCAGGCCAATCACGGCCATTTCAGCGATGGCGTGATCGGTCTCGCGGTTTTGCGCCGGCGCCCGGGCTTTCATGCCGCGCTCGATCACTTCGGCTTCGAGGTGGACGACGTCGGCTCCATTCTTGACCGGCTCAAAGAAAAATATCCCAAGATGCTGGTCACCAAAGGACTGGAGCAAGTGGCGTTCGCGGTGTTTCGCGGCTGCGATCCGGCGGGAACGCAGTTCGATATTTCCTGGAAGCAGCATCCGAAGGTTCAGGAAGGCTATAAAGACGACGGCTGGAAGCAGGCGCGGCAGATCGACCATATTTCGATCCGGTCCGGCGAGCCCGAGCGGGTCGCCGAGTTTTATCACGAAGTGTTCGAGCTCAAGGAAGGAAAAAAATTCTACGACGAGGACGCGCTCAGCGTCACCGACGGCACGGTGGATCTAGTGATCCGGCGGACCAGCAACCACTGCTATCAGAGCATGCGCGAAGGGATCGATCACTTCGGCTATGCAGTCGAAAGCATCGAGCAGGTCAAGCGTGACGTCGAAGAGTTCGGCGGCGCCAATCCGACCGCCGTGCCGAAGGAGCTGGCCGGCGGTGTGTTCGGACACATCACGCAGGAAGACATCGATGCCTGCAAGGCCGGCAGATACGCCATCGCCGATCCGGATGGTCTGCTGATCGATCTGTCGGAGCGGCCAGCGCAATCGTAAGTTGCCGGCAAGGGGAGGATCACCACGGAGACACGGAGAGCACAGAGGATATTTTTGAAACGAAACCTCCGTGTCCTCCGTGATAAAAGCTTCCGTTTTTCCCGGCGAAAGAAGGCAATGGCAAAGCATGTGCCGCGCCCGACATAATGTTTCGGCGTTTCTAGCCGCGCTGTTTCTGCTTGCGCTTCTTGCTCCTCTTCACGCGCAGACGTTGACGCCGATTCATATCGGCGTGTCGACCAACACGGCTACCTGGTTTCCGCTTTATGTCGGCTGGAAAAAAGGTCTGTTCCGGGAGCAGGGTCTTGAACTCCTGCCGATCTACATGCAGGCGCGCACGTCGCTTGCAGCCATGGCTTCTAAGCAGATCGGCTACATCACGCAGACGGGCTCTTCACTGACGGCGATTGGGCGCGGTCTGCCGGCTAGGCTGATCCTGATATTTACGGACAAGACCCACCACGTTCTAGTCGTCAAACCGGAAATCACTTCGCCGGCGCAGCTCCGTGGACGGGTCGTGGCCATCAGCCAGCCGGGCGGCACGGTGCACCGCGAGCTGCTGATGATTCTGGAGAAATACAAAATCAATCCCAACGAAGTGAAAACTGCGAGCCTCGGTAGCACCACCCACAGCCTCGCCGCTCTCAAGGGAGGCAACGTCGACGCGGCCATGCTTCAGACGCCGCTCGAGCTCTACCTGGAAAAAGACGGCTTCAAGCCGTTGGTTTACTTGAAAGACATTCTGGAATTTCCGCTTTTGGGTATCATCGTTCACAGCGATCTTTTGCGCGATAAGCCCGATCAGGTCAGAAAAATGGTGACCGCTTCTCTCAAAGGCATCGCCTTCACCAAGTCGCATCGAGAAGAAGTGGCGCCGCTGCTCAAGGACTTCATTGGCTTGGACAGCTTGGAACTGGCGCAGCGAGCCTACGACAAGTTGCGAGATATCTGGCCGGACAGCGGCATGCCGACTGAAAATGGATTGAAGAACGTCGCAAACATGGCGGAAGTTCCCGCCAACGTGCCGACCGGAAAACTCGTCGATTGGAGCGTCGTCAAGGAAGTAACGGCGTCGCTCAAGGCGAAATGATTACCGGCTCGGCGATACTGGGTTGATCGAAAGGAGACAAGTCAATGAGCGAGTTGAACTCCGCGAAAAAGATCGACGTGCCGCCGGAGCATTGGGATCGGTTATTCGCGCCGAGTGCGTGTTTAGGTATGGTCACGACAGTGGACAGCGAAGGCCGGATCAATGCCGCATCCTTCGGCACCTGCGTGCGCGTGTGCCACGATCCCGTGTTCATCGCGTTCACAGTCGGCGCGCCCAAGGACACCTGCAACAACCTTCTCGCCACCGGTGAATTTGTCGTCAACGTGCCGCCGTTTGAGCGCGAGATTTTGGAGAAAGTCCGCGTCACCGGCCTGGAGTTTCCGACCGGCGTGAACGAGCTGGAAAAAGCCGGGCTGACGGCGCTTCCATCGAAAGTCGTAAAGCCTCCTCGTATTGGAGAGTATCGCAGCCATTTCGAATGCAAGGTCGAATGGACCAAGCAGTGGCTGCACCGCGTCATGGTTGTCGGCAGGGTCGTTGCGGCCTCCGTCGACGAGGGATGCACGGATGCCAACGGTTACGTGATCTGGGATGCGCTCAAGCCGGCGCACTACTGCGGTCACGAATATAAGACCGGCTTCGTCGCGGCGTACCAGAAGATGGACGTCGATATGATTTACAAGGAGCCGGTTGCGCCGCGCAGCGCTTCGTCAAACTAGGGAACTGCGCGAATCAGCTAGCTTCCAATTCACGCCCCATTTCTCGCCACAATCACTTCAGCGCCATTCGGTTCGGTCCGGGTGATAAACCGCAGTGGTGAGGTGCTGTCCGTTGAGATGGAAAATGCCCATCAACCGCACCGCGCGCCGCAGCGTGGCATGGGGCGGTGAGCGGTCCGCCCACTTGGCGAACTCGCGGATCTTTTCGCGGCTTTCCTTGCTCTGAATTTTGACTTCGAACGTGATTTCCTCGAACCCGCGGTGCTCGTAGCCGAGCTCGTAGAGATATTCGCCGCGGCGATCGAACCAGCCGCGCACCTGTTCCTCCAGAGAATCGATTTCGAGATCGAGCACGCCGGCGGCCCGGCCCCACTGAGTAAAATGGCTAAAGCCGAAGCCGGCCAAAAACGTGTGCGCCGGACTGACGCCTTTGCCGAAGCCGGTGCTGTGATCGTTTTCGTCGCAGATCAGCTCCTGTTCGCGGATCTTGGTCTTGCCCGAGCAGTTCTCCAGCCAGTTGATCGTGACGTTGGGCGTCGAGCGATAATCCTTGGGGTCCACTTTTTGCGGCAGCTCGACCATCAGATTGTCGAGGTACTTCATTTTTTCTTTGTAGATTTTGATCGCCATTTCTATTCTCCTTTGAGTTAGCAGTTACACTGTGATTCAGAAACGGTTTGCCGAAAGTTGTTTCATCTGCCCACCGATACGGCACGGCAAGAAAATGCGCAGGTGCTGATCAAGTCGACAAATCCCCCGTTAGCCCCCTTTGACAAAGGGGGCGGGCCGCAGGACCCGGGGGATTTTGATTATGATAAAACTTCATAGGGCGAAGTTAGAAAAATTAGCGCCAACGCGCTGACATCGCCAACTCAAATTCTCGCGCGCCAGTCTTCCAGCGGGCTACGGTGGTTTTGCAGGATCCATTCGGTCGCTTCGATATGCTGCCCGGTGACGCCGCGGCCGTTTTGGGAGGCAAGAAACAGCGCGGGCGGCACCATCAATTCGGGACGCAGGAATATCAGATCGGGATTTTGTTTCAGTTGATCGATTTTTTCGGGATCGGTCAAGATCGAGTATTGGCCGGGAGACAGCGAGTTGACCGTGATGTTGTCGTCGCGGAACTCCAGCGCCAGGCATTGAGTCAGCGCTTCCAGGCCGAACTTCGACGCGCAGTACGGAACTCTGCCGGCCATACCCTTTTTTCCGCCGCCTGCGGAGATGTTGATTATTGTGCCACCGCCACTGCTTCGCAGCAGCGCCAGGCATTCCTTAATGCACAGGAACGGACCGCGGAGATTAACGTCGATCGCGGCGTCCCAGTCCTCGACGGCCAAGTCGGCGAACCGAATGTAGTAGCTATCGCGCTTGCCGAGGTGATTCATGCGCAGCGCGGCGTTGTTGATCAGCACGTCGAGGCGGCCGAAGCGGCTCTCGACCTGCTGCGCCATTTGGCGCACGCCTTCGAGGCGGGAGACATCGGCTTCGATGGCCATCGACGGCGGCCCGAAAGCTTGCGCTGCGCGCGCCGTCGATTCGATTTCCGTTTTCGTCCGCGAAACGGCGATCACGCGCGCGCCGGCCTCGGCAAATCCCAACGCCAGCGCTTTGCCGATGCCGCGGCCAGCGCCGGTGATGAGAACCACTTTGCCGTCAAAACGGATCATGGCTGTCGCGGCGGCACCGGTGATTTCTCAGTTTTTCGGCCAGGCGCGGATCGCCGAGTCGGGCCGCAGTTTTTTCGGATCGTAGACTTCCATGTGGGTGAAATCGTCGATCGGGCGGCGTGGTTTGGCCTTGGGCCAACTGCTCGCATGCCCGATGGGCACGACCCATAAAAGCCGGAGCGGCTGCGGTACTTGAAACAGCTCTCGCAGCTCCGGTTCCACCTCTTCGCGCACTGAAACCCACACGGTGCCGAGACTCATGCTCGCCGCCGCGAGCATCATCTGCTGCACAGAATTGGCCATGCTTGCCTGAAAAAGCTTTTCGCGATCGGCCTGCTGGCGGGTGGTCAGATAGACCGACTTGGTGCGCGGGTCGCCGCACGCGAGCACGATGACGCTCACGTCGCCGACGTAATCTTTCTTGAGTCCTTTGTAATTGACCGGGTCTTCGCGCTTTCTCTGGCGCCATTCATTATCGTAGATCTCGCGAATGCGCTTCATCTTCTTGCGGTCGCGGGTTACGACGAACTCCCAGGGCTGGGTGTTGGCTCCGGAAGGGGCCCAGCGCGCCGCTTCGAGGATTGCGCTCAACTGCGCATCGCTGACCTTGCCGGTTTTGTAAACCCGCACGCTGCGGCGTTTCTGGACTACGCTAAGCAGCGCCTGTACGGCGGGATTCTCCGGCTGCGATCGGACTGCTTTGGCTGGCTGGGCCATGAAACCTCCAAGATTTTTTCTAAGATGATGGATTGAGCCTCCGCAGAACTTTTCACGCCGATCGATCGAGTGTTTCCGCGAAGGCTTGTAATTCTTCCGAGGGTGGTCTACTCCTAAACCTATACGTAGTCAATATGCGCGCCGCCAAACGAATCGGTTCTCCGGTACCGTTGTATTTCAAGGTGATGCTGCGCCTGCGCGACGACATTTTCTCGGGCGCGCGCGAGTTCGGCCAGCGTCTTCCCGGCGAGATCGAGCTGGCGCGCCAGCTCGGCGTGAGCGTGATCACCGTGCGCCAGGCGCTGGCGCAGCTCTGCCGGGAGAAGTTGCTGACCCGCGAATGGCGCAAAGGGACTTTCGTCAGTTGGAAGGGGCCGCTCAAAAAATCCGTCCAGCTCGAAGTCGAAACCGAGGACCTGGCGCCGGTGGAAGCCGAAGGCACGAGCTTTCGCGTGCTCAATCTGGAAGACGTCGAGCCGACGCATGAGCTGCGGCGCGATTTCGCCCTGGCGGCGCACGACCGCGTGAGAAAGATCGAGCGCGTGCGTTTGGCGCACGGTCGGCCGCTCGCCTATGTGATTTCCTATGTGCCGTCGCGGATCGCCGCGCGGGTGCGCATCCAAGGCATGAAGACCATCCCGCTGTCGACGGTGATCGAAAGCTCGCTGAAGATCAAAATCAGCGACGTGAAACACATCGTCGAAGCCAAGCTGTCGGACGACGCCGTCTCGGCGCGCCTCGAGATTCCGCCGGGGTCGCCGGTGCTCTACGTCGAGCGCGACCATTTTCACAAAAAGCGTCTGATCATGCGCACGGCCGGTTTCTACCGAAGCGATCTGTTTCGCTACGAGCTGCGGCTGAAGCTTAAAAAAGCCGGCGCGGTGGTCAGTTCCTGAAGGTCGAGTGAACAACGGAGTTCTGACATGGCAATTTTTCGCGGCGAAGTCGGCTTGCAGTTTACCACCCATCTAGCGAAGCACTATGCGATTCCCCAATGGATCGAGCTGGCCGCGCACGCGCAGCGAAATGGCTTTGACCAGGTCTGGTTCAACGATAATCTCGGCCACCGAAATATTTTCGTGTTGTTGACCGCCATCGCGGCGAAAGTGCCGATCAAGCTCGGCACCGCGATTTTAGTGCCGTACTTTCGCAATCCGGTGGACATCGCCGACGCGTTCGCATCGCTTTCCGAGCTGATGGACGGCCGGGAAATCAGCGTCGGCATTGCGCGCGGCGATTATGCGCAGGCGGGCAATCAGGTCCACCTTATGAAGCCGATCGCGATGGTGAAGGAGAGCGTCGAGTGCATGAAACGTCTGCTCGCCGGCGGTTCGGTGCGCTACGGCGACTATCCCACGCTGACGGAATTTTTCCATTTGCGGTCGGATGCCAATATTCGTTTGGGCTTCGCGCCCAAATCGCCGGTGCTTTTTTACACCGGCGGCAACGGTCCGCGCATTATGGAGATCGCCGGCCGGGTGATGGACGGCGTGCTGATCGGCGGATTTTTCATACCGCTGGTACGTAGCGGCAAGCTCGCCGGCCTGCTGGACTGCACCGAACGCGGCAGGAAAAGCGCGGGACGCGAGGAGCCATTGCGCAAAGTCTGCGAGATTAATATTTCCGTCGCAGACGACCGAGACAAGGCGAGAGAGTTTCCCCGGCGCTACATCGCGCACATGCTGGTGGTGCTCGAAGCGATGGGTTTCTCAGACGAGGAATTCCGCGCCTTGGGTGTGGAGCGTCAGACGGTGCTGGATATCAAGCGGGCTTTCGAAGGAGGCGGCACGATCGAACAGGTCTCGGCTTTGATCACCGATGCCATGGTCGATATCGGCTTCATCGCTGGCACGCCGCGCGAATGCGCCAAAACGCTCGAAGAGATGTGCGCCCGCGCGCAGGAGTACGGCTTCGATCAGATCCTCCTGGCCAAGCTCGGCCCAAACTACGAGGATGCGATTACCGTGCTGGCGCGCGACTTGTTGCCGGCGGTCATGCGCTAGTTTAGTAGGTTGATGAGAAAGGATTCGGAATGCTTCGAGAGCCTCAGCATGAACGGAGAATTTTCACTCATTTCTAAATTTCTCCGTTCATTCCTTCGATGAACTCAGGACAGGCCCTGAGCGGTGTCGAAGGACTCCGAGAGAGTTTTTCAACGACTTGTCCTATTGAAAATCATGAAAAGGAAATCTCCATGGCCAAAATGAATGCGCGGATGATGCGGACGAAGATGGCTCTTGAAGTCGCGGCGGAGTTGTATACCCAGCGCATGTTCAGCATGGGCAACGTGTCGACGATCTCAATCCAGCCGAGCTCGCGCGAAGAACAGTATCCCGGTGTGTTGATGGGCATCAACGGCGATCTGATGGGCGGCATGAAGGGACCGATCGAAGTCGGCAAAAAACGAATCGATGTGGCCTTCATCAATCCGTCGGCGGTGGTCACGATGGCTTACCGCGGCAAGGGATTTTACAAACAGAAGCAGCCGCTGCGCGCGCTCGCTTCGTTTCCGTCCTGGGACAAGATGGCCTTTGCGGTGGCGCGGGATCTGAAGATCAAGTCGCTGGCCGATATCGTCGCGCGCAAAATCCCTCTGCGAGTCTCCACCCGGCCGTTGGGCATCGACAATACGACTGTGTATACGGTTGGCCAGGTGCTGGGGCTTTACGGGTTTTCTCTGGCGAAGATCAAGAGCTGGGGCGGCAAAGTGCATGAAACGCCGCGACCCACTTCGCCGGAGCGGCTGGACGGCATCAAGACGGGCAAGATCAACGCCGTCTTCGATGAGGGACTGCACAACTGGATCGAAGAAGCGCTCGACCAAGGATTCGAAATTATTCCGATCGAACAGCGCGTGATGAAAAAACTATCCGCGCTGGGATACCGGCCATCGGTGCTTCCCGCGGGAAAGTTTCGCGGCCTCACGGCGGACGTGGCGACGATCGATTTTAGCGGCTGGCCGCTGATCACGCACAGCAGCTTGAGCAACGAGCTGGCGTATTCGATCTGTCAGGCGATCGATCTCCGGCAGAAGGTCATCCCCGTCGACGACGAGGCGCCGCTGGATATGAATAAACTTTGCCGCAGCACCGAAGCGGCGCCGCTCGACATCCCGCTTCATCCCGGCGCGAAGAAATATTACCAGGAGAAGGGCTATCTCTAATGGCCGTGGATGCCGAGCGCAGCCGTTTGGAAATGGCGCCGTCCGAGATCGCGGCAAGCCGAGCTTTGCAGCGCTATTACCCGTGGGTCGTCATCGGCATCGCGTTTTTCACGGTCGCGGTCGCCTTCGGCGCGCGCAACGCATTCTCGGTATTTCTAATCGCCGTAATCCAAGAGTTTCACTGGAGCCGCGGGCTGGCCTCGGGTGCTCTGATGCTCGGTTCGGTCATGTGGACGCTTTCGGCGCCGGCAATCGGCATGCTGCTCGATCGATTCGGCCCGCGCACTGTGTTGCCGCTCGGCGCGTTGATCATGGCCACCGGGTTCGTGATCAGCGGCTTTGCCCATTCGATTGTAGAGTTTTACATCGGCATGGGAGTCTTCATGGGTGTCGGCTTCGCAGCGCTGCCGATGACCGCGCACGCAACTTTCTTGTCCAACTGGTTCATCCGCAAACGCGGCATGGCGATCGGCGCAGTGGCGTCGGGCATCGGTTTGGGAATTCTTCTCGTCGTACCGGGGACACAGTGGTTGATCACCGCCTACGGTTGGCGCACGGCGTTTTTTGCCCTCGCCGGTTTGCTGGCGCTGGTGGTCGCGCCGCTCAACTTCTTCTTTCAACGCCAAAGACCTGGTGAGATGAATCTAAAACCGGACTTCGGCGCCGCAGCAGCGCAGGATTCCACGGCGCGCGCGAAGGCCGCGGGAGTCGGCGGTCCGAGCTTGAAGGAAGCGTTGCGCACGTGGTGTTTCTGGGCATTTGCCGTAGGCGTACTGGCCGGCGCGATCCCGCTGCACATGGTTTTGATTCACCAGGTCGCGGCGGTGAGCGATGCCGGGTTTGCGAAAGAGCAGGCCGCGTTGGCGCTT
>Ga0207707_10004522_pt1 | contig 12226 bp, 10 predicted proteins | sample KBSC83BmetaG_FD_184336 | JGI IMG/M metagenome (GOLD analysis project Ga0207707, IMG submission 184336) | Corn rhizosphere microbial communities from Kellogg Biological Station, Michigan, USA - KBS C8-3B metaG (SPAdes) (version 2) | ecosystem: Host-associated > Plants > Roots > Rhizosphere ... | reverse complement strand
AAACTGCCGATAGACGACGCAAAGGTTTTTGAAGCTTTGCAAAACGCCGACACGATCGGGATGTTTCAGGTCGAAAGCCGGGCACAGATATCATTTCTGCCAAAGACAAAACCAACGACATTTTACGACATTGTGGTTCAGGTGGCGATCATCCGTCCGGGGCCGATCGCCGGTAAATTGCTTGGCTCATATATAAAGAGGCGACAGGGGCTAGAGCCTGTCAGCTTCATGCACCCTGACATCAAGACAAACCTCGAGCGCACGCTCGGCGTGCCCCTGTTTCAGGAACAGCTTCTGAAGATAGCAATGGACCTGGCCGATTTCAGCGGCGGCGAGGCGGAAGAATTACGCCGAGCGATGGGATTTAAGCGTCCCGACCTCAGGCTTAAGGAGATAGCCAAAAATCTGCGTGCCGGAATGACGCGAAAAGGCGTCGACGCCGAAGCTCAGGAAAGCATCGTGAAATGCGTGATGGCCTTTGCCAATTACGGCTTTCCCGAATCACACGCTTACAGCTTTGCCCTGCTCGCGTACGCCTCGGCGTATTTTATGGTCCATTACCGTCATTGCTTTATGACAGCAATGCTGAATAATTATCCGCTCGGTTTTTACTCGGCGGCGACGCTTGTAAAGGACGCTCAGCGACATGGTCTGCATTTCAAACCGGTGGACGTCAATAGGTCGCAATATCTCTGCGTGATCGAAGACGGCTGCGTTAGGATCGGGCTGAAATTTGTGAAAGGCGTTCGGCAAGAGATAGGAGAAAAGATCGTCGCCGAGCGCGAACATCCGGCGCGGCTCTGCCGCTCTATTTGCGATGAGGCTTGCCTCACCGGAGAAGATCCCAACTATTTTGCGGCTGCGCCGCCGTGTGCCGAAGACGGCGGCATAGCCGCGATTTCTTTTTCAGCATCTTCGGAAAAGCAAAGCTTTTCCGCAAATAGAGCGGCAGAGCCGACAGAATGTAATTGTCAATTTTTTCACGTCTTACCACAGCCTTACACAAGTATTGCCGATCTGGTCGACCGCGTACCCGTGATCAATAAGCGCGAGATACGCGCCCTGAGCCTGGCCGGTGCTCTTAATTTCGGTAACACTGTTCATCGCCGCCAGGCCTTATGGCGATCGGAGCTGGCGATACAGCCCGCCGGCGACCTGTACCAAAAGGTGGCTCCAGGTGATGAACATAAGACAGATCAATTTCTCAAACGGATGGAAGGTTTGCAGCTAGTTGAGACCGATCTCAGAAAAACCGGTATCTCGATCGGCAAACATCCGATGGCGTTTATCCGCAAAGAAATGAAAAAACGCGGCGTCCTTTCCGCCGAAGATACGCTAGCGCTTAAAAGAGGAGACATAGCTCTGGTCGCCGGAGCCGTGATCATCCGCCAGCGTCCGATGACGGCAAACAATGTCGTATTTATGACGCTCGAAGACGAGACCGGGCACTCAAATTTTATCGTGATGCCCGACACGTTTGAGAGGTTTCGGCCCGTGATCAATCAAAACGATTTTTTGGTGATCAAGGCGATACTGGAAGAACGCGGGATGTTAAAGGCCCTCTATTTTCAGCCTATAAACGCGATCGATGTAAAGATCGTCTCGCACAATTTTCGATAGCCGTCACGAGAGCTTTCGATATCTAGTCCCGATATAATCGACAAAATCCGGCGCAATGCCCTGCTGCCGGATCAAATATTGGATCTGCGAGCGATGCTGTATCGCATGATAATTTAATTGAAGCGCGATGTCCTTGATGACGGCCGCGAAATCGTGACCATCAAAGCCGATAAATTCAACTTCCTCGAACAGTTCGTCTTCCGACTTCCCTTCAATAAACTCGATCCAGGCCTGAAGACATTCGTCCCACTTTAATTCCATATCGTCGAGAGAATACTCGGGCTTCCACCAATCCAGCTCGGTATATCCCGGGCATTGACGAATGCGTCCAAGCCATTTGTTCATCGAATTGACCATGTGGCAAAAGAAACGGATACACTCTTCCTTTTCAGGGATCTCACGGATCTTCGCCAGCGCCATCTTGTTCGCTTGATCGTTATAGTGAAACGTCTCGAGAAGATAATCCTTCATTTGCATAAGCTTTTAACCTACGCTATTGCTCAACATTTCGCAGCTCAGATGCATTCATAACACCGGCCTGCATTTCCGGAATAATGCCTTTTTCTTTATAGATCGGATGCACGAACTGTCGCAGCCTGGGCAGCGCGTTATAAAACCAGATCGCGCCAATGATGCACCCCGTTCCGCCGATCAGAAGCGTATACGGCGCACCTATCCGCTCAGCGATGAAACCGGCGAGAAGGCTGCCGAAAGGCGCTGTTCCCATAAACGCCATCGTGTAAAAGCTCATCACCCGACCGCGCTTGTCTTCGTCGACTATGGTCTGAATGAGCGTGTTGCTGACTGCCATTTGGATCATGAATCCGAGGCCGGTTACAACCATGAGGATCAGCGAGAGCCAGATCATTCTTGAAAATGAAAACGTGATCAGGCCCGCGCCGAAAACCGCTGCCATCAGCGGTATCAGGCGGCCAAGCCCGAGCACCGATTTTCGCGAGGCCAGAAACAACGCGCCCGTCAATGCTCCTGTGCCCGACGCCGCCATTAGAAAACCCAGCGTGTACGGCCCGCCCTTTAATATCTCAGTCGCGAAGATCGGCATAAGGACGGAATAAGGCATTCCGACCAGACTGACGAGTGCCAACAGCAGAAGAATCTTACTAATCGGCGGACTATTGCGAACGTATTTCCAGCCTTCGCCAAACTGCTGGAAAACGTTGAGCTTCCGGACGACCGAGAGCGTTTCGGCCGAAGTTACGGTCATCGCCAGCAGCGATGCGATCACCGCGATGTAGCTAATGGCGTCGATCATAAAACACCAGGCCTCACCGGTCACGGCGATGATCACGCCGGCGATCGACGGCCCGATCAACCGCGCTGCGTTGACGAGCGATGAGTTGAGCGCGATTGCGTTCGGCAGGTCCTCGCGGTCCTCGACCATCTGTATCACGAACGACTGTCGTGCCGGCATATCGAACGCATTGATCAATCCCTGGAAGATACTCAGCGCGATGATATGCCAAACCTTTATGACGTGAGCAAAGGTCAGCACAGCGAGAGCGAGCGACTCCACCATCGCCAAGACCTGTGTTGCCACCAGTAGTCGGTGTCGGTTCCAGCGGTCAACAAAAACGCCTGCGAACGGCGCGAGTAAAAATGATGGGATCTGCCCGGCAAACCCCACAACTCCGAGCAGCTCAGCCGAGTGCGTGAGGTCGTAGACGAGCCAGCTCGTGGCGATACGCGTCATCCACGTGCCGATCATGGAAATGCTTTGACCGGAAAAAAAGAGGCGGTAGTTTCGGTGGCCAAGTGCTCGAAAAATTGACGGAGTGTTTGATCGCTGTCCGTTTAGCGAGGCGGATGTCATCCCTTGTTCATAGATCGCACGGCAGGACGAACGGTCCTATATGCGGGCGACTCGTATTCAAACAGGTTAACAGAGCGAGTGTTAACGCGTCACGAACGTTCTCGGGAATTACTATCGCATCGACCAGGCCCCGAGCGGCCGCGTGCTTGGCGTCGAGCTCGCGGTCGTAAGTTTCCCGGACCTTTTCCATTTCGGCCTTTAGCTCGTCGTCGGGTTCTTTTGCCTCTTTCTTGAGCTTCTCTAGCTGGGTGCCGAATATCGCCTGGGCGGCCGAATCGCCCTCCATCACACCCATCCGACCCGTCGGCAGCGAAAAGATGAAATCGGGATCAAAGCCCTGACCGGCCATCGCATAATATCCGGCGCCGGAGGCATGATTGATCGTCAAAACTATCTTCGGCACGGTCGCGGTAGCCATCGCTTCTACAAATCGCGCGCCGGCGCGGATGATGCCGCTGTGCTCGGCTTCGGCGCCTACCATAAACCCCGAAACGTCCTGCACGAACAAGAGCGGCGTTCCATGCCGGTTACAGTTGTCAATGAAATACGCGGTCTTTTCGGCCGATTCGGTATAAACGATCCCGCCAAATCGCGGCGGCTGGCCCGCTTTGCCTTTCGACATTCCGCGTGAGTTCGCGATGACACCAACTAGAATGCCATTGATGCGAGCTGTCGCGCAGATCATTTCCTGAGCATAGTCAGCCTGAAATTCGTCGAGCGTCTTGCCATCCAAAAACGTACCAAGCACCGCTCGCATGTCGTAAGGCGCACGATGGTCCTCGGGCAAAAGAACGTATAACTGGGAACCGGAAACTGACGACTGGCAACTGTCCTGGATTGAGATATTCGCCCGCTGGGACGGAGGAAGCTCAGCAATGAGCTCACGAATCCGTGCGAGACATTCCTTGTCGTCTTTGGTGCGATAGTGGGCGACGCCGGAAATGGCGTTGTGCGTCATTGCCCCGCCGAGAGTTTCATTATCGATTGTTTGCCCGGTCGCTCCTTTAACAAGGTTTGCGCCGCCGAGGCCCATGAACGACGTTCCTTCGACCATTAAGATCACATCGCTCAAGGCTGGCAAATATGCTCCGCCAGCGACGCACATTCCCATTACCGCAGCGATCTGCGGCACTTTCAGATAGCGGCGCATCAATGAGTTGTAATAAAAGATGCGCGCCGCTCCGTATTGTCCTGGAAAGACGCCACCCTGATACGGCAGATTTACACCTGCCGAATCGACCAGATATATGATCGGCACGTGGTTGCGCATCGCGATCTCTTGCGCGCGCAAGATCTTTTTAATCGTTTCCGGATACCATGCGCCGGCTTTGATCGTTGCGTCGTTGGCGACAATGACGCACTCGCGTCCGTTGACCTTGCCGACTGTTGTCACAACTGCGGCGGCCGGAGCCTGTCCGTTGTATTCGTCGTATGCGATCAAAAGCCCGATCTCCTGTGAAAAAGTATCAGGGTCGAGCAGTAAGGCTATCCGCTCACGGGCTGTGAGCTTTCCCTGCTTATGAACACGCTCGATCTTTTCGGCACCGCCGCCGAGCTTGAGCTTGCGCTCAAGGCGAAGATAGTCGTCTGTAAGGTGGCGAAGCCGGCTGGCGCTAGCGGTAGTATCCATATCGGAAATCACCCGCTAATGCAGGCGGTTGTGACTTATTTCTCGCCTATTACAAATGTCGGCACCATGCCGCCACCGGCCGTTACGTTCGCCAGTTCTGACGTTGAAAGGCGTGTGAACGCCTGCCCAACGACACCGTTATAGAGAAGCGGGTCGAGGTCGACAAGCTGCTCGATCATCTGGATGTCGCCTTCGTATCCAAACAACATCGGAAAGCGTTCTTTAGCCGTCTTCACGCGTTCCTGTACGAGATAATCGCCGTTTTTCAGAGCTTGATCAATGGCCGCATCCCATTCAGATCCGGTAGAGTTCCATCCGATAAAGATGCCGTGACCGCCGTAATCGTCGTTTGGTTTGAGAACCAGCTTCTCCTTATTGTCTCTGGTCCAGCCGACCAGATCGATGGGCGCAGACCTGTATTCAGTTTTCTCTTCCAGAAATCGTCGAGTCCAGGGGACGTGTTCGTTTATTGCGGCGAGTTCATCAGATTCAAAAAGATCTCTATACCGCTCGTTTGTGAGGACAGCGAATACGGCCTTCTTATGGATCAGCTTACTTTGAAAACTGTTGACGAGGCAGACAGCACCGTCGCGATACGCATCGGCCAGTGCCGGATATTCTTGCATGATCGGAATGTACTCATTGACCAATAGCCGCTTGTAGGCGATGTCAATGTCAAAACCCTTAAACGAAAGTGTCTTGCCGTCGTACTCGAGTTCCTGAGGCGAGGCAATAACGGTGTCATAGCCACGAAATTCGAAATATTCACGAAACAGCTCAAACTCATTTTTGGTCGGAAGATCTGGCAGATCGACGATCGCTATCCTCGGAGTTCGATCGGGCGTCTCGCCGTCACAAAACTCGACGTAGCAGCCTAGCAAAACGTCGAGCAGCAAAGGTCGCCCGTTGAAACCGCGAACCGAGTATCGCTCGGTGAAGCGCTTCATCACCGGCAGCGATAAAAATATTTCGGTCGCTGAGTCGGCAAACGCGATCCCCGCAGGGCTCTCGCCATTGAGCTCGACGTAGCTGTAAGTGTCGCCAGTCAAAAAGGAATCGAGCCGAGCCGACGGCGACACTTGCGAATAGCCCGGATCGATCTTTATAAGCTCGCGTTCAACATCTGTTATCCCGAGCTCGTCAAGCACCGCGTCATCGTCCACCGCCACATCCTTGACCTTTTGCAAGGCCCGAAAGATCGTCTCGCCGACGGACGAGATCCGGCTCCAGTCCTCTTCCGTGACAAAATACGGCCGCAAGTAAGGCGATAAGCGTCGCCCCCCGAATACCAACTTGCTGCGATCGAGACCTTCGTCCAAAACCGCGCGCGAGCTTGTCGCTAACCCTTCGTGCGCCAACAGGTCGTGATAGAAACTCACGGCTTCTTCGATAAAGTCTTTTGCGGTTCCGGCTCGCATCAACTACCTAATTTTACTATCTGATCAAATTCGGAATCTGTCAGAGACATCACCGAGATCCTTCCATTACGGACAAGAAGAATGTTGGCTAGCTTCGGATCCGCTTTGACCTCGGCCAGCGATACGGGCCGTCGAAGCTTCTTGCCCGCTTTTAACTCAACGGCGATCCACGCATCGTCGTCGGCCGTCGGATCGGGAAACGCCGGTTTGGAGACTGACGCAAAGCCTACGACGGCCTTTTCATCGCCCGAATGATAGAAAAGAACCTCGTCGCCCTTTTTCATATCGCGCAGAAAGTTGCGCGCCTGGTAATTTCTGACCCCGGTCCAGTCGGTCTTTTTCTCTTTCTGAAACTGCTCGAAAGGATAGTTTGCCGGGTCTTGTTTAACGAGCCAGTAATTCATATTCTGCTATCCACTACCTGCTAACTATAGATCGTAAATCGTTATTGGTTGATCGATAATAACTTTGCTTAAGCCATAACCGGAAAGTGAAGAAACCCAAGCACCAATTAACAATTTTTCAATGAACAATTAACAATTATCCCTCAGCTCTTCTTTTGAGCCTCGGCCGCCTTTTTATTCAACCACTTTGCCCACCGCTCGAGAACCGGGCGGAATGGTTTGAAGATCTTGGCTCGGACACTTCCCTTCTGCTGCTCTTCGCTCCAGGCCTTTAGATTCTTCTCTGCGTACTGCCGGATCTGTGGCTCAAGGCTTTGTTTTTTGACCGAGTGTTTGAATGTGAAAAAATAATGCTGCCCCACGAGCGAAAACATCAGTCCGGCGACGTTGCCCTTAAATCCCTGCTTCGCCATAAATCGCTTGGCAAACTTCTCCGTCGGCTGCAGCAATGCACCCATCGACATTTCAAGCCATGCGTTCTGATTTCCGGCTTTTGGATGATACAGGCCCGGAAGGTCGCCCTTTAGCGGCACATCCATGTTCTTCAGCCGCGGATCGTTTATAAAATCGACAAGCTTTATCTTTTCGAGGCCGCGGATCTGCTCCACCGGGAGAAAATCAAGCACCTTGTGAATATGTTCATCGGTCCCTTTTGGCAGGTCGATCGTCGATTGATTCTCGACGCGGACCTTTGTTGTCTTTGCGGTCTTTTGCCCCGCAGTTTGAATTGGCATATATCGTCTAAATTGTAATGGCTAAAGCGTTAATAGTAAATTCTGCGACAGATTTGTGGCATCGGTGCCACAAGATTGCTGCTTATTCGGTGGGAAAATCTGTAAGCTGAAGAATGCATACGACTTAGCCGCCCTACGTCTAGCGGCACGGTGTTTGTTAATACGGTCTTCAGCGACGTCAAATGAACCAAACAACGATCTCACGCAGCGTATCGACATCCGGGACCGGCCTGCACACGGGTGCGCCCGTGAATCTGACACTCAAACCCGCGCCGGAAAACACCGGGTACATTTTTGTCCGCACGGACCTCGACAACTTTGAGATACCGGCGTCGGTTGAATACATATCGCATTGTTCATATGCCACGACGCTGATGCGAAAGGGCGTCGTGCTCTCAACGTGCGAACATTTGCTTTCGGCATTGCGAGGTTCGGGCATCGATAACTGTTTTATCGAGATCGACAACATCGAGCTGCCCATCATGGATGGGTCGAGCGAGGACTTTATCGAATTGATCGAACAGGCAGGCACGATCAAGCAGGATGCGACGCAGCGAATTTTTCAGGTGCTTAAGGCCGTCAAGATCGAGGAAGGCGATCGCCGGATGTCGATCGAGCCATCCGACCGCTTTGAAGTCGAATGTGTCATCGACTTTCGACATCCGTTCATCAACCGGCAGCGTTTAAGCTACGCCGCCCTGAACGGTTCCTTTCGCCGTGAGATCGCCTCAGCTCGGACGTTTGGCTTTACGCACGAGATCGAAATGCTCCGGAAGGCAAATCTCGCGCGCGGCGGCTCTCTTGAAAATGCGATCGTTCTTACGCCCGACGGCATGTTGAACGAAACGCCGCTTCGTTTTGATGATGAGTTTGTACGCCACAAGATATTGGACATCATTGGGGATCTCGCCCTTCTCGGCATGCCCGTTCAGGGAAAGGTCACTGCCGAGAAAAGCGGCCACTCTGTCCATGCTCAGTTGATGAGCAAATTGTTAAAAACCGAACGCGCGTGGGAGATCATTACTGCAGGCTAGAAGAACTCTAGAGTTAACCTAACCTTCCTTTATTCCTTCGTCGGAACTCACGGCAGTATCGTGATCGGGAGATGTCTTATAAGTTGCTGAGTCCCTGAGGCGTGATTGGATCCGCGAATGGATCCACGGAAACACGAAACCAAGCGCGGCGCCATAGAAAAGGTTGGCGGCAAATAAACCCATAGCCGCTCTGCCAACGACGATCGGCCGTCCGGTCAACAATTGCCAGAGCGAGATCGGCGCGAACATCCACAATAAAAAACCAAAGCTTGCGCCAAAAAGCCACCCGCCGTGATAGTCGTTTGCCGCCCGCCTAAAGATCGCCGCATATATAACGCCTGCCAGGATCATTTCCGTAACGCGGATCCCAACGGACAGCCACGGGTCGATCCCAAATCCATCGACAATGGAGCTGCGAGCTCCGGAAATATCCAAAACAATTTCGTACGGGACGAATGCGATCAAACCCGTAATGGCCCCGGCTAAAAGCGGCCGCTGCGTCGGCCCCGGTGTGTTGCCATGGGCACGCATATACTGCAGAAATGACGAGTCTCGTGCCATGCTCTTACGTCAGATCTAAAAGATCGGTTCCCGCCAATAGCGGTTCATCTTTATACATTTTGATCAGGTGTTTGTAGGCTTGCGCGACGGGCCGGGGATCGCGATTGAGGTCAAACAGGCCGACCGGAAAGACGTTCCCCAGCGGCTTTCTTAAACTAATGTTCCAGTCGATCTGGTCGAGCAGGCTGTACCAGGTAAATCCGACTACCGGAACCCCATCCCTGCGGATCAACTGAACGTTATGCCACTGTCGCCAGAGCCATGCCGGGGCCTCCTCCGCATCGGGCGAATTCGTCTCGGTGTGCATGATCAGCCGGTGGTAACGGTTGTAATATTGCATCGTTATAACATACCAGCCAAAAAGCTCGCCGAGGCCCTCGATACGACCGTCGCTGTTGATCAATTTTTCATTCCACTCGTAGTAATCGATGCCAAGAATGGCGCGTTGGCCGACCTTTTGGGACATGAACCATTCATACTCTTCTCGCGGCATCCCGTGGTCGAGAAGATAGGCATACATATCCGCTCTAACGGGATAGGAGTAGAGCAGGTCAAGCGCAATAAAGCGTCTTTGGTTTTCAAAGTCGGCCATCCGCTGTATTTCTGGGTCGGGACAGCACGGCTGGTGAAAGTCACTCGCTTCGCTATTGATAAAGATAGCGTCCGGCCTTACCGCCAGTATCTCAGTCATCATCAGAGCGCTTGCTCGCGCGACATTTCGTGTGGCCGTGACGTAAGCTTTGTCGCTGGTCATCTGTTCGTTCCAGAGGCCGTCGAGCGCGCTCATTCGAGCCGTCACATACATCTCATTGACTGGGGTGTAAAACTTGATCCACGGGTAGCGCTCGGCAAAAGCTTTCGCGTATCGAGCGAATGCGTCGGGCATTGCAGGATTCTGAAAATTCTCCAGCCAGTCGGGAACTCCAAAATGGCAGAGATCAACTATCGGTTCTATGCCAAGCTCGCGCATCGCTGGGAAAACCTTGTCTACAAAATCCCAATCGTATTTGTCCGGCCCCTGATATATAAGATGGACGGGCGGGCCGTATCGCAGAAATTTCAGCCCGAAATCTCGAACTAGCTCAAGGTCGCGGCGCCAATTTTTATAATGGCCAGTTTCCTCAAGCTGATCGATCCGCCAGCGGCCGCCGTCGATGGTCGGCGCGCTGCACTCTATACCCGTCGCGAACATGAATTCAGCCATAATTTATCTTGTAACTGCCGACGCGATGTCCGACCGGCCGCACATAGATCGAACCCATAACGAGGCCGTAAATTATGTGTCCAATAAAAATAGAGATCGGGCCAAACACACCGATACCGATCGCAAATATTCTGAAGGGCGGATACTGGCCATCCAGCATGAGATCCATCTGCGGGACCATTATCACGCCGGCCAGAAGCGCCGGAAGTAAAGAAAAAAGTAATCCCTGAAAGATGGGTCTCAGGTCAAAAAATGACCAGACGAAGTATGCGTAAAAGATGGCCCAGATCGCGCCGATCACGGCATGCATAGCGAGGCCGGCCGGCCACCACTCCCACGTCGGCGCACCAAGCCCGAGCAACATCGTCCCGAGCACGCGAACAATGTCGAACATCGGCGCTCCCAGCAAAATAAAGAGGCGCGCCACGGCCTCCCAGGCAGCCGCTCCCGCGACGCCCGCAATAACGGCCTTTCCGAATGCAACACGACGGATCATCAGCGTTACATCGAATGTGGCTCGAAGTATTGTTGTTTCAGTTATTTAGTATAACGTACCAAATGAGATCCGGATAGGTTCAGCGATTTTGATCACCCCAATCGGCCGTGTGAAACGTGCCTTCTTTATCTGTCCTCTGATACGCATGCGCGCCGAAGAGATCGCGCTGGGCCTGGATCAGATTTGCGGGCAGGTGGTCTGATGCGTAAGCCTTGACATAATTCAGGACCGATCCGAACGACATGCATGGCACGTCGGCGGCGAGCGCAAACTTTACGGTCGCCTTTAGCAAGTTCTGTTCTTTACGAATCGTGTCGCGAAGGTTGTCGGCAACCAGCAAGTTTGGCAGATCCGGGTCAGCCACAAAGGCGGCACGGATCAAATCTAGAAGCCTTGAACGAATTATGCATCCACCCCGCCAGATCTTGACGATCTCGGCTAAATGCAGCTCGTAGCTCTTCTCCACCGATGCGACGCGAAGCAGAGAGAAACCTTGCGCGTATGCCGCAATGAACGCAAGATGCAATCCGGTCTCAACAAAATGCACAACGTCCGGACCGAGCGTTTCATCCACCTGAACGTTTTGCGCGATGCCTAGCTTTTCTGCGGCAGCCACGCGTTCTTGCTTTAGTGCGGAGATCTGTCGCATCGAAACGGCGGAGTCTATCGTCGGGATCGGAACGCCAAACTCGAGCGCGATCTCCGAGGTCCACTTCCCGGTTCCCTTTTGCTGTGCGGTGTCAAGGATCTTATCGACAAGCGGCTTTCCGTCTTCATCTTTCTTCTTTAGAACGATCGCTGTGATCTCGATCAAAAATGAATTCAGGTCGCCGTGGTTCCATTTTTCAAACATCTCGGCGGCCTTGTCGTCGGATATTTGAAAACCCTTCTGCAGCAGGTCAAACGTCTCGGCGATCAGCTGCATCATGGCGTACTCGATGCCGTTGTGGACCATCTTTACGAAATGACCCGCCGAGCCGCGGCCGACGTGCGCGGCACATGGCTCGCCGTCGACCTTGGCAGATGCCGCTTCAAGAACCGGCCGCACGCGCTCCCAAACCACCGGATCACCGCCGACCATAATGCTGGCGCCGTGTCGAGCGCCTTCTTCGCCGCCCGAGACGCCGACGCCGAGAAACGCAATGCCCTTTGCCGCCAGCGTTTCCTGCCGCCGTTCGGTGTCAGTGAAATGCGAATTGCCGCCGTCGATGATCAGATCGCCTTCCTTGAGATGCGGGAGCAGATCATTGATCACGGAATCGACGATCGGACCTGCCGGAACAAGCATCATGAC
>Ga0207707_10004521_pt1 | contig 12226 bp, 15 predicted proteins | sample KBSC83BmetaG_FD_184336 | JGI IMG/M metagenome (GOLD analysis project Ga0207707, IMG submission 184336) | Corn rhizosphere microbial communities from Kellogg Biological Station, Michigan, USA - KBS C8-3B metaG (SPAdes) (version 2) | ecosystem: Host-associated > Plants > Roots > Rhizosphere ... | reverse complement strand
GGCCAGCTCGCCGGGGAGGCTCAATAGATGCGCGGGCTGAGGATGGCGCTGCTGCTGGCAGGTCTCGCCCTGTATGGTGGGCCGAGCTTCTCGCAAGCACCGCATCGACGGTACTCGGCGGATGACCTTTACAACGTGGCGAACTCATACGCGCGCGCCGGCAAGCCGGGCCTGGCGGTGCTCAACTATGAGCGGGCCGCGCTGTTGGCTCCGGAGGATGCAGATATCCGCGCCAATCTTGACTACGTGCGCGCGGCGGCACATGTACCTGTACAGACCCGCAGCCGCCTGGCCCGGATCGCCGAGGCCGCAAGCCCCGCAGTGGCGGCCTGGTTGGGCGTACTGGGACTTGCGCTCGTCGGGGTTGGCGTGGTCGCGGGAAAGATGACGTCGCGGGCTCGACTGGCGCGAGCATGCGGCATCCTGGCCGGCTGCGCATTGGTCGCGTTGACCGTTTCCAACGCGATGCTGCAATGGCGGCGGATGCACGAGGCCGTCATCCTCGTCAATCAGACGCCGGCGCGCGTTGCCCCTGTGCCCATGGGCGACACGGCTTTTGTATTGCCTGAGGCGGAAACGGTGACCCTGACGGCCGAGCACGAGGACTTCGTGCTCGTTCGTACGCGCGGCGGCCGCTCGGGGTGGGTGGCGCGAGCGAATGTTGGCGCTGTAATGCCCTTGGGAGCGGTCGACTAGAGCCAAGGGGCTACTTGCGGATGAGGAGGTCGAGGCCGGGCTGGTAGAAGGCGGGGTGAATCTGCGGGCCGTGCGAGCGCAGAAAGGACTCGAACCGACGGGACTTCGACACCAGCCACTTGGTGCGAATCGCGAGGCTCTTCTCCCGCGCGTACAGATTCAGGGCGCTCACTACGTTGAGCGAGCCCGTCGGGCCCAGAGCGAGATCGAATTCGTGAAAGCTGACACCCCGGCCGCGACGAGCGAAATCATGTTTCGCGGCCTCGTCGTGGCTGGAGGAGGCGTACATGCTCATGAACCGGCGCTGGCTGTGGGGAGCGTAGTCAATGGCCAGATCATCGGGAAGCCAATGGAAGAACGGCAGGCCGGAGGTGTGCTCGTCGAACCACCACAGGCGATTGGGCGTTTCCACGACGCACCATAGGCCCCCGGGGTTGAGCATGTCCCAGGTACTTTTCATCGCTGGCACCCTCTCCGCATAGGTCAGGTGTTCCAGCGTCGCGAAAAAGATGATCAAGTCGAATCGGCCGGGCGGAAAATGCACGTGCACGTCAGTCGCGTTCGCACAGAGGAATTCGGCCTGCAGGCCCTGGATCCGGCAGCGCTCCCGCGCAACCAGGAGATTGCCTTCATTGACGTCCACGCCGACGACTTCGCAACCCTGCTCAGCCAGGGCGGCGGTCGATGCGCCGGTTCCGCAGCCGATCTCGAGGATCCTGCAGCCCTCGAGCGGCAGGGCTGAGGCGAGCCACGGGATCACGAGCCGCCGGGTGGCGATGGCCCGACCGATGACATGGTCGGCCATGTCGCTTCGGCCTTCGGGGCTGGCCAGGTACTCCTCGGGAGTCGCTGCGAAATAATTCAGCGGCTGGCTGAAATAGTGGCGGCGCAGTGCCTCCTCCAGCTCCTTGCGCGCAGAGTCGGAGAGCGGGCGCTGTCTGGCTGCAATCTCGGGCGGGACCAGGGAATCGAAGACCGCATCTCTCAATCGCTTCCTGAGGCTCAAGGCGCTCTCCCCTGCCGTCCGCAGCTCCACCGGAAATCCAGCACTGATGCTCGTAGCGTGGCTTTGCCCGGGCCATCAACGCATGAAGCTCGGCACAGATCCCTCGATCCCATGAATTGCCCAGCTACTGTTCGGTGGGCCCGACGCATTGACGGGAGGAAAGCTTTAGCAATCAGCCATTTGCGGCGCCCCGTCTGCCAGCAAAATGAACCTTCCCGGGGGCTCGTAGCACTCCGGTCTGGCCGGCCCTCCTTGTCTCTCGGACGACGAGCGCTGATTCGCCACGGAGACTCGCGATGAGCGGCTTTCCCATGGTCGCCGGTTCCAGCAGCCTCGGTGATTCGCCTGAGTCGTCATTGGCGGCGGCGGGTTGAGGAGCTGGCCATCGTCGGCCACAGCATGGGCGGGCTGGTCGCACAGGGACGGAATGTTCCTTATCCCAACTGCCGGCGCCAGATGCCAGGTGATTTGCCGAACTGGCGTTTGAAAGCACGACTGAACGCTTCTTCGGACTCGTAGCCAACCTCAGACGCAATTTGCGCCATGCTGCCGCGTCCTTCACGCAAGTGTTGGGCCGCCACCTGCATGCGCCAAAGAGTCAGGTAGTGCATCGGTGGCTGTCCGACCAATGAAGTGAACCGCTCCGCAAATGCCGAACGTGACATGCCCACTTCAAGCGCCAAGGCCTCCGCCGTCCACGCCTCGCCCGGACGTTCATGGAGTGCCGCCAACGCGCGTCCAATTTGCGGATCACGCAAACCCGCCAGCCACCCGCGCCGTTCCGCCGGAAGGTTTGCGACAAACTGGCTCACTGCTTCGACGAACAACAATTCGGACAGCTTGGTGATGACAGTCGCTGAGCCGATGCGCCCCGCCGCGATCTCACTGGCCGCGAAGCGGAATGAGCTCTCAATCCAGGCTCCCGAAGCAGTTGCGCGTACGTCCAGTTTCAACAGGGGCGGCAAAGACTCGAGCAACGGGCTGAAGGAGGTCTCGGAGCCGAGGAATCCGCACAGCAGTTGCGTGACCTCGCCGCCACCGCCGTAGTTGATTCGTGAGATACCCCCGCCCTGAGGCGGCTGAATGACCTGGCGGGCAGGCATGACCGCAACATTCAGGTCGCTGCCAAAAGTATGAGCGTCGTTGTGTGGAAGCAGAACGAGCTCGCCTGCACGCACGTCGATCATATCGCCGCTGGCGACTCGAAGCCGCATGTGGCCCGCAGCGACAAAATGCGAAGCAATGACATGGCGCGGCGTAACCTGAAAAGGCTTGCAATCGCTCGAAGAGAGTTGCCCGCTGATACACCAGGGCGCGGTGAATTCTGCCTCGAGGAAGACTCCTCCGGCCAACCGAATCACGCGCAGAACATCTGAAAACGCGTCCACCGATGCCAGCTCTCCTGGCGGAGTCCTGATCATGAAATCAGGCGCACGGGTCATTCACTGCTTGAAGCGCAAGTCATAGATTAGCACCCACTGATTTCAAACTCGACCGACGCAAGAGGATCTCAGAATGAATGCCGCCGCTGCCCTGCAGAACCCAGAGGCGGGCCACGCCGCCCGCTATGCTCAAGTGGTCAGATTGTCGAAGAAGGCGGAATGGCAGATCGATCGCGACCTGCTTCGAGGCCGGACCCTCGACTTCTCGCGTAAGTTCCTGCCTGACGGACTGTCGCGGATCGATCGTCTCGAGTTTCTATCCGCTGACGAGGCGCGCCTGCTCAGTCAGATTCAAGGCCGAACCTATGCGTATATTTTCGGACTGGTCGAGCGATTCATCAGCGCCAAGATGCTCGATCAAGGGCGCGCCCATATATTCGGCGACCAGCTTGCACTCGAAGCGCTCGTGCGTTTCTCCAACGAGGAGATCAAGCACCAGGAGCTGTTCCGCCGCATCGAAACCATGATCGGCGCGCAGTTGCCGGACGGCTATCGCCAGGTTGCCGATCCGAACGACGTGGCGCGCGCAGTACTCGCGGCCAGCACCTGGTCGGTTCTGGCGCTCACCTGTCACATCGAGCTGTTTGTTCAGGCGCACTACGCCGAGACCATCGCCCCGCGCGAGGAGCTTTGCCCCCTATTCAAGGACGTCTTCAAGTATCACTGGAAGGATGAGAGCCAGCACGTCGTACTCGATGAACTGGAGTGGCATGACGAACATGCGAGACTCTCGCTGGCCGAGCGTGACCGGTCGGTAAACGATCTGATTGCGCTCGTGGCGGCCGTCGACGGGATACTGCAGACACAGTCGGCATCCGACGCGGAGTATTTCATTCGCAATGTCGCACGCTCCTTCAGCGTTGCAGAGACGGCGCAAATCAAGACCTGCGTGCTGGGCGCCTATCGCTGGCAATACATCATTTCGGGCGTCCAGCACCCACACTTCGGCCGGCTGCTGAGCAGCATGACAACACCGGCACAGCTGTCGCGGATCCAGACGGCGCTGGCGCCGATCATCAATAGCTGATCGACATGGGTAGCCGACGCGTGTCGGCTGCCCTGTCTTGCGGGAGATTGCGGATAGTCCCGGGCGCGAGGACGGCGGCCATGTCCATACCAATGTCAATGCTGCTCGGATTCGCCACCTGGACATTGCTCCTGCTGATGGCAACCGTCGGTGTGTATCGCTGGGTCAAGATCTTGTTCTTGAGAGCTCCCATTGGATCGTTCCGGAGCGATCAGCTCGAGGGGGAGGATTGGTATCGGCGAGGGACACGGGCGCACGCGAACTGCGTCGAAAATCTGCCGGTGTTTGGCGCCATCGTGCTGGTGATTTCGGCCATTGGCGTCACTGGCCCCGCTGTGAACTACTTGTGCACAACTGTCCTGATCGCCCGCGTCTGTCAGTCCGTGGTCCATGTGTCTCACGTGCAGACCGATGTCTTCGTGGCAGTTCGGTTTTCCTTCTTCTGCGTTCAATTGGGCTGTTTTTTGGCGCTCATGGTCATCGCCGTGTCTCATGGCATATGAGTCTCTCGAGTAGTCGCCTGGCAGCTCGAAGAAGCGATGAAGAAGCGCAAGCTCTCAAAGGCAGGCTTGGCAAAGACGCTTCGCACGAGCCGCACCCAGGTGAACCGGTTGCTCGATCCGGAGAGCGACATCACGCTTTCGAGCTTGCAACGCGCAGCGGCGCTGGTCGGACGGCAAGTGCGCCTGGAACTGGTGTGATGACCCCAGTAGACAGCGATGCCTGAGCTTTTCGCGGATCTGCGGAGACGACCCGGATCACCCGGGCGGCCTGCCGCCAGCAACGACGATGGGTTCGCCGAGCGCTCGCCGATATTCCTCCTCGCCGATCGCATCCACCGATCGCAGCTTCGCCAGCAGCGCGTCGATCAGCGAACGCAGCCCAGGTCCCGGCGTGCCGTGCGCGAATGAACGCTGGTACTTGATCGGCCCGGGGATGATCGCGACCAGGAAGGCCATCTCGGCCGGCGTCAGCGCCTGGGGTTCGCGACCGAAATAGCGGCGGGCCGCGGGTCGCAGGCCACGCAGGTCCGGTCCCCATTCGATGATGTTCAGGTAGATCTCGAGAATGCGATCCTTGCCAAGCGCCGATTCGAGCAGGAACGTGATCGCCAGTTCCTGCAGCTTGCGTCCGAGCTGCTTGTCGCGCGACAGGAACAGGTTCTTGGCCAGCTGCTGAGTGATTGTCGACGCGCCGCGCGCGGCGCCGCCGCGCGACCAGTCGGTGAGCAGCGCGGCGGGTAGTTCGCGCAGGTCGATGCCGCGATGCCCGTAGAAGCCTGCGTCTTCGGAAAGCAGCAGAGTGCGCACGAACAGCGGCGGAACGTCGCGCAGGGCGATGAAGTCCGGGGACGCGAGCGAGACGTCGATGGGGCGGTGCGGCTCGGGGCCGTCATCGGACCTGAAGATGAAATCGCCGCGCAGGCGCGCGATCGCGGGCGGCATCTGGCGTGGCGGCCTGAAGTCGATCTTCTGGCTCACCGAGAGCGAGGCAGGGTCCGCCGGGCGGCCGCGTACACGCACGTCGATCGTAGCCGAACCAAGATCACCGCCGCCGCCGGGCGCCATTCCCAAGCTTTCGGGCACCGCGAGCCCGGATGTGCCCAGCAGTTGCGCGAAGTCCAGATGCCGCACGCCGAGTGCGAGATCGACAGTCGGATCGGTGTCGAGATCGCGCAGCGCGATCGAGCCCGACAGGGCCGCACCGGCCACCGTGGCGTGGACCTCGGGGATCTCGATCGCGCCCTCGGCCCGCCGCCAGGCGCCATCAAATCGTGTGGTCACATCCGTCGGATCCCCGAGCTGCGGTTCGTCGGTGGCGTTATCCGCCAGCGCTCCCAAGCGCGCGCCGCGCGCGCCCATGTCCACGTGGAAACGGAGCGCATCGGTTGTGACCTGAAGATCCACGCGGCCGTCCGCGATACCACCATCGAGCAGCGGTTGAGCATCGCGCCGCACGTCGAGTAGACGGCCGACGTCGAGCCCACGTGCCTCGACGCTCCACGCGCTGCCCACCGGATCCGCCCGCTTGCGGATTGACAGGCCGGCCTGCGGCTGCACCAGCGTGAGCCGGAGGTCCCCGCCGAGAATGCCCGCTACGTCCCAGGCAGTAGCCGGCGAGCTAACCCTGACCCCTCCTGGGCCCGCGACAGTGGCGGCGCGAACTGCGAGTCGCAGGCGGCCAGGCCAGGTAGCTGCGATCCTCTCGGCACGCAGTCGCACTCCATGACCGAGGTCGAGATCGAACTCCTCCAGTCGCAGCAACGGCCAGACGCCGACGTGTACCAGCCCGATTCGGGCAACTGCGCCATGGCGCGCGGCCGCGGACTCGATCCGCGCACGCACCGCGTGCTCGAGCATGGGTCTCAGCAACAGCGCGGCCAGGCTTGCGACCAGCGCCGTAGCGATCGCTCCGAGCCACCACCGTTGCCCTCGGGTTAGAAACGTAAACATCGACGCAAGGATGCCACAGCCGGATCGCGCGGCGGCTGGTGGGCTGCAGATCTGGCCCGCCCTTTACTCGACGGTGAAATGCTCATCACCGCTCAGTCGGATGGTGCCCACGAGAAGCGTCATCGCGATCGAGCCCGGTGAGGCATGAGGAATGTCGAAGAACGGCGCATCCGGCTCGGAGTGCAGGTACATGTCCTCTTGCGGTGCGCCACACTGCGAGCAGTGGTTGGTGAAGTCGCCGAGGTCCCCGTTGGGGAGCTGGGCGCGTCGATACGCGGGCCAGGGGTGTAGCTGGCGGGCGAGACTCTCGTCCATGGCTCGGACGTCGACGACGGTGAAGGGACTGAGGGGATCGCCGAAAACGGTGCCGCTTTTGCAATGAATGCAGATCACTTCGGTGGCGGTACGGCACCGATGACACGGGATGACCGTGGCAGCCACGAATGCTCCATCCGAGATGATCGTGAATTCCTGATCGCCACAGTCGTCGTCTTCGGCGGATGGAAGCCAGCGGGCGAACTTTGACGGCACCTCTTCGTTCGACTCGACGTACCAGCGCTTGGAGGTCGCGTCCCACTCTGCGCCGAGTGAGTGCAGGTCGGCGTTCTCTTCGGGTGGAACGAAAAGGTAGGTGCGCATGGTCGATCACGGTGGCGGGTGCGGGGATTGTGCTCCGTCGGAGCGGTTCTGGACAGGCTCGTGGGATGCGTGGGTTGGAGGCACGTGTGGCGGCGTGGTGGCGACATTGGCTCGGGATGCTCTGCCGGAGAGCGGCTCGCCGCCGGGACGGAGGGTGACGGAGTGCCAGTCAGGGCATGATGCGAGCTTGAGGAATCCGGCGAGGTCGGGCAGGCGCTCGATTTCCGAGGCCATCACCGCCGGCTCGATCTTGAGGTGCTGGCTGGTCGTGGTCGACCCCAACCATCGCAGGGGGCGGCGTGTCCTGGAGCGGGTGGTGTGGAGGACCTCGCGCTGACCGATGAGCTTGGACGCGAATTCCGATGTCCCGCATCGCGGAAGCGTTGGGGCTGGATCCGCTGGAGTTACTCGGCCGGATCGTCAAGCGCAAGAGCTGAAGCCCCGTCGTCGATATCCATGATCTGGTATTACTGTTTGCTATGAAATTTTCGCACCGTATAGGTGTGCGCCCGCTCCCTATTGGCGAAGGTTCCGGGAAACACGGTGACCGCGGATTTCCAGGCGCATTTCAACGAGGGTAAGTTGACGCAACGTCCCGACGGGTTCATTGTGAAATACAGCGTGAACGACGGACCGACGATCACGCGTCACTTCAGGAACCAGCCGGGTGGATGATGGCGGAGTTGGATCAATTTCAGATCATCGGGGAGATGCTCAACCGCGCGATGGCGGTGGCCCCGCCGGGGTGGCGCGAACTGATGATCGACTATTTCGTCGAGGGCCCTAACAGCTGCGTGATCCAGAGCTATCTGATCGAGAAGAACGGCGCGATCGTCGAGAAGTCGCTGGACGACATTCGCGATCTGCACGTCTGGATGGATGAGCTGCAGGCGCATCTGGCGCAGGCGGGCCGGCCGCCCTTCACGAGGTGCAAGATTCACCTGAAGGCGGACGGCAAATACGAATCCACGTATGGGTATGACAAGGTGGATTGGAAGGCGCTGGTGAATCCGGACTGGAATTTCTTCCCCAAGCGGGCGCCGAGGCCGTAGGCGTCCGCCGTCGGCTCGGCGTTCGACCGAACGAACTCACTGCCGTTCAGAAGGAGGCATCCCGAGCTCTACTGAAACACGACACCGGTGTCTTTGTGGCGCCTCCGGGCATTGGGAAGACCGTTCTTGGCACGCACCTCATCTCGCAACGTGCGTGCAGCACGCTCGTCCTCGTGCATCGAAAGCCGTTGCTCGAGCAGTGGAAGGCGCAGCTGGCGATGTTCCTCGATGTCGACGAGAAGGACATCGGGCAGATCGGCGGCGGTCAACGCAAGCCCAACGGACGCCTTGATGTGGCGATGATGCAGAGCCTCGTCAGTAAGAAGGAGTAGACGATCTCGTTGGAACTTACGGTCACGTCCTCGTCGATGAATGCCACCACCTGCCGGCATTCTCCTTTGAGCGCATTCTGTCGGAAGTGACGGCGCGCTATCTCGTCGGCCTCACCGCCACTCCGCAACGGCGCGATGGTTGCCAGGCCATCACCGAGATGCAACTTGGGCCAATCCGCTACCGGGTGGATGCCAAGAGCCAAGCGGCGCGCCGACCGTTTGAGCATAAGCTGATCGTGCGAGAGACGGGGCTCCGCGTTCCCGCCGAGCGGCCCGGCAGCGGTATCCAGGACGCTTACCGCTTCCTTGCAGAAGACAAGGAATGTAACCAGCGCATCATCGACGGCATCATCGCCGTGCTCCAGGAAGGCCGATCGCCCATCCTGCTGACTGAGCGCAAAGATCATCTCGACCATCTAGCCAACGAGTTGGGTCGTCTCGTCCGCCATTTGATCGTGTTGAAGGGCGGCACCTCAGGGAAGGAGCGGCGTCAGACCCTTGAGCAACTGGCTTCGATTCCGGACGCCTCCGAGCGGGTGCCTGCAACACGTTCTCTTCGAGAATGCGAAACGCCACGAGCGCGCCCGTCTTGAGCAGCTCGTACGCAATCAATCTGGCTTCGGTGGACATCGCTGGTAACCATCAGGAGCTTCGGCCGGGTCACCCGAAGAAGCACGCATGGCTATCTTCGGCGACCAATGATAGAAAATCATCGATCGACTTTACTTCACTGGCCGGCTCATAGCTGTGCCACTTCAGGTCTCGACGTTGCCAGAAGATCCGCCAGACGTTTCGGCAGCGGACAAAGGTCGCTTTTGCGACGGCAGACTCGTGACGCTCGTCTGGTTGGCCGCGCCAAGCTGGGCGGATTTCGAAGATCTCCACACTCTGCCCTGAGATGCGATAGCCCAAGTCGAGTCGCGCACGGATGTGTGGCGGTGGCCTCCGTATCCGCATGAAGGAGTCGAGCCCCTTCTTCACACGTGCGACTTCTATTTCTGAGAGTGCCATTTGTTTCGTATCAAACTCTGCCTCAAATGATCATCGCCCGTGTGTGTCCCTTGGGTCTCAAGCCTATGGGCCACAAAGGGGGTGAACAGGAATCACTCCGGCGGCATGGTGATCTAAACGGGTGTCCTGGCGATATATCGCGGGCCACCGCGCAGGCGTTATCGTAATTAAAATACTGTATAATCAATAAGTTATAGTACCATACGGCATATTGACACTTAGGCCAGGGATGGGGTGGTCATGGCATTTCTGGATAAAATTCGTTTGATAATTGCCTTATAAGATCAATTTAATCTATTAAAATATGCAAAGCCCAGCTCGTATTGCATGCTTTACCGTCTATAGTTGATCTTATGACTCAATCCCGCCCCAAATTTTCATTCAAGGAGGTCCTGACCAAGCTGCCCCGGGGTGAGCCGCTCGGTACGGGGGCCCTCCGGGAGTACGGGGTCAGCGAGTTTCGCGCCTCGGACCTTGCACGCAGCGGGTGGCTCACCCACCTTGGCCGCGGCGTCTACATGCTGCCCGGCGATACGCTCTCCCGAGATGGCTGCCTCGCATTTCTCAGTCGTCGCACGCCGGGTTTTCACGTTGGCGGCAAGACCGCACTCGACTGGCGCGGAATCCGCCAGAACGTCAGTTTCAGGGAGGTGCTGACCTTATGGGGGGACGAGCCCAAGCGGTTGCCCGCGTGGTTTACAGAGCGGTTTTCCAGCCGGTATCAGGCGACTCAGCTATTCGATGGCCAGCTCCCCAAGGGAACCGGCCTGCAGTCCCTTCCGACCGGCCGCCCTGACGTACTCGTCTCTGTACCCGAGCGCGCGCTCCTCGAACTCCTGAGCGATGTCGGAAAAACCCAACCCCTCGAGGAAGCGCGGCAGCTCGTGGAACTCCTCCATACCCTGCGAGAAAAGGTGCTGGACCAACTGCTCGCACACACCACCAGAATCAAGGTCGTCCGCCTAGCCGAACTCCTCGGACGAGAGCTTGCCCTCCCATGGGCGGCGACTGCCGCACGGCATAGCCAGCGCATCGGTGGGGGCAAGCGCTGGGTGGCCGTTACGAAATCCGGTGAGCGTCTCGACCTGAGGCGACCATGAACCAGCAATACGTCGACACCGTGCGCCTACTGCTGGCCGCTGCCCCGGCGGTGTTCCGCTCACCGCGCTTCGCACTCAAGGGCGGCACGGCTTTGAATTTGTTTGCGCATGACATGCCGCGACTCTCCGTCGACATCGACGTCGTGTTCACCGATCACACTCTCAATCGCGAAGATGCGCTGCGAGCGATCGCGGCAGATCTCGAGGCTGCCAAGTCCGCCATCTCTGCGATGGGCTTTCGAGCTCGCGTGCCCACCGCGAAAAGAGGTGAAAACGTCAAACTGCTCGTCGAAGGACACGGACAACAGATCAAGGTCGAAGTCAATTTCGTCCTTCGAGGGACCGTGCTTCCGGTCACGCGGCGCCCTCTCGTACCGAGGGCGCAAGAGATCTTCACGACCGATATCACCCTCCCAGTCCTCGACCTTCCCGAGCTGTACGGTGGCAAGCTCGTCGCAGCGATGGACCGGCAGCATCCCCGAGACATGTTCGACGTGCTGCACATGCTGGAACACTTCGGCTGGCAGTCGCCTTCTGTGGATTGCTTCGTCGCATATCTAGCCGGCCACAACCGCCCTGTTCATGAGGTGCTGTTTCCGAACAGGCTGCCGCTCGAACCCGCCTTCTCGAGCGAATTCTCCGGGCTGACCGTCGATGAGGTCGCCCTAGAGACTCTCGAGCAGACCCAGAGCCGCCTCATAGACGAGCTACCACGTGCCTTGACCTCGCGACACCGCGAGTTCCTGCTGTCGCTCGTCAGCGCCGAACCGGCATGGGACCTGATGCCCTTCGCCAACTTGCAGCACCTTCCTGCGCCGCAGTGGAAGCTAATCAATCTGCGCACACTAAAGAAACGCAATCCCGGTCGGTTCTCCGCTCAACATGACGAGCTGGCATCACGGTTCGCGAACCTGCCACCCTGGGCGACGACACATTCGAGTTCAACATGAGTGACTCAATGACCAGTCCGTTCATCAACATTCCATTGGGAATCATCCACCTATATCAGAAACCTATCAGCATGCGCTTTGGTGAAAGGAAACTCATCGAAATCTGCCGTTCCGCGCTCAACCGCGAGCCGAGAGTCAACGAGCTCTTCCTCTTCTACAACGGTAAGCGAGACACCCTCAAGCTCTTCTGGGTCGACGAAAAAGGTAGCCAAGAACTTTCGAAATCCGTGCCTCGCGGCGGATTCCTGCTGCCCGCGCCCAAAGACGGAGAAACCTTCGTGAAGTTGGAGCGCAGCAAATTGGGCGCTCTCTTTCGAAGCTGACAGTGGAGATCTTTCCCGCGTACCGCACGATTCATGGCACAGAGGCAGACGTCATGGTCAGCGCGAGGGTAGGGAAGATGCGGCGGGACCCCGACCCGCCGGATTAACAATTGGCTCGTAAGTCGTTGAGCCGATTGGGCTGGTGGCCAGGGGCGGAATCGAACCACCGACACGCGGATTTTCAGTCCGCTCTCT
>Ga0207707_10004517_pt1 | contig 12232 bp, 11 predicted proteins | sample KBSC83BmetaG_FD_184336 | JGI IMG/M metagenome (GOLD analysis project Ga0207707, IMG submission 184336) | Corn rhizosphere microbial communities from Kellogg Biological Station, Michigan, USA - KBS C8-3B metaG (SPAdes) (version 2) | ecosystem: Host-associated > Plants > Roots > Rhizosphere ... | reverse complement strand
ATGAGGGTGACGGCGCCGATGGTGCCTGCGACCAGCAGGACGACGACGACGTCACGGATCGACACGCGTTCAAAGAGGTGCATCAGGTCCCGCCACAGAAACACGAGGACTCCGAGCAGAAACAGGATCAGCGGTTCTTTCCACATGGTGAGTCGAGCGTCGTGCGCCCGTTCTTCTTTTTATTGAGGTGACCCCAGTGTACTGCACGGCCGAGGCCCTGCCCAGCTTGGGTCAGGCCGAGCGGGCATTCCGTCAAACGACTGGTGATTTCTGCCATGCTACGGTCGCTTCGCTCCCGTGATTAAGGCAAGAGGAGATCGACACATGGCAGCGCCCCCCCGACGTGTGGTCACCGGTCACGACCCGAACGGCAAGTCGGTCGTCCTGTCGGACGGGACGCCGCCGCAACGACATCCGATGAAGGGCCGCGAGGTCGGAGCAGACTTCTTCGAGATCTGGAACGACCCGAAGGCCGTTCCGGCGCTCACTTCCGTGGAGGATCGCGAGCCGAGCGAACGTGAATTCACGATCATGCCCGTGAGCGGGCATCTCATTCGCATCATCGATATCTATCCGCCCAGCGAAGGCGGCCAGCGTACCGTGATGCACCGGACGAAAACCCTCGACTACGCGGTAGTCATCGAAGGCGAGGTAGTGCTCGTGCTCGATGACAGCGAGGTCACGCTGAAGCAGGGCGATGTCGTGGTCCAGCGTGGGACGGACCACGCGTGGGAGAATCGTTCTGACAAGCGTACGCGTATGGCTTTCTTCCACATCGATGCGCAGTTCAGCGAGGAACTGCGAGGCAAGCTCCCCAAGACGCTGAACCTGATGCGCTGAGAAGCGCTGGAGCCGCCATGCCGAAAAAGATCCCAGTGCACGAGGCCCCGACGGTCACAGGCTCGCGCTACCCGGCACCCTACGACCAGCCGTGTCTGCAACGACTCCGGCGTTGTCTGGGGGATGCCGCCGGCCTGACTCAGTTCGGCGTCAACCTGAACCGCCTGCCGCCGGGGTCGTGGTCCAGCCAACGGCACTGGCATACGGCCGAGGACGAGTTTGTTTTCGTCGTCCAGGGCGAAGTGGTCCTCGTAACCGACTCCGGCGAGGAAACGTTGCGGGCCGGGGACTGCGCCGGGTTCAAGGCCGGCGCCTCCGATGGCCATCATCTGCAGAACCGCTCCAACAGTGATGCCCTCGTCCTCGAGGTCGGATCACGCCGGCCGGAAGACGACGAGGTGTTTTATCCGGATATAGACCTGCGTGTGCTGCAGGGTCGTGCGGACTACGCGCACACGGACGGGCGACCCTACGCAGGCACGAAGCCACGCAATCCGGCTACAGGCCAGTAGATATACTGCGCTTCCTGCCGACCGGCTGGCTCGGTGCTCGGCCCGATCGAATGTCTGGTCAAGCTGCGGCCCCCCCGGCTCATGGCTCGGGACGACGAACCCCAACACGACGGGATCCTTGATGTTGCCGCCCTGCCGGCGCCCCGTCCAGACAGGCCACGGTAAACCAATCCTTCCGAGGAACGTTCTTGACTCCAACAGGCCCGCCCTCCAGCGGCCTCACGGGAGAAGTCATGAAGAAGTCGTCCTCGAGCATTGCGCTCGCCGTCGTCGCCGCCCTCCTGGGCACCGCAGCATGGGCCGCACCCCCGCAGACACAGGAGGTGACGCAGCGCGACGTCAATCAGCAGGATCGCATCGAGCAGGGGCTGCAGTCGGGCCAGCTGTCTACGCGTGAGACCGGGCAGTTGGAAAAGGACGAATCCCACCTCGACAAGATGGAGGCGCGCGACCTGCGCAACGGCAAGCTGTCGCCGCAGGAGACCGCACGCATCAACGCTGCCCAGAACCGGGTCAGCCACCAGATCTACGCCGACAAGCACAACGGCACGGTCGGCAATCCCGACTCCGCCTCGTCGCAGCGCATGCAGAAGGACGTGCAGCGGGATGCGAACCAGGAATCGCGTATCAAACAGGGTGAGTCCTCAGGCTCGCTCACCAACCGCGAGGCTGGCCACCTGGAGCGCGGCCAGGCACACACCGATCGCCGCGAGGGACGGGCGGGGGCCAACGGCCATGTGGGAGCGGCCGAGCAGCGCGGAATCCAGCGCGCACAGAACCGCCAGAGCCGTCATATCTATCGCAAGAAGCACAACGCCTGACTTCGCCGCCGCGTCATCGGCGCGCGGGATCGCAAGCAAACGGCCGGCTCAGAGCGAGCCGGCCACGCTTTGCGCCTGGTGAGTCGCCACGCCCGCCCGTGCCGAGGACTGCCGGCGCAGCAGCAGGGTACACGCCAGCGCGGCAACCGCCGCACAGGCGGCACCGATACCGAATGCCAGGCGATATCCGGAGTTGAGCGCCACCAGCGCCGGCGCTCCCGCCGTAGCCAACTCCTGGGTTCGGCCCGCGGCGGCACTGGCGAGAATGGCAAGTCCGAGCGCACCGCCCATCATGAAAGCCGTGTTGACCACGCCCGAGGCGAGCCCGGACTCCTGCGGCTCGACGTCGCCCATGGCCGCCAGCAACAGCGGATTGAACGCCACCCCGGCGCCGAATCCGATCAGCAGCATCCCCGGCAACACGTCCGCCACGAAGTGACCGTCCACCGGCATCCGCGCGAACAGGGCGAGCCCCGCCGCGGCGGCAACCAGCCCGGCCACGAGGGGCGGCTTCAGGCCGAAGCGCATCACGAGCTTGGCCGACAGGCCTACCGAGAACGCCGCCATGATCAGATTGGCGGGCAGGAATGCCATGCCCACCTGCAGGGCGGAATAGGCGAGCACGCGCTGCAGGTACAGAGCCGAGATGAAGAACCATGCGAAGCAAGCGGCCGCCCACAGCACACACACCGCGTTGGAGGTCGCCAGATTGCGCAACCGGAACAGTCGCAAGGGGACCAGCGGCGCCCGCACCCGCATCTGGAGGATCAGGAAAGCCACGAACAGCGACAGCGCGGCTCCCAGGAACCCCAGCGTCGTTCCGGACAACCAGCCGGCGTCATTGCCATTCACTATGGCGTATACGGCCAGCATCAGCGCGGCCGTCACGGTCACCGCGCCACCGACGTCCAGATGCTTCGTGCCCTGTTGCGCGGCCGCACCGGGTAGCAGAATCAGGCACAGCGCGAACACCGCGATGCCGATCGGAATGTTGACCAGAAAGATCCAGTGCCAGCTCAACACGCTGGTGAGAAATCCTCCCAGCAGCACTCCGATGCTGCCGCCACCGGCACAGACGAAACCGAACACGCCCATGGCCTTGGCGCGCTCCGCCTCTTCCGTAAATAGCATCATGATCAGCGACAGCGCGACTGCGTTTACCACGGCGCCACCAACGCCCTGCACCGCTCTCGCGATGACCAGGTGCTCCTGCGAGTTCGCCAGCCCACAAGCCAGCGAGGCGAGCGTGAACAGCGTGATGCCGATGAGGAACAGTTTGCGGTGTCCGTAGAGGTCACCCAACCGGCCGCCGAGCAGCAGGAAGCCTCCGAAGGTCAGCAGGTAGGCATTGACGACCCACACCAGCGAGGTCTCGGAATAGTGCAGGTCTGCTCGGATCGAGGGCAGTGCGACGTTCACGATGGTCGAGTCGAGGACGATCATGAGCACGCCCATGCACAGGACGAGCAGCGCAAACCAGCGACCGCGGCCGCGAATGCCGCCGGACATGATGAGCCTTTCGAGCAGTGGGGAGGCAGTTACCCTACCACGAGCGGGCGGGGCCTCGATAGCGTGAATCCTCGATAGCGCCCGGTAAGGGTTGCCCGCATGGGGGGCACGACCGGAGGGCGAGCCGCGCCGCGGGCTGCTCCGGCGTTCCGGCTGACAGCGCGGCACGCCGTGTAAAAAATCGCGACCCGGAGCCGTCACGGTCCGGGCCGCGAGAGAAGGCGGGTATTTTACCGCCCGCCGGGGAAATGCTCAGCGCGCGGAAGCCATGCGGGGGTGCTTCACCAGGCTGGCAACCTCGGGGCTGCTGACCGACTCGACGGCATGATTCACGGCTTGCCGGCGGCACGACCAGGCGGCCATCTGGTCCGCGAGCCTGCCGCTGTCGGCATCCGGGCAGACCCGGTGCGCGGCGGCGGTAATGCGCCGATAAAGCTTGGCCGCTCCACTGGGCGTTGCCACATTCAGATCGGCGTATCTCACGACGACTGAGGCCGTCGCCGGCGCATCGGCCGCCGCCGCGACGTTAGCCGCAGCCGACAGCGCCGTGACGGCGCAGGCAGACAGCAGCGTGACGGTGAGTCGGCGAGTTCTGGAGTTGGCGGAATTCGTGAGGCTCATGGACCCTCTCCTGTTACATGACGCAGCGATAAGACCGGGGTGTGTATGAGACGCCGGCGAGGGCCGCGGTGTCTGCGGCCGGAACCCGAGTTGGTCCCTGAATCAGACGTGTTGATACCAACAGGGCGCAGTCGCCCTGCGCACCTGACGTACAGCCCCAGCCGCTCAACCTCACTGGATGGCACGCGATTCCACCGGTTCGTCCCGGCTATCGACGGGTCCGTCCCTCAATGACGATTTTCCGGGCCTGCGGGCGCGCTCTGGCGTATTCTGGGAACAACACCCCTTTCGAGGTCCCGCCCAACGGGACAACCTGCCATGAGCGCCATTCCTTCCGAGCGAGCACGGGCCGCTCCCTTCGACTCCGGCCTGGCCGAGATCTCCCATCGCCTGCGGGAGACCAGCGCGGTGACGCACAGCGTCTGGCCATTGCTGGCGATCCTGACTGCGTTCTGGTGTTACGTCGCCGCATCCAACATCCTGTATGCCAACAGCATGCAGCTGAGCATCTCCGACGTGGCTCCGAACGTTCGCATGTATGCCCGCTGGGACGCGCGGCTGCTGCAGCACCTGTTCCTGTATCCGCTGCTCGTCCTGAGTGTGTGGCTGTCGATGAGCCTGGGCTGGCGGCCCGCGGTCCGGCGGGTCCCGCTACAGCTGTTGATCGCAGCGATGTTCTCGATCCTGGCCTCGCCCGCGCTGATGATGGGAGAGCGCCTGACGCGGGCGCCCGTGATGGTCATGTATCAATCCGCCCGTGAGCATTCGGCTAAGGAGTGGAGCGCTCCAACTACCGCAGCAGGCCGGGAGGCCGCCCCGGCCTCCAAGCACGCCGCGAGATCTGACAGGTACTGGCCCAATCTTTCCGATGCGGGCGACCGGGCCATGTCCCTGGCGAGCGCGATCAGCTTTTTGCTGACCTACGGATTCGGCCTGGCGCTCATCAACGGCTTCGCGCTCTACCAGCGCTTTCGCGATGCCCAGGTCCGCTCGGCGGCGCTCGAGCGGGCGCTCAACGCCACGCATCTGGCGGCTCTGCGCATGCAGCTGTCACCGCACACCCTGTTCAATCTTCTGCACACCATCCGCAGCCAGATCGCCTGGGATCCGGCCGCGGCGCAATCGATGGTGGTGCAGCTCGGGGACCTGCTGCGCAGGCTGCTGAACGCGGGCGAGCGGGAGTTTTCCCGGCTGAGCGATGAGCTGCAGTTCGTCCGGCTCTACCTGGAGTTGCAGCAGAAGCGCTTCGCGGACCGATTGGCCGTGTGGATTGCCGGTACCGAGCACCTGCCGCAGTGGTGGGTTCCGAGCCTGATTCTGCAACCGTTGGTGGAGAATGCCGTCGTCCATGGATTGGCCGATCACACCGGTCCGGTCGTGATCCGCGTCGAGGTCTCGAGCGAGGACGAGACCTTGACTCTGCGTGTGGTCAATACAGTAGCGGCCGATGCGGCCGCTGGGCGCGAGGGAATTGGACTGCGCAACGTGCGCGAACGGCTTGCAGTACAGTTTGGTGAGCGCGCGGTGTTCCAGTCCGGGGAGTTGGAACCCGGTATCTGGATTGCCGAGATCCGTTTGCCTAAGCTGCATGACGGGCACGAGCCGCGCCTCGAAGCAACCCGTCACGCGCCAGCGGTCTCCTGACCCATGTACCCATATGGATGTAGTGATCGTCGATGACGAGCCGACAGCACGGCGCACGCTGCGCGAGTGCTGCGCACGTGAGCCGGACTTGCAAGTCCTCGGGGAATTCGGCGACAGCCGCAGTGCCCTGGATGCCTTGCGCGCGCATCCGCCGCATCTGCTGTTCCTCGACATCCAGATCGACTCCATGACCGGGCTTGCGCTGGCGCGCGCGCTGGACCCGCAGACGTTGCCGCTGATCGTGTTCGTCACCGCGTACGACCAGTACGCCCTGGAGGCCTTCGAGGTGAGCGCGGTCGACTATCTGCTCAAGCCGTTCGATGACGATCGGTTTCGCAGGACATTGGGGCGCGTACGACGCCGGCGCGAGGCAGAGACCCTGACTGACCGCAACACCGCGCTGGCCTCCGTCCTCGCCCAGATCGAGCAGCGCGTGCGGCCGGTCTCGGAGGGGCGCCCGCGCCTGCTCGCGGAAGCGGGCGGCCGCATGCACCTGCTGGATGCCGCCCGGGTGGAGTTGCTGGAAGCCGACCGCAACTACGTCCGCCTCACCGTCGGCCGGGAGACCTACCTGGCGCGCAGTACTCTGCAGCAGGCCGAGAAGTCGCTGCAGTCCGAGCCGATGCTGCGCATCAGCCGCTCCTGCGTGGCAAACATGAACCACGTGCGCGAAGTGAGCCGCACCCCCCGGGGGGATTTCATACTGGTGCTGGCCGGGGGGACGACGGTCACCAGCAGCGAAGGCCATCGCGACACCGTGCGCGAGTACCTGGAGCGCTTCAGGCTCGGGTCAGTGTGAAGCGGTAGCGCCTCCGGCGCCGCCGTCTGCTTTAGAATTCCCGGCCACATGAACCCAGGCAGCCCGCAACGGCCCACCCCCCGGGAAGGCACCCCCGGACGGGGCACGGGCACCCTGTTCGTCATTGCCGCGCCTTCCGGCGCCGGCAAGACCTCGCTCGTGAAGGCGTTGCTGGAGCGCAAGCCCGAGCTGCACGTCTCGATTTCCCACACGACGCGGGCACAGCGTGCGACGGAGCAGCCGGGGCGCGAGTACTACTTCGTCCCGGTCGCGCAGTTCGAGCAGTCAGTGCGCGACGGTCAGTTCCTGGAGCACGCGCGGGTATTCGATAACCTGTACGGCACGGCGCGCGCACCCGTCGAAGCCCAGCTGGCGCAGGGTCACGACGTGGTCCTCGAGATCGACTGGCAGGGCGCCCGGCAGGTGCGTCTGGCCATGCCGGCCTGCCGCACCATTTTCATTCTCCCGCCCTCGCGTGCCGCGCTCGAGGAGCGATTGCGCCGGCGTCAGACGGACTCGGACGCCGTCATTGAGCGGCGGCTGCGGGATGCAGTGGGGGACATGTCGCACTGGAATGAGTTCGACTACGTGGTCGTGAACGATGACTTCGGACGGGCGGTCGAGGATCTGGTGCGCATCGTGGAGGGTCGCGGCGAGGACCTCGCAGCCCGCCGATCTCAACTCATGCCGCTGCTGCAGAGCCTGCTGGCCATTCACGGCTAGCACGGCTGGAAAGGCAGCCGGGGCTCCTCATTTCCTCTTCCTTCTTGATCTTCTTCTGAAAGCCATTGGGCTTGCCCACAGGGGCCGAGCAGGGGCGCGAGTTGCCAGCTCAGAAGCGCATCGGCGGCCCTCACCCCTCGCTGCTGGAAGCCCCCCGCGGTTTCGCTTATAGTGGCTGACCGGTCGCGTAAGATGAGCGCGGGAAAGCTCCACCATGGCCAGAATCACCGTCGAAGACTGCCTCGGCAACGTCGATAACCTGTTCCAGCTCGTGCTGTTGGCTGCGCAGCGCGCGCGTCGCCTCGCCAATGGTGCTGAGCCGACTGTACCCTGGGAAAACGACAAGCCCACCGTGGTAGCACTGCGCGAGATCGCCGCGGGAAACATCACCGCTGAAATGCTGCGCGAACCGGAGCCGGCACCCGAGGCCGCGATGCCCGAGATCGATGCGCAATCGACCTTCCGCGCTCCGCAGTTCGGCCTCGGAGACTGACCCAAGCGCTCGCCTCCATGGACTATGCGTCTTCGATCCTGGGACTGCTCCCCGGTGGAAGGCGCACACCGGGCCTGAAGGAGCTGCTGGCCACCGTCGAGGGCTATCTCCCGCCCGAGCAGGTCACCCGTATCCGCGAGGCCGCTGAATTCGGCGCCTCCGCTCACAAGGGACAGAAACGCCTCTCCGGTGAGCCGTACATCGCTCACCCGGTCGCCGCCGCCGCCATCCTCGCGGACCTGCACCTGGACCCCGATACCATCGTCGCAGCCATCCTGCACGACGTCATCGAGGACACCCCGACGCCCAAGAATCAGCTCGCCGAGCGCTTCGGGGCGGACGTGGCGGAGCTGGTGGACAGCGTCACCAAGCTGGACCAGATCAAATTCAAGAGTCGCGAGGAGGCGCAGGCGGAGTCGTTCCGCAAGATGCTGCTGGCGATGACCCGCGATCTGCGTGTCATCCTCGTGAAGCTGGCCGACCGCACGCACAACATGCGCACCATCGAGGCGATGGCCACGCCGAGGCGGCGCGCCATCGCCCGCGAGACTCTGGAGATCTACGCGCCGATCGCCGAGCGCCTCGGCCTGTACAGCATGAAGCTGGAGCTCGAGGACCTGGGCTTCAAGGCGCTCTACCCGCGGCGCTATCACATCCTGGAGCGGGCGCTGAAGAAAGCGCGCGGCAACCAAAAGGAGTTCCTGAAGAAGATCGAACAGCAGTTGAAAGCGGCGCTGCTCAAGAACGACATCGCGGCGAGCGTCGAGACGCGCGAGAAGCACCTCTACAGCATCTATAAGAAGATGCGGCGCAAGCGCGCCCTGCTGAGCGAGATCGTCGACGTGTACGGGCTGCGCATCATCGTCGACAAGCCCGATACGTGTTATCGCGCGCTCGGGATCGTGCACTCGGTGTACAAGCCGATGCCCGGCCGCTTCAAGGACTACATCGCCATTCCGCGAGTGAACGGCTATCAGTCGCTGCACACGACTTTGTTCGGCCCCAACGGCGTGCCCATCGAGGCACAGATCCGCACCGAGGACATGGACAGCGTCGCCGAGTCCGGTATCGCCGCCCACTGGAAATACAAAACGGGGTCGGACGCGGAATCGTTGCCCCAGCAGCAGCGCGCGCGCGAGTGGCTCTCCAATCTGGTCGAGCTGCAGGAAGATGGCTCATCGGAGGAATTCCTCGAGAGCGTCAAAGTCGACCTGTTCCCCGACAAGGTCTATGTCTTCACCCCCAAGGGCACGATCCTGCGACTGCCCAGCGGCGCCACCGTCGTCGACTTCGCTTACGCGGTGCACACGGACATCGGTAATCGCTGCGTGGCCGCGAAGGTGGACCGGCGTTTGACTCCCCTGCGGACCGTGGTGCGCAACGGCCAGACGATCGAGATCATCACGGCGAAGGGGGCCATGCCCAATCCGTCCTGGGTGAATTTCGTCGTGACGGCCAAGGCGCGCAGTGCCATCCGGCACTACTTGAAGAGCCTGCGCCGCACCGAAGCGATCGCCCTGGGGCAGCGCCTGCTGAACCAGGCCCTGGGTGAGTTCAGGCTGTCGCTGGAGGATGTGAGCCCGGAGTCGCAGCACTCGGCACTCGGGGAGCTGGGGATGAAGGACCTCGACGACCTGTACGAGAAAATCGGTCTCGGCGAGCGCCTGGCCCCGCTGGTCGCGAGCCGCCTGGTGCCGGTGAGCAAGTCCGACAACGGCTCGGGCACTCCGGCCCCCCTGGCCATCGCCGGCACCGAGGGGCTGCTGGTGACCTACGCGCGCTGCTGCTTTCCGATTCCTTACGATCCGATCTTTGCGTTCCTGTCAGCGGGGCGCGGCGTCGTCATCCACCGCGAGAACTGCGTGAACGTGGAGGACTACCGGAAGCATCCGGAAAAGTGGTTGCCCGTGAGCTGGCAGGCCGCGCCGGATCGCATGTTCAGCTCCGAGATCCGCATCTACGTCGTCAATCGCACCGGAGTGCTCGCGGCGGTCGCCGCAGCGATCGCCAGCACCGATTCCAGCATCGACCACGTCTCGATCGACGAGCATGACAGCGATACCTCGGTGCTGACATTCGAGCTGAAGGTGCGCGATCGCAAACACCTGGCACGCATCGTGCGCGTCATTCACCGCATGCCGGATATCGTGCGCGTATCGCGCTCCATCGCCGCACACAAGCGCGAGGAGCGCAGCGAAGATGCCGAGGAACCCGATGATGAATCAGAGAAGTAACGACACATGAGCCGACAAGTCATTCACACTGATAGCGCGCCGCAGGCCATCGGACCTTACTCCCAGGCCGTGCGCGCGGGCGATACGGTGTATCTCTCCGGGCAGATTCCGCTGGATCCGAAGACGATGCAGCTGGTCACCGGAGACATCGACGCGGAAATCCGCCGCGTGTTCGAGAACCTCTCGGCCGTCGCGCAGGCCGCGGGCGGCAGTCTCGCGAACGCGGTCAAGGTCAATGTGTTTCTGACGGATCTCGCGCATTTCGCCCGAGTGAACGAGATCATGGCGACGTACTGCACCCAACCCTATCCGGCCAGAGCGGCCATCGGGGTCGCGCAGTTGCCGCGGGGCGCCCGTGTCGAAATCGAGTGCATCCTCCACCTTGGCTGATGCCGCGCGGGTGAGCGCCGAGCAGCGGCCGGTCACGGCCATGCGCGGAGTCGGCTCGGTCCTGGCGGAGAAGCTGCGGCGGCTCGGGGTCTCGCAGGTTCAGGACCTGCTGTTCGTTCTGCCTTCCCGGTATGAAGACCGGACCCACATTGCCTCCATCGGCGCGCTCTCACCGGGGGAGCGCACGACGGTCGAGGGTGAGGTGCTGTTGACGGAAGTGGTGTACCGGCGGCGCCGTCAGCTGTTGTGCCGGATCTCGGATGGATCGGGATTTCTCACCCTGCGCTTCTTCTATTTCTCCGGCGCTCAGCAGAACGGGTTGGCGCGCGGCACGCGGATTCGATGTTTCGGGGAAGTGCGGCGCGGACCTCAGGGGCTGGAGATCGTCCACCCGGAGTACCGCCGCGTGCTCGAGCGGGAACCTGCGCCCTTGGAGGAGACGCTCACTCCCATCTATCCGCTGACGGAAGGCGTGCCCCAGGGCCGCCTGCGCGCACTGATCACGCAGGCCCTCAACGAGCTGGACACGTCCGCCGTACGCGACTGGATACCGCCGCGGCTGATCCAACCGCTGGGTCTTCCGACCCTGAAGGATGCGCTCACGTACATGCACCGGCCTCCCCGGGAGGCGCGGCTTGCGGATCTGGACTCCGGTCGTCACCCGGCACAACGGCGCCTCGCGTTCGAGGAGCTGTTGGCACACCACGTGAGCCTGAAGCTGCTCAAGCAAGCCGTGAAAACGGACCCGGCCTGGCCCCTGGAGGATCACGAGCAGCTCGAGTCCCGCTTTCTGGCTTCGCTGCCCTTCGCATTGACCCACGCACAGGCGCGGGTGTTGAAGGAGATCGACGCAGATCTGGGCGGCACTCGTCCCATGGTCCGCCTGCTTCAGGGCGATGTGGGTTGCGGCAAGACCATCGTGGCAGCGGCCGCCGCGGCGCGCACCGCCGGCTCCGCGGGCAGGTTGCAGGTGGCGCTCATGGCGCCCACGGAGCTGCTGGCCGAGCAGCACTACAACAATTTTCGCAAGTGGCTGGAGCCTCTGCGCCTGACGGTCGGTCTTGCTTCCGGGTCGCAGCCCGCTCGTACGCGGCGCAGTGTGCTCGAAACGCTTGCCTCGGGAGAGCTGCAGGTCGTCGTCGGCACCCACGCGCTGTTTCAGGCCGAGATGGATTTCGCCAAGCTCGCCCTCGTCATCGTCGACGAGCAGCACCGCTTCGGCGTGCAGCAGCGGATGCTGCTTCAGGAGAAGGGACGGCGCGAGGGACGCTACCCGCATCAACTGATCATGACCGCGACCCCGATTCCCCGCACACTCGCCATGACCGCCTACGCGGACCTGGATATTTCCGTGATCGACGAGCTGCCGCCGGGACGCACACCCGTGAAGACGGTGGTCGTTCCGGAGCAGCGCCGTGACGAAGTGGTCGCGCGCATCGTGCAGAGCTGCCGGGCAGGTCGCCAGGTGTACTGGGTGTGCCCTCTCATCGAGGAGTCCGAGGAGCTGCGCTCGCAGGCTGCGGAGGAAACTCACGCCGCGCTGACCGCCGCTTTGCCGGAAGTGAAAGTCGGGCTCGTCCATGGGCGGATGACACCGGCCAGGAAGGACGAGGCCATGGTCGCGTTCAAGGGGGGCAAGACGCAGC
>Ga0207707_10004516_pt1 | contig 12234 bp, 8 predicted proteins | sample KBSC83BmetaG_FD_184336 | JGI IMG/M metagenome (GOLD analysis project Ga0207707, IMG submission 184336) | Corn rhizosphere microbial communities from Kellogg Biological Station, Michigan, USA - KBS C8-3B metaG (SPAdes) (version 2) | ecosystem: Host-associated > Plants > Roots > Rhizosphere ... | reverse complement strand
GTCATCAAAAATCTAGTACAAATAAGAAACATTTGATCGCACTTTATTCGGTCGCTCCCGCCTGTTTCAAGCGCTCGACTAAATCCCAACGATCCGCAAGGCCTGCAGCCATCATCGCGGTGAGTCCCTGTTTGGTTCGCGCGTTCACGTCCGCGCCGGCGGCCAGCATCATCTCGATCAGATTCGTATTGGCGTCCGCGGCTGCAAAAATCAGGGGCGTGGTTCCCTTTTGATCGGCGCCGTTCACATCCGCTCCGCGATCGAGCAGCGCGCGGGCAATCTCGGCCTGACCATTCACCACTGCCACCAGAAGCGACGGATTCCCGCTATCGCTGCGCGCATTCGGATCCACGCTGTGTTTGAGCAGCGCCTCTACCACCCCGAGATGCCCACCCAATACGGCTGCCAATAATGCTCGCCCGCCGTGTTCCCGGGCCGTTTCCTTCCCTGCCTCGACGCCGAGCAACGCTTCCACCGTCTCGCCATGGCCGCTCATCGCGGCGGCCAGCAATGCAGTCGCACCGCTCGCGTCACGAACATTCGGATCGGCACCGGAGGACAGCAGCGCCTCCACTACGGCAGTGTGGCCATGCAGGGCGGCAACCATGAGAGGCGATGTGCCAACATCAGCGGCCATAGAGGCCCCGGCCGGCACGAAGTCGTTGGCGTCATTTTCCGCCGCGTGCCCATTGGCTCCCCGGGCCGTCTCCCCTGACTCGATTCGCGTTGCCAAGGAGTTTGGATTGGCCTGCGCGTTCAACAACACCTTCACCATATCGGTCTGACCGTTCACCGACGCGACAAGCAGCGGGCTCACTCCGTTACCGTCGCGCACGTTCACATCCGCGCCCGCTTGCACCAGAATCCTTACGGCTTCGAGGTGACTATTGGCGGCCGCCAGCATCAAAGGCGATTGCCCCGATTTCGGTTCGGTTCGCGCGCCCTTGCCCAGCAGGAGACGAAGCATTTCTTCATCGCCCTTCGCCGCAGTCACCTGCAGCGCGGATCCGTTGTGGCAGTCCGCATTCACGTCCGCACCGGCATCTACCAGAAGCCGCGCGACGTTGATGTAGTCATTAGCAATAGCCGCGAGCAACGGCGTGACGCTCGCATGATCCTTCTGCTCCAGGCTGGCCTTCGCGTCGAGTAACGTCCGGACCATTTCGACATTGCCGGTCGCAGAAGCCGCCAGCAAGGCAGTAGTCCCCTCCTTTGCGCGCGCGTCCACGTCCGCTCCACGCGAGATCAACAGTTTCACCATTTCGGTGTCGCCCTGGATGGCGACCAGAATGAGTGCGGTGGAATCGTTCCGGTACCGCATCTTGAGATCGGCGCCTTGTACGATGAGCGTATTCACAACCTCTGCGTGCCCGCTCAGGGCCGCGGCGAGAAGAGCGGTAGTGCCGCTTTTGTGGCGCGCGTTCACGTGCGCGCCTTTCTCGAGCAGGTTCACCACATTCGCTACTTCGCCCTCAGCGGCGGCGCGTATCAGATCCAAATCACGTTTGCTGGCCATAGGTATGGGCGCACAAACAAAGGAATTCTTACCTCCCCATTTGCGCGCGCGGACACTTATGCATCTATGTTACCCGTTCGAGTCGCCGGACGTTTTGGGGCCGACAACCGGGCACAACCGGCGTGCTATATTCAGTCGTTCTCAAATGCCGCAATCTTCTGAGCGGGCTATTCCAGTTCAAGGCACTCCGCGCGCCCGGTCCTCGGTTCAGTACTTTTTTGTGCTGGTGCTGGTCAATCTCATGTGGGCATTCCAGTTCTCAGGAGCGAAAGTGGCGACTGAACGGTTGGGCCCGATTGCCGTGGCGCTCATTCCACTCGCGATTTCGACCATCCTGTTCCTGCCGTTTTTGCGAATGGGCACCGCACAAACGGCGAGGCCGCGATTTACGGCGGCCATCATCCGCGATCTGGTTCTGGTCGGAACACTAGGTGTAGTCGCGGCGCAGTTGGGGCTCACATGGGGCGTCGAGCGCTCGTTGGCATCGAACGCGTCTGTCATCACATTATCGATCCCGGTACTGACTGCGTTCATGGCTGCCGCCCTGTTGGGCGAGCGGATGACGGCTGTGCGATGGCTCTCATTCGTGCTGGCGATCAGCGGCGTGCTGCTGGTTTCCGATATTGACTGGAAATCCGTCCAGATTTTTCGCGGCACGTACCTGTTGGGCAATGGCCTGATTTTTATCAGTTGCCTCGGCAGCGCTTACTACAACACGTACAGCAAGAAGCTGCTCGAAATTTTCACTCCCGTGGAGCTGCTGGTTTACAGTTTCCTGGTTTCCGATGTGGCGCTCCTTATCCTGATGATGATTGTCGAGCCGTCCTCGCTTTCCAAGTTGACTTCTTTGGGATCCGGCGTTTGGGGCAGTCTGGCAATCATCGCTATCTTCAGCCTGAGTCTTTCCATGGTCCTGTTCTTTTGGGTCATCAAGAGGATTGATGTCACGCAGGCTTCTCTCTCCATCTATCTGCTACCGGTCTTTGGCGTCCTTCTTTCGAGCATGGTGGTGAAGGAGAAAATCAGGTGGCAGCTGATCGCGGGCGGACTACTGGTATTCGCAGGGACACTGCTGATTACGGTATATGAGGAGCTCAGACAGAACCGGGCGATGACGCAGCCAGGAGAAACGGCATGAGAAATAAAATTGGCAGACGCGAGAGTCCGGCCCCCGTGGGCGTAGTGGGTTTAGGCTTGATGGGCTCGAGTATCGCCGCCTGTCTGCTGGCCGCGGGGCATACTGTGGCAGGCATCGAGAAAAGCGCCGACCGGCGAAAAAGCGTGAAGCGCCACATCCTGGCACTTCTCCGCGAAATGCGTAAAGAGAAGCTGCTAAAGCGCGATCCCGCGACGCTGGTCGGCAACCTTACGGTATCTGAAAACTACGGCGCACTTGGCGATTGTGCGCTCGTGGTTGAAGCCATCTATGAGGATCTCGATAGCAAGCGCGGTGTGTTGCGCAAAATCGAAGAGTCGGTTGCGCCTGACGCCCTGATCGGCAGCAACACGTCAGCCCTGCCCGTCACCGAATTGCAGAAAGGCGCGCTGCGGCCCGAGCGCATTCTCGGCATACATTGGGCCGAGCCGGCGCACATCACGCGCTTCATGGAGATTATCTGCGGGAGCCAAACCGATCCAGCGAACGCGGATAAAGTCGCGCGAATGGCGGAGCGCTGGCAAAAGGAGCCCACGCTGGTGCGGCGCGACGTTCGCGGCTTCATCACCAACCGCATCATGTACGCCATGCTTCGGGAGGCATTTTACCTGGTGGAAGCGGGTTATGCGACGCCCGCAGACGTGGACCGCTCGCTGCGCAACGACCTGGGTTACTGGATTACGATGGCTGGCCCTTTTCGTTTCATGGATCTCACCGGCATTCCTGCATACGCAGCCGTCATGCGCGATCTTCTACCGGAGCTGTGCCGCGATACCCAAGTTCCCGCGCTCATGAAAAAAGTTGTCGAGTCAGGGGCGCGCGGAACAGCTAATGCCAAAGGCTTTTATGACTACACGCCGGCGCAGGCCAAGCGCTGGGAGAAGCGCTTTCTTCAATTCAGCTATGACATTCGTGCCCTCGCGCTAAAATATGCCGAGCGCCCGCAGGGGAGCCGGGCATGAGCGCGATTGTATTCAAAGGCGGCACTGTGATCGATGGAACCGGCGCCGCACCCCGGGCAGCTGACGTTCTTATCGAAGGGGAGCGCATCGCCGAAGTTGGCATGTTCCAGATTCCTGGTGGTGCCCAGGTGCTCGATTGCATCGGTCTGGCTGTCGCGCCCGGGTTCATCGATTCCCATAGTCATTCCGACCTGCAGGTTCTCGAAAACCGGCGCGAGAAAGTGGCGCAGGGCGTGGTTGCTGAGGTGGTCGGCAACTGCGGCTTCTCACCGTATCCTTTGCCTTCCGATCACAAGCTGCTGCACGATTTCGCCAATGGCATTTTTTGCGGCGGCGATGACTGGGGCTGGGCCTCGGCGCGCACATACCTCGATCAGGCATCACGCGCGACCGCCACGCGCGCGTTTTCTTTAGTGGGGCACGGCAGCTTGCGCATTTCACGCGCAGGAAACCGTCTGGGTCCGCTGCCCGAGCGCGATCTCGACTGGATGGAGCAGAAGCTCTCGGAAGCGCTGTCCGAAGGTGCTTGCGGATTCTCTACGGGGCTGATGTATTCTCCCGGCGAGAGCGCGCCGTTCGAGGAACTGGAGCGACTCTGTCGCGTAGTCGCGCGTCATGAAAAAGTTTATTCGACGCACATGCGCGATTACTCCGACCGGTTGATCGAGGCGATTGATGAGCAGCTGGAGTTGGCGCAGCGCACCGGATGCCGGCTGCAGATATCGCACCTACAAGCGGTAGGCCCCCGCAACTGGCCTAAACAAGCGGCAGCGCTCGAGCGCCTCGAGAAGGCTGCTGCGCAAGGTGTCGACGTGGGCTTCGACTGCTACCCGTACGTCGCAGGCAGCACGGTCATGACGCAGTTGCTGCCGCAGTGGGCGCTCGCGGGAGGCATCGAAGGTTTGCTCGCGCGCCTCCGCGACACTGGCGAACGGCCGCGCATCGCAGCTGAGACGGAATCGGCGCTGGCGCAGGGCTGGAACAACGTATTTGTCTCTGCGGTCGATTCTCAAGCGAATCAGCATCTCGTGGGACAGAGCGTCGATGCCATTTCCGAACTGCGCGGACGTACGCCGGTCGACGTAGTGATGGATCTCATCAGCGAAGAAACCGGGCGCGTCAACATGATCGAAATGAATCAGAGCGAAGAAAATTTGCGCCAGACGCTTTCCCATCCGCTCTCGTGCATCATCAGCGACGGTTTCTATGTGAAAGGACGGCCCCATCCACGCCTCTACGGCACCTTTCCCTTGTTGCTGGGGCAAATGAGCCGCGAGCGGGGCTGGCTCACTCTCGCCCAGGCTGTGCACAAAATTACCGATAAACCTGCGCGCCGCTTTCACCTTTCCGGGCGTGGACGAATCGAGAAGAATTATATGGCGGACCTGACCATCTTCGAGCCCGCTAAGATCAACAGCGCGGCCTCGTATGATAATCCTGTGGCGGCGCCCGTGGGCGTAGTGCACGTATTCCGCGAAGGACGGCCCCTGCTGCAGTGATGACGCGAGCAATGTTTGTGATGGCTTTCGTGCTGTTGCCCGAAGCTGTCATTGCATCTGCCCCGTTACTGCCGAAACCTCAGCAAATTCGATACGGCTCCGGCCACCTTCCGCTCGACGGCCTGAATGTCCGCCTGGCTCCGGAGGCGAGCGACGAAGATAAGTTTGCGGCGCGAGAGCTTGCCGGCATCTTGTCAGCCAGAACTGCAATGCCGGTACGCGTTGTCGAGAAGCCGCCTTTTGGCGACCCCTCCATTGTGCTCAGGCGGACTGGCGCCATCGGTGCGCTGGCTGGGCCCGGTGAACAGCCCGGACCGGAATCCCGCGAGGCATACCGGCTCACTCTCAATCCTGACGGCGGAGAAATCCGCGCAAGCTCATCCGCTGGACTGTTCTATGGTGTCGAAACCTTGCGGCAGCTCCTTGACGCCGGCAGCACAGTGCTTCCCGAGGTCGAAATCCACGACTGGCCGTCGCTCCCATACCGTGGAACCATGGTCGACATGAGCCACGGCGCGCTGCTTACCGAGTACGAAGTGAAGCGGCAGCTCGACTTTCTCGCCCGCTGGAAAGTGAATCAGTACTACTTCTACACTGAAGCCAGCATTGAGCTGGACGGCCACCCTCTGCTGAATCCCGAAGGCCGCTTCTCGAAGGAGCAGGTTAGGCGGATCGTCGCATATGGCCGGGAACGGCACATTGACGTGATTCCGTTCCTTGAACTCTACGGGCACCTGCACGACCTGCTGCGCATCGAACATTACTCGAGCCTGGGCGGCTCTTCGCACGGTGCGGAACTCGATCCAACCAATCCGAAGGTCATGAGTTTGCTGGCCGACTGGTCGGCGCAAATTTCAGAATTATTTCCCAGCCCCTTCGTCCACGTGGGATTCGACGAGACATGGCAGATCGAAGATCTTGCGAAAAAGCGCAGCGCCGGCACGACGGCTGCCCAACTCTTCGTTGACCAGTTAGCCAAGGTGGCCCAATTATTTCAGCAACACGGGAAGACGGTGATGGCGTGGGCAGACATCATGGTGAAGTACCCGGAAATAATAAATCGGTTGCCGCAGGGCCTCATTCCCGTGGCTTGGGCTTACGAAGCGCAACCGGAAATCAAGAAATGGCTCGACCCGCTGGTCGCCCACCATCTGCCCCACTTCATCCAATCCGGCGTGGCCAACTGGAGAGAAATCGGGCTGGATTTCGATCTTACCTTCGCAAACATAGACAACTTTCTGGCGGCGGGGCGGCGCTCGGAGGCGATGGGCATGATCAATTCGGTCTGGACCGACAGCGCCCAGGGGCTACTCCGCCTCGCATGGCCGGCGATGGCATACGGCGCCAGCGCGCCCTGGCAGTCTGGCGCAACGGACCGCGCAGGCTTCTTCGCCGAATACGCGGCACTGATGTACCCCTCGGCAGCCGCGCCACATGCGGCAGCAGCGTGGAAACATCTCAACCAGGCGCAGATTAGGATCGGGAAAGTCCTCGGCGAAGCCTCCGTACACCAGATGTGGGACGATCCGTTTTCGCCGTTCAATCTGAAACGTGCGGCAGAGCATCGCGAAGACTTGCGCCAAACCCGGCTTGCGGCAGAAGAAGCTCAGATTGAGCTCTACGCCGCAGAGAAAGCCGGCGGTGACCCGGCTACGTTGAACAGCGCGGTCATCGCGAGCCGTATGCTGGATTACGCTGCATATAAATTTCTGAATGCTCTCGAAATCGCCGAACGCTGGCGTTCCTTTGGCCGTTACAATTCCGATCGCTACTGGAACGAATTTGAATCCGACGTTGTGTATCAGTCCCACGGACGCCTGGCTGACATGATGGATGCAGCTTCACAGCTTCGGGAGGCTTACCGTTCCGCATGGCTGGCCGAGTATACGCCCTATCGCATGGCATCCGCGCTGGGCCGCTGGGATGCTGAATATCAATACTGGCTGAGACTGCAGAACCGGTTTCGCAACGCGACCAGAGGCTTGAAGGACGGTGACAACCTGCCTTCCTTGGAATCAATCCTCGGTCCTTCTTAAAACTCGCCGGTGCTAACATGACACTTATGATTTCGACAGCATTCCCGGATTCTAGTCACCGCGCGATCACTCTGGCCTTTGTCGTTGCAGCCGCAATTGTATGTCTCTCCGGCGGTGAGGCCGCATCGATTAACCCCTCGCCCACCGGCCTCGCGGCGATTCACGTTCCGGCTGGTTTCAAAGTGGAGAAGGTCGCCGGATCGGACCTGGTCTCTTATCCCATGATGGGGACCATCGACGATCGTGGCCGCCTGTTTCTCTGCGAATCCTCCGGCAACACCCTGACGACGCCGGAGATGGCTGCGAAGCCCGATTACCGGATCCGCATGCTTGAAGACACTAACGGCGATGGCATCTACGATCGCAGCACGGTTTTCGCGGACAAGCTCACGCTGCCGGCCGGGGCCGTCTGGTACCGCGGAAGCCTGTACGTTGCTGCCCCGCCCGATCTGATCCGGTTGGAGGACACGAATGGTGACGGCGTCGCCGATGTTCGCGAGGTCATCGTCACAGGCTGGCATCTTTCTTCGAATGCCGCGAGCCTGCATGGGCCGTTTTTGGGTCCCGACGGTTGGTTGTATCTCACCGATGGGCGTCACGGTTACGAGATCAAAACCAAAGAAGGGCCGACGCTAAAAGGTGAAGCTTCCCGCATTTGGCGTGTGCGTCCGGATGGCAGCGGCCTGGAATGGGTAGCCGGCGGCGGATTCGATAATCCGGTTGAACTGATTTTCCTTTCTACCGGCGAAACGATCGGCACGATGACATATTTCCAGGATCCGCGTGATGGGCAGCGCGACGCCCTGATGCACTGGGTCTGGGGCGGCGTCTATCCGAAGTGGTACCCGGTCGTGAGTGAGTTCAAGCGCACCGGTGAGTTGATGCCCGTCATGACCAAGTTTGCGCGCATTGCCCCGGCCGGACTGGTTCAGTACCGCGGCACGAGTTTTGGCCCGCAATATCAAGGTAATCTTTTCAGCGCGCAGTTTAACCCGCACCGCGTACAGCGCCACATCCTATCGCGCGAGGGAGCCACATTTCGCACGGTTGACGAAGACTTTTTCACTTCGATCGATCCCGACTTCCACCCTACTGACGTGATGGAGGATGCTGACGGCAGCCTGCTCGTGGTAGATACCGGCGCCTGGTTCATTCACGGATGCCCGATTTCGCGCGTTGCGAAACCGGAGGTCAAAGGGAGCATTTATCGTGTCCGCAGGACGGGCGCTCCGGCGGTTCGCGATGCGCGCGGGGAGGCTCTGAAACTCGCGGAGCAATCGCCTACCGAGCTCGTCCGCCATATGTCGGACGCGCGTCCCGCCCTGCGCGATCGTGTGCAGGAGTTGCTGGTCGAAAATGGCGAGAAAGCCATAGCTTCCTTGAAACAGACACTCGCGCGTTCGACATCGTCTGAAGCGCGTGCAGCCGCCGTTTGGGCGCTCTATCGCATCGGCACCCCTGTCGCGGAAGAGGGTGTTCGCGCCGCACTCGATGATGCTAACTTTCGTGTGCGTGTCGCCGCGGCGCGCGCCGTTGGCATGGCGAAAGATCGCGAAGCAGTCGATCGCCTCATGCAAATAGTGAAAAAGGACGTGCCATCCGCCCGCCGTGAGGCAGCCACAGCGCTCGGCCAGATCGGTGATGTACGCGCCGTGCCCGCGTTGATCGCGGCGGCGGCTCGCGCCGATGACCGCTTCATCGAGCACTCCATCATTTACGCGCTGATCGAGTTGAAGACACCGGCGCCCGCACTCGAAGCACTGGGCAGCCCCAATCCAAAAGTTCGCAAAGCTGCGCTGATTGCACTCGATCAGATGGATGGCTCGCCGCTCAGCTCGAGCCAGATTACGCCCCTGCTCAGTCATCAGAATAAAGATCTGCGAACTGCCGCGTTGTGGGTCGCGGGTCATCATCCGGACTGGTCCGGAGCCGTGCTCAGCTTTCTCGAGGCTCGCCTGCGTGCGCCTGAATTCCCAGCCGAAGGAGCGGAGTCAGTTCGCGATGCGCTGCTGTCATTCTGTTCCGACGAGGGCGTCCAAAAAGTCGTCGGTGATTTGCTTGGCGAAAAAGGCGGCGGCGCGAAGCGTGAGCTGTTCCTGCTGGACACTATGGACCGGTGCACGCTCAAAGAATTCCCGGGGGCATGGACCGAGCGCATCGGAGACCTGCTCGACCGTTCGGCGCCCGAAGTCCGACTGCGCGCCATCAACCTGGTTCGCGCGCTACAGATCACCGCATTGGACGATCGCCTGGAAAAAATCGCTGCCAGCGAAGCGTCGCCCCCCGAGCTGCGGACTACCGCGCTGGCCGTGCTGGTCCGGCGGCATCCCGCTCTGAATGATGCCGCACTAAAGTTTCTGCTGACCCGGTTGAGCCGCACAAACGACGCAGCCGCCCGTCTCTCCGCCGCACAGGTGCTCGGGAAAGCCAAATTGTCGGATCAGCAACTCGTGACTCTGGCGCAACACTACCTGCAGCAGGCCGACGTTCTCATTCTCCCCAGCCTGCTCGATGCGTACCGCACCTCGCAAAGTGAAGAAGCGGGCAAAGCCATGGTAACGGCGTTGCTCAAATCTCGCGTATCCATCGGGGAGCCGGACGCCAAGCGCCTGCAGGAGATTCTCGAAAAATATCCGGACGATGTGCGTGTGGCCGCGCGTCCGCTGATGGCGCACTTACAGGAACTGCAAAAAGCTCGCATCGAGCGTCTGCGAAAGCTGGAGCCTCTGCTCGCTGCCGGCGGCGACATTGGCCGCGGCCGCCGCATCTTTTTCGGCGAAAAAGTGGCGTGTTATAACTGTCACACTATCGGCAACCAGGGCGGCCACGTTGGCCCCGATCTCACCGGCGTCGGCGCCATCCGTTCCGGCCACGACATCCTCGAAGCCATCGTCTTTCCCAGCGCCAGCTTCGTTCCCGGATTCGAGATCTACAACGTCGAGACCAAAGCGGAGTCCTTCTCCGGCGTCAGGGGCGACGATACGGCCGATGCCGTGAGCCTGGTCACCGGACCGCACGCCGAAGTGCGCATCCCTAGGAAGCAGATCATTTCAATGAAGCCCTCTAATGTCTCACTGATGCCCGAGGGTCTCGACGAGGGCCTTACCCGGTCGGAGTTCGTCGATCTGCTGGCGTTCCTGCAGTCTCAGACATCCCGTGAGGTCGCCCAACTGAAAAAGCCGTGATGCGGGTCGTATCTTCATCCATAGGTAACCCGGCCGTAATTGTTTTGTAACATTGGCCGCGCTATCTTCGAAGCATATACATGAAGACCGTAGCCCTGATTGAGGACGACGCGGATCTGTTTGCTTTGTTGAAGTATAACCTCGAGAAGGAAGGATTTCGCTTCGTCGGTCTGCAGACCGGCAAGGGCGCTCTCGATATGTGCCGGCGGGAGAATCCGGACGTCGTTATTCTCGATATCATGCTACCTGAGTCGGACGGGATCGAAATCTGCCGCGGTCTGCGCACTCACCCAGATCTGGCGCAGGTTCCGGTAATTTTCCTGACTGCCCGCGCTACTGAAAGCGACCGTATTCTGGGCCTCGAGTTGGGCGCGAATGATTACATGGTGAAGCCGTTCTCAGTACGCGAGCTGATCGCGCGCGTGAGAAACCAGTTGCGCTCACCCGCCGTAGCTCAACGAGTCCTGCGCTGCGACGGTTTGGAACTAGAGCGCGACAGCTGCCGCGTGACTTTGCACGGCAAGCCGCTGGCCCTCACCGCCACCGAGTTTCGGCTGCTGGAGTTTCTGATGAGCCGGCCAGGCGTGGTCTTCAGCCGCGAGCAACTGCTGGATTACGTGTGGGGTATGGACCGCGCCGTTACCGACCGCACAGTCGACGTGCATATTCTGCGGCTGCGGCAAAAAGTGGAGGCGGACCCGGCAAGTCCGTCGCTAATTCGCTCGGTGCGCGGTTTTGGCTATCTACTGGATCCGACCACAGTTCAATTGAAGGCATAGGGGCGCGCCGCCCCCCTTCGCTCGCGAGATAGACTTCAATCGACAGCATCAGATAGGCAATCAGCAAACCCAGCGCGATCCGTTCGCTCATGTACCCGGAGAGCGCCACACCGACAAGAAGAAACAGCGCTCCGAACGCATCCACCACGTGGTCGATGTAAAATCCATATCTTGGCCGCAGCCGGTTGCGCACGCGAGCCAGCGTGCCATCGAGACTATCGCCCAGCCAGTTCAAGGCGAGGCAGACAATCACCACGTATAACCCCGCCGGATTCGATCGCGCCCACCAGTATCCCAGGCCGGCTCCCAACAAGGCGATGAGGCCCAGGGCTGTCAGATGATCGGAATTGATCCATGAAGGCGCATGACGCGCCAGCCAGATGAGACATGGTTTTTCGAGGGGCGCGAGAAAGCTCTCTTGCTTTCGCTTAGCTTCTTGAAAGCCAGCCTGCATATGGGTATCCGCAAGAAGCTTAGTCGGGCGGCGGCGCCGAAGTCAATCGAGGCGCCTACAGCGAATAGCTGGTTGCATTGCCGGTATGAGTGCCTACTCCACGAGTGGACGTGGCGTCTTCCGCTAGCTGTTTTTTACGACTACGTTCTGCAGCACGTCTGCGACGTCTTCGCAATGGTCCATGGTGGCTTCAAGAAACTCGTAAATCTCTTTGACCTTGATCAGGGCGATGCAATCCTTTTCTGTCTCGAACAAATCGGTGACCAGCCCGCGGACCAGATGGTCGGCCTCATTTTCCAGGCGGTTGATCTCGATGCAGTGCTCCATCACTTCCTTTTTCTTATCGAGAGCTTCAAAGGCTTTTTTCAGCGTGCGGCTGCACGTGTAGATCATCTCGCAAACCTGCACGATGCCTTGCGGAATGGGGCTCACGCGATAGGCCATCAGGCGGTGCGCCGCATCTTCAATCCCATCGAGCACATCGTCAAGCCGGGTGGAAAGCGAATGAATGTCCTCCGGATCGAGCGGTGTGATGAACGTGGAGTTTAAGCGCGTAAAAATTTCGTGAATGATCTCGTCGCCCTGGTGTTCCAGCCCCTTGATGTCCTTGGCGACCTCCGCAATCCGGATGTTGCCCGCCTTCACTC
>Ga0207707_10004515_pt1 | contig 12237 bp, 13 predicted proteins | sample KBSC83BmetaG_FD_184336 | JGI IMG/M metagenome (GOLD analysis project Ga0207707, IMG submission 184336) | Corn rhizosphere microbial communities from Kellogg Biological Station, Michigan, USA - KBS C8-3B metaG (SPAdes) (version 2) | ecosystem: Host-associated > Plants > Roots > Rhizosphere ... | reverse complement strand
CGCATACCGCGTCGTCTCGCGGGCGACGGTGCGCTGCAACTGCTCGATGTGACGACGTTCGATGTCGCCGAGCGCAAGCTGAATCCGCTGCGCCGCGTCGTTGCCCTCACGCTCCACGAGCTCCTGGAGATCGCGCTCGCGGCGGCGCAGCCGGTCGGCAACGTCGTGCAACGCGTGACGGCGCTCGGCGGCGTGCGACTCGAGCTCGGCGTTCGCCTGCTCCGCGACCTCCTCCGCGGCGCGCTTGAGCTCGTCGCGCATGCGTGCGATCACGGTCCGCTGTTCCTCGATGTCCGCCTGCAGCGACTCGGCGTCCTGCCCGATCTTCGACTCGACGTCGGCCATGAGCTGACGCTGGCGTCCCTCGATCCGCTTCAGCTCCTCGTCGAGCCCTTGTTGCAGCTTCTCGACGTCGCTCTGCCAGTCGGTGAGCCGCTGATCGACCGTCGCCTGCGCCTGCATCAGTTGGTGGCCGAGCCGCGCGGTCGCGTCGCGCTCGCGCTCCGCGACGTCGCGGCGCCGCTCTTCCGCGATGCGCCGCTCCTCCTCGGCGAGCTGCGAGATCGAGTCTGCACGCGCGCGTGCGAGCGTCGCCTCGAGCTCGGACGCGCGCCGCTCGATCTCCTGCGTCACGACCTCGTCGAACGCCGCGCGACCGCGGTCGATCGTGCGGTCGAGCAGGCGCTCGTGGGCCTTCACCTTGCGCAGCACGAGCACGCAGGCGGCGAGCGCGATGCCCGCGAGTCCTGCAGCGATGACGGCAACGATCGCGGCGGCGGTCAATTCCCGCTCCGGCGCCGCGCAGGTCGGCGCCTCCGCTCTTTGATGAGCTCCGTCGAGCCTACGCTCATGTCGTTCATCGTAGGCGCGCCGCGACGACCGCGACGGCGAGCGCGACCATCGCCCAGCTCAGGAGCCGAAGCGCACGTTCGAGCGGCTCGGTGCCTGCGGTCGTTCCCTCCTGCCGCCGAGCCTGGCGGACCGGAGTCGAGAGGTTCCGCTGCGCGAGGCTCGCGGCGCAGGCGAACGCAGCTGCCGCGACCGCCTCGACGCGGATGGTCTGTGCTTCCACGAAATAGCCGGTCAGCGCCGGAAACGCGCCCCATGCGACTGCGAAGCCGACGTCGTTGTGGAACGCGAGCTCGAGGTTGTAGGCGGGCACGATGACCGCACCGACTGCGACGAACGCGAGCAGTCCCCAGCCCCAGGCGGCCGCGGCGCCGACACCGATCGCGACCGCACCCGCGAGGCACACGACGGCGAGCGCGGCGAGGGCCGGTGACGGGATGCGGGTGCGGAGTGGCCGGCCGTGCAGCTCGTCGAGCGCGTGCGCCGCGATCCCCATCGCGAGGAAGAACGCCGCGAGCCCCCACGCGAGACGGTCGGTGTGGAAGCTCGGCGCGAGCGCGGCGCCGATCGCGACATACGACAGGTGCCAGAGCGTGTACGGCGGGTGGAGGAGCGTGACATAGTCGCGCCACCCGCCGCGGCCGAGCGCGTACCAGGCCGGCTTTACGTCTTCTTGCGTCCCCACGTCACGATCCCGCCGCCGAGCGAGAGCCGCTTCGCGCGCACGTCCGCGAGCCCCGCTTCGCGCCACGCGTGCAGGAGCCGCGGCACCGGCCACTCCGTGTAGTGGTTCCTGATCGACGGCCCGAGGAACGCCCCGACCTCGTACCAGCCGTGGCCGATCACCCGTCCCGCGCCGGGCAGCCCCGCGCGAACCCACACCTCCCACGGCGGCCGCCACACGCCGCGCGGGACGCCGAACTCGAGGCCGGCCATCACGCCTCCCGGCCGCACGACGCGGGCGAGCTCCAGCAGCGTCGCCGCCGGGTCGTCGACGTAACGCAGGAGATACGTGAACGTCAGGCCGTCGAACGTTCCGTCGTCGAACGGCAACGAGCGCGCGTCACCCTGCTCGAGGCGAACCTTCTTCGTCGCGCCGGCGAGGCGAACCCGCTGCTTGCCGACCTCGAGCATCTCGGCGCTCTGGTCGACACCGACGACGTAGCAGTCCTTCTGCCGCGCGAGCTCGAGCGCGACCGCCGCGGTGCCGGTCGCGACGTCGAGCACCGTGTCGAGCGGCTGCACGTCGAGCCGCGACACCAGGAACCGGCGCCAGCGCGGGTCCTGCCCGAACGACAGGATGTTCGCCCAGCGGTCGTAGTCGGGGCCGAGCGGCGCGAAGAGCGTCTTTGCATCCATACCCTTGGAACCCTATGGGGCTGGACGAGGATCTCGAGCGGATTGCCGCTGCTGCCGCGGCGCACGGCCCGGTGACGGCGGTGCTCGCGGCCGAGCCGGCGAGCGGGTTGCGGCGGTACCTCGTGGCATTCGGCGACGACGAGCGGCGGTGGCTCGTCCTCGACGACGACGGCGCGGTCGTCAGAGCGCGCGACGAGGTGCGCGACACCGCCTCGATCGTCGCGATGTGCGAGCTGGCGGAGGATCTCGCGGGCGGGGGCGACCTCGAGCAGCTGCGGACCGAGCTGGCGCGGGTGCGCATGGTCGAGCAGCCGCCCGGGATCGAGGAGGCCGAGGACGCGGCCCTCGCCCTGGAGCGCGTGCTCGGCGCGCCGCCGCGCCTCGCGACGCCGGCGTTCCTCGACGAGGTCGGCGCGGCGACGATCGCGCTCGAACGCGCGCTCGGCGAGAACTCGTCACCGTTCTCCGCCGCGATCCGCGGCGCTACGGGCGCCGTCGACGAGTTCGTGCGCGAGGTCGTACGGGACTACGGCCTGTCCCTACGCTGACGCGCTACCTTGGCCGCATGGAAGGTGGATTCGGATTTCCGTTCGGAGGCGACCCCGAGGATCTGATGCGCAGCTTGCGCGAGTTCGCGGAGCAGCAGGCCGAGTCGGTGCAGGAGGCGCAGCGCGAGCAGTTCGCGACGCTGACCCTGAACACCGCCGTCGAGCTGACCTCGGCGGCGCTGGCGCAGATTCAGGTGAACGGGCCTGCCGACGAGCAGTCGATCGCTCTGCGTGACGCGATGCGCGTGCTCTTCCCCGAGGCGGTGGCGCTCGTCAGCGCCGCGCGCCAGGGGTTCATGCGCGAAGGTCAGTGAGGTAGCCGGCACCGGCTACCTCACTAGGTGGCGACCGGCGCGGTGATCCCGCGCCAGAGACCCCAGGCCATGAGCGCAAACGCGATCGCGCCGAGCGCGACGTCCAGCGGACGCCGCCGGTACAGCGGGTAGACCGCGAACACGATCAGCTGCGACAGGTACAGCGCGATCAGCGACGGCCGCAGCACGTGCTCGTCGAACCATTCCGGGTCGACCAGGCTGAGCGCGTCGAGCGCGACGAACGGCACCGCGATCATGCGGACGAGCCGGCCAACCGGGACGCCCGTGAACGCGAACAGGAGCCGTGAGAGCGCGAGGTACTCGGCGACGATCAGCCCCGCGACGCTCACGGCTGCGCCGACGCCCACGACGATCGCGAGCGTTCGCCCCGAGTAGGCGCCGGCAATCGCATAGCCGGGAAGCTCTGCGCTTCGTAGCGCGGGCTCGACCGCCGCGAACGCGAAGACGGCGAAGAGCACGTACGCCGCGGCGACGATCCCCGCGATCGGCAGCGCGCGCCGGATCGTGCGGCTGCCGCCGGCTACCTCTGCGCCGAGGAAGAGCGGCAGGCTGCCGCAGACGAACAGCAGCGCCACGTTCGCAGCGCCGGGGCGCAGCCCGTGCCCGTGCGTGAACGACGTCGCCGGCGCGCCGACGTGGTGCATGACCGCCGCGCCGAGGACGACGAGGATCCCGAGCTGCAGCACAGCGGACACGGCCAGCACGCGAAGCGCGGGCAGCGTCCCGAGCAGCACCAGCCCGACGATCGCGATCGGGATCACGACCTCGAGCAGCGGTCGCCACGGCTCGATGCCGGGAAAAACGACCGCAAGCATCTCGTAGACGATGTCCGTGACCGTGTACGGCAGATAGAGGAAGTACGAGAACGCCCACACGGCCGCCTGGACGAGCGCGACCTTCCGGCCTGCGGCGGCCTCGACGAAGCCCGCCAGCCCGGCCGGAGAGACGACGTCGCGGCTGAACCGCACCCAGACGTAGAGCGGCGCTGCGTACAGCAGCGCCCCGAGGAGCGTCACGAGCCCGGCCGAGCGCATGTCGGCGGCGCCCGGGACGTAGATCACCGCCAGCGCGAGCGGCCCGCCGATCGCCGCGACCGCGAGCCCGTAGAAGAGCGCAGGGGAGAGTGGGCGCTCGGAGCTCGTCTCCATGCTCGCATCTACACGCGGTTCACTCGCGTGGATTGCTTTACCATCCCGCGCGCTCGTGGCTGTCCTCGACCGTGCGATCGTCCGGCTGCTGCCGGCTGTCCCGAAGCCCGTCGTCCAGCGGCTCGCATCGCGGTACATCGCCGGCTCGACGATCGACGACGCGATGCGGGTCGTCGGGCGGCTGAGCGCGAAGGGGAAGCTCGCGACGGTCGACGTGCTCGGCGAGGAGATCGCGAGCGCCGACGAGGCACGCGCGATCGCGGGTCAGTACCACGACGTGCTGGCGCGGCTCGACGAGGAGAAGCTCGATGCGAACATCTCGATCAAGCTCACTGCGCTCGGCCTCGAGCTTGATCTCGACCTCTGCCACGAGAACCTCGAGGCGATCGTCGTCGATGCCGCCGCCCGCGGCCGGCTCGTGCGCATCGACATGGAGGACTCGTCGACGACCGACCGCACGCTGGCACTCCACCGTCGGCTGCGGGACGAGGGCCACGACAATGTCGGCGTCGTGTTGCAGGCGTACCTGCGGCGAACCCTCGACGACGTTCCCGGGCTCGACAACGTCCGTATCTGCAAAGGGATCTACGTCGAGCCGGCCGACGTGGCCTTCCAGGAGTTCGACGAGGTGCGCGCGAGCTACGTCCGGTGTCTGGAGGCGCTCGTCGCCCAGGGCGCGTACCTCGGGATCGCGACCCACGACGAGCACCTGATCGGCGAGGCCCTTCGCGTCGTCGCCGAGGCGGAGCTACCGACGGACCGGTACGAGTTCCAGATGCTGCTCGGCGTGCGACCCGACCGCGCCGACGAGCTGGTCGCTGCCGGCCATCGCCTGCGCGTGTACGTCCCGTTCGGGACGGACTGGTACGAGTACTCCGTGCGGCGCCTGCAGGAGAACCCGAAGATCGCCGGCTACGTCGCCCGCGATCTCGCCGCGCGCGTGTTCCGTCGCTAGGAGCCGGGCCGCCGCCACGGCGACCGGAGAAGCCCGTCGATGATCAAGCCGATGGATCCGATCGCGAACAGGATCCATCCGACGGTGTTGATGTCGATCGCGCCGGGGCTCGCCGGGTGCCATGCGAGCGCGAGGATGAGCCCGACCGCAGCGATGACGATGCTGAGCGCGACTCTCATCGCTCGGTATCAGCCGCCGACGAGCAGGGAGAATCCGCCGTCGACGATGATCGTCTGGCCGCGGATCATGTCGGCGTCCTTCGAGCAGAGGAACGCGACCGCCCCTGCGATGTCGTCGGGGCCCACGAGCCGGCCGACGGGATTCGCGGCGCCGGCGCGCAGCATCTCCTCCCGGTTCGGGAAGTGCTCGAGCGCGCCGGTCTCGACGACGCCGCCCGAGACGGCGTTGACGCGGATGCGTGGCGCCAGCTCCACGCCGAGGTAGCGCACGAGCGACTCGAGCGCGGCTTTCGACGTCCCGACAAGGACGTAGTTGTCGAGCACGCGTTGCGCGCCGAGCGAGGAGAGCGCGACGATCGACGAGCCGTCGGGCATGCCTGGCGCGGCGACGCGTGCGAGCTGCAGGAGGGCGCGCGCGTTCGCGTTCATCGTCCAGTCCCAGTGCTTGTCCTCCGTCTCGAGCGCGGGCCGGATCACACCGGTTGCTGCGTTGTGCACGAGCACGTCGAGCGCGCCGAGTGCGGCGACCTCGTCGAGGACGCGCTGCGACGTGACGTTGCCGCGCACGAGCGTCACCTCCGCGCCGAGCGCACGCAGCGCGTCGGCCGTCTCTTCGGCGGCGCTGTCGTTTCGGAGGTAGCCGATCGCGATGCGCTCGGCACCGTCGCGCGCGAAGCGGAGCGCGATCGCGCGGCCGATCCCGCGCGACCCGCCCGTGACGAAGACGTTCATCTTGGGAGTGGGTCGTCAGCGTTGGCCGCCGACGGGATCTCGTCCCAGCCGAGCCGGGTCGACGCTTCGTGCGGGCCTTCGTCGGCCTTCGACGAGGCGTAGCCGAGACGATCGAGGCGATCGATCTGGCCGTCCGCGTACCGGCGCACCGCGTTGTCCTCCGGCAGGCCTGCGACGAGCTCGCGAACGCGCGCGCGGATCTGATACGCGAAGTGGGGGGTCGCCGGGCCGACGAGGGCGTCGACGTCTTCGCGGGTCGGCTCGCGGTCCATGGCGCGAAGTAGCTTACTGAGGCCGATGCGCGTACGGACCGTCGACCTGATGCTGCTCGGCACCGTCCTCCTGTGGGCGCTCAACGCCACGGTCACGCGCTACGTCCTGACGCACGGCTTCCAGCCGCTCGCGTACGCGACGATCAGGTACGCGATCGCGACGGCGCTGTTCTGGGTGTTCACCTGGTCGCGCGAGCGGTCGTTTCGCATCGCTCTCCGCGACCTGCGGTACGTCGGGATCGCCGCCGCGATGATCTTCGCGAACCAGGTGTGCTTCGTGTACTCGGTCGACAAGACCTCGGCGGCGACGGTGACGCTGTTCCTCGGCACGACACCGATCTTCATCGGCGTCGTCGCGAGCGTGATCGGCCTCGAGCGGATGGGTCGGGGCTTCTGGCTCGCGACCGCAGTCTCGCTCGTCGGCGTCGCGTTCGTCGCCTCCGGCTCGGGCGGGTTCTCCGGCCACGTGTTCGGCGACGGGCTCGCTGTGTCGACCGCGCTCACGTGGGCGATGTATTCCGTCGCGATCACGCCGCTGATGCGGCGTTACTCGCCGTTCCGCATCTCGGCGCTGGTGCTTGCGCTCGGGTGGCTGCCGATCGCTGCGGTCGGGATCCCGCAGACGACGAGTCAGTCGTTCCACTTCGGCGCGCTCGTGTGGGTCGGGTTCGCGTTCGCCGTCGTCGGCCCGCTCTTCCTGACGAACATCCTCTGGTTCACGGCGATCTCGCGGGTCGGTCCCTCGCGTGCGTCGCTCTTCTCGAACCTGCAGCCGGCGCTCGGCGTCGGGTTCGCGATTCTCCTGCTCGGCGAGCACCTGACGCGCTGGGAGGTGATCGGCGGGTCGCTGATCCTCGCCGCGGTGGTGCTCGAGCGCTCGCGGCGGCCCGGTGTCGAGCCCCCGGGCGACTAGGGAAGCTCGTTAGCCTGGTTACCGGTGAATCTTCGAGCGCGGCTCCGGAGCAAGCCTCCCGGCTACAACCTGACGATCGGCCGGATCCTCGCGATCTATGCCGGGCTGATGGTCACGCTCGCTCTCGCGGCCCTCGACCAGACGATCGTCGCCACGGCGCTGCCGCGGATCGTCGGCGATCTCGGCGGGATCACGCAGTACTCGTGGGTGTTCACCGCGTACATGCTCACATCGACGGTGACGGTGCCGTTGTACGGGAAGCTCGGCGACGTCTATGGGCGCAAGCAGCTGTTCCTGCTCTCGATCGTCGTCTTCCTGATCGGCTCGGCCCTCTGCGGCGCCGCGCAGTCGATGACGCAGCTCGTCGTCTTCCGTGCGATCCAGGGGATCGGCGCCGGCGGGCTCTTCCCGCTCTCGCTCGCGGTGATCGGCAACATCGTCCCGCCCCGCGACCGCGGCCGCTGGCAGGGCCTGATCGGCGCGGTCTTCGCCGCAGCGTCGATCATCGGCCCGGCCGTCGGCGGCTTCATCGTCGACAACACGACGTGGCGCTGGGTGTTCTTCGTCAACCTGCCGGTCGGCGGCCTCGCGCTGATCGTCATCTCGCTGACGATGCCGCGCCGCGCCGCGCTCACCGCGCATGCGATCGACTGGCTCGGCGCGGGCGTGCTCGCCGCCGGGACAGGGTCGCTCCTGCTCGGGCTCGTGTGGGGCGGCCGACAGTACGCGTGGGGGAGCGGCCACGTGGTGCTCGCGCTCGCAGCGGCGGTGGTGCTGCTCGTCGTCTTCGGGTTCGTCGAGCGGCGCGCTCCGGAGCCGATCCTGCCGTTCGACGTGCTCCGCAACCCGATCGTCGCGGGGAGCGTCGCGTGCATGGCGCTCGTCGGCATGGCGATGTTCGGGACGATCTCGTACGTCCCGCTGTTCGTGCAGGGTGTGATCGGCACCTCGGCGACGTCCTCGGGTGTGGTGCTCACGCCGATGATCCTCGGCGCCGTCTGCACGTCGATCCTCACCGGCCAGCTCGTGTCGCGGACCGGGCGTTACCGCTGGAATGCCGTGCTCGGCCCGGTCGTGCTCACGGCCGCGATGCTCTTACTCTGGCGCATGAACGTCTCGACCACGAACGGCGAGGCGGCGCGCAACATGGTGATCGCGGGCATCGGTATCGGCTCGATGATGCAGGTGTTCGTGCTCTCGGTCCAGAACGCCGTGCCGCGGTCGCGGATCGGCGCGGCGACCGCGCTCACCCAGTTCGGGCGGCAGATGGGCGCGACGCTCGGGGTCACGATCATGGGCGTCCTGGTGAACCACGGGCTGCCGCGCGGTGTCGCCGCCGGCGGCGAGGGGGCCCAGGTGCACCGGCTGCCGCCTGCGCTGCGGAGCGGCCTTGCGGCGGCGATCCATCCCGCGTTCCTCGTCGCCGCATGCATTGCGGCGGCGGTTTGGGTCATCGCGGTGCTGTTCGTCAAGGAGCAGACGCTGCGCCGGTCGCTCGACGAGGTGGCTGCCGCGGACGCTGCGGCAGCTACGCCGGCGGGGGCTGCCCTAGAATCACCTTCGTGAGCGAAGATTTCATGCCCCTCGACGGGTGGGACCATGTCGAGCTCTGGGTCGGGAACGCGAAGCAGGCCGCGTACTACTACGAGCATGCGCTCGGCTTCCAGTGCACCGCGTATGCGGGCCCCGAGACCGGGGTGCGCGATCGAGCGAGCTACGTCCTCGAGCAGAACGACATCCGCTTGGTCATCTCGAGCTCGCTGCGGCGCGGCCACGAGATCGGCGACTTCGCCGGTCTTCACGGCGACGGAGTGAAGGACATCGCGCTGCGCGTGCCGGACGCGAACGAGGCGTACCGGCAGGCGGTGCAGCGCGGTGCGCGCGGGATCACGGAGCCCAGGTCGGTCGAGGACGAGTTCGGCACGGTTGTGCTCGCGACGATCGCGACGTACGGCGACGTCGTGCACACGTTCGTCGACCGCCACGCGTACGAAGGCGCGTATCTGCCGGGGTACGTGGCGCGCGAGCCGTCGGCCGATCCCGGTGTCGGGCTGCTCGCGCTCGATCACATCGTCGGCAACGTCGAGCTCGGCCGCATGGAGCACTGGGTCGAGTTCTACGAGCGGGTTTTCGGGATGACCGAGATGATCCACTTCAGCGACGACGACATCTCGACGGAGTACTCGGCGCTGATGTCGAAGGTGATGACGGACGGCCAGGGCAAGGTGAAGTTCCCGATCAACGAGCCGGCCGAGGGCAAGCGCAAGAGCCAGATCGAGGAGTACCTCGAGTTCAACCACGGCCCCGGCTCACAGCACATCGCGATGCAGTCGGCGAACATCGTCGAGACCGTCGAGGAGATGCAGCGGCGCGGCGTGCTCTTCCTGTCGACACCCGATGCGTACTACGACGAGACGCCGGAGCGCGTCGGTGACATCGACGAGAGCTGGGACGACCTGCGGCGCCTGCGCATCCTCGCCGACCGTGACGACGACGGGTACCTGCTCCAGATCTTCACGAAGACTGCGCAGGACCGGCCGACGCTCTTCTTCGAGGTGATCGAGCGGCACGGCGCCCGCGGCTTCGGTGACGGCAACTTCAAGGCGCTGTTCGAGGCGATCGAGCGCGAGCAGGCGCTCCGCGGCAACCTTTAGGGCCCCGGCCATGACCCCGCAGCGGCGGTCCGCGCTCGTCTCCGTCGCGGCGGCAGCGGCGCTCGTCGTCCTCAAGCTCTCCGTCGGGCTCGCGACCCACAGTCTCGGCCTCGTCTCTGAGGCGGCACACTCGGGCACGGATCTCGTCGCGGCGCTGCTCACGTTCTTCGCGATCCGGGTCGCGGCGCGGCCGGCCGACGTCACGCACCAGTTCGGGCACGGCAAGGCCGAGCACCTGTCAGCTCTCGCCGAGGCGGGGTTCCTCGTTCTCGTGTCGCTGTTCATCTCGCTGCGCGCGCTCGAACGGCTGTGGGGCGCATCGAACACGCACGTGTCGGTGCCGTGGTACGCGCTTGTCGTCGTCGGGGTGGTGCTCGCGATCGACGCGACCCGGACGGTGGTGTCGTACCGGACCGCGCGCCGGTACGGCAGCGCTGCGCTTGCGTCGAATGCGCTGCATTTCGGCAGCGACTTTCTCGGCTCGACCGCCGTCCTCGCAGGCCTCCTCGCAGCGCGCGGCGGCTATCAGGAAGGGGACGCGATCGCGGCGCTGTTCGTCGGCGTGCTCGTGCTGCTCGGTGCGTCGCGGCTGATCAAGCTGAACGTCGATGTGCTGATGGACCGTGCGCCGGTCGATGCGGAAGCCGCGGCGGTCGCTGCGATCCGCGCGCTCCAACCGTCGGTCGAATTGCGTCGCCTGCGCATGCGACAGGCGGGTGGACGTCAGTTCGCGGATGTGGTGATCGGCGTGTCGCCGGGCGCGGCGGTGGGGCAGGGGCACGCGGCGGCGGATGCGGTGGAGGAGGCGGTCGAGAGCGCGCTCCCGAATGCGGATGTCGTCGTCCACGTCGAGCCGCAGGAGGATGCGACGCTGCGCGAGCGCGTGCATGCGGCGGCGGTCGCGGTGCCGCGCGTCCGTGAGGTGCACAACATCGTGCTTGTCGATGTCGATGGGCGGACCGAGTTGTCGCTGCATCTGAAGTTGCCGGGCGAGCTGTCGCTGGACGAGGCGCACGAGGTGGCGGAGCAGCTGGAGCGCGCGGTTTGCAAGGCGATCCCGGAGATCACGGGTGTCCAGACGCACCTCGAGCCGCTGACGGAGGCGAGCGCGGCAGCGGAGGTCGATGCGGATGCGGAGGCGGTGGTGCGGCGCGTGGTGCGGGAGGAGACGGGCCGCGAACCGCGCGAGCTGCGCTTCCTGCGGACGGACGGCGGCCTGGTCGCGTTCCTGACCCTCGGCCTCGACGGCGCGAGCCGGCTCGACGACGCGCACGCGAGGGCAAGCGCGATCGAAGAACGAATCCGCCGCGCGCGCCCGGACGTCGCCGACGTGATCGTCCACACGGAGCCCTGAGAGACGAGACCACCTGGGCCACGCAACGTGGTCAGACCAAAGATCACGGAAGTGTCACAAGCCCACGAAGTGCAGGGAGTTCCTTCGTCGGATCTGTGGACAAGTTGGTCAGACCAAGTGTGACGAACTGTCACCAAGGTTCCAGAGGCTAGGGTCGCGGCGTGAGGCTCTGCATGTTCACGCCGAAGGAGCTCGCGCTCGAGCGGGGGTGGCCCGGACGGGTCGAGGGGGATCGCGTGATCCAGCTCGCTGCGCAGACGCTGCAGTCCTTCTTCACCGGCGGCGGGTCGGCCCGCGAGCACGCCGAGTATGCGCTCGCCGACATCGACTTCCGGCCACCGGTGCTTCGCCCGCCGTCCGTGCGCGACTTCATGGCGTTCGAGGAGCACGTCGCGAACGCGCGGCGGCAGCGCGGGAGCGAGGTGCCGAAGGAGTGGTACGAGATCCCCGTCTTCTACTTCTCGAACCCGCACGCGATCTACGCCCACGACGAGGCCGTTCCGTACCCCGAGGGAACCGAGGAGCTCGACTACGAGCTCGAATGCGCCGCCGTCATCGGTGCCGAAGGCAAGATCGGCGGGTTCACGGTGATGAACGACTGGTCGGCGCGCGACGTGCAGCGCCGCGAGATGCGCGTCGGCCTCGGCCCGGCGAAAGGCAAGGACTTCGCCACCTCGCTGGGCCCGATCCTCGTCACGCCCGACGAGTTCGACGGCACGAGCGGCGCGATGATCGCGCGCGTCAACGGTGAGGAACGCTCCCGCGGCGAGCTCGGAGCGATGTTCCACAAGTGGGACGCGCTCCTTGCGCAGGCGGGCCGCAACACGATCCTCGCCCCCGGCGACGTGATCGGCTCCGGCACCGTCGGCAACGGCTGCATTCTCGAGCACGGCGACGGTCGCTGGCTGAAACGCGGCGACGTCGTCGAGCTCGAGATCG
>Ga0207707_10004512_pt1 | contig 12239 bp, 11 predicted proteins | sample KBSC83BmetaG_FD_184336 | JGI IMG/M metagenome (GOLD analysis project Ga0207707, IMG submission 184336) | Corn rhizosphere microbial communities from Kellogg Biological Station, Michigan, USA - KBS C8-3B metaG (SPAdes) (version 2) | ecosystem: Host-associated > Plants > Roots > Rhizosphere ... | reverse complement strand
CATTAGATACGCCGCCATTCCGATAGTGATAAACGGCCGCTGGATCACGTCGGTAACCGTTGCGCTGAGACTAAGCCCTCGATCAAAAACAAGATACGAACTCAGATGCAGGCAAGCGTAAAAGAAAGCATAAAGCCCGAGCATTCGGCGATATTTGATCGCTTCGTTCCAATTGAGGAGTTTTCGTAGAGGCGTGACGGCCAGAGTGATAAGCAGAAACGTCAGCGTCATAACGCCGGTCGTGCGGATGAAAAATTCGACCGGGTTAGCGCCAAGCTGCCCTCGAAATCCATCGTACGACAACAATGCCAGCGGGATAAGCGCGTTTATAGAGATGAGTACCTTATTAAACTTTATGTCGGTCATCAAAAGTATTTTTTGAGGTCCATCCCGTCGTATAACGACGCGACCTGGTCACCGTATCCGTTAAAAAGAATCGTGTCGCGAAGCCCAAGCTCGCCGATGCGGCGTTCCTTTGCCTGTGACCAACGCGGATGCGGCCTGGTGGGATTTACATTCGAGTAAAAACCATATTCATCCGACGCAGCAATGTTCCAGGTCGTCGGCGGCTCGTCATCGGTCAGCGTTATCTTGACGATCGACTTGATGCTCTTAAAGCCATATTTCCACGGCACGACTAGACGCAACGGAGCGCCGTCCTGTTTGGGCAGCTCTTTTCCGTACAAACCGGTCGCAAGGATAGTCAGCGGATGCAACGCTTCATCAAGCCGTAATCCTTCTACATAAGGAAAATCGATTCCCGCGCGAAATGATGAAAGCATTATTTTCGAGTCATAGGCGGTCTGAAACGCGACATATTTTGCCGCGCCGAGCGGCTCGACCTGATCAAGCAATTTCTTTAACGGAAACCCGACCCAGGGGATGACCATCGACCACGCTTCGACACAGCGATGTCTATAAATTCGTTCTTCCTGATCGAATTTCAAAAGCTCTTCGATACCGAAAGTTCGCGGCTTTTGAACCATTCCGCCCACCTCGACCGTCCAGGGCCGCGTGACTAGCTTTTGCGCAAGACGCGCCGGCTGATCCTTGTCGGTGCCAAACTCGTAGTAGTTGTTGTAGTTCGTGATGTCCTCAAACGAATTCGGCTTTTCATCGGTCGAAAAGCTCTTGGGCATCTCGATATTCGAAATGTCCTTTACCTCGACCGGTGGCAGCGGCGTGGGATTGAAATATCGATAAGCGAGGCCCGTCGCAATGCCCGTCCCCGCCAACAGACCGGCTCGAATAAAGTTACGACGATTGAGGTAATCGCTCTCGGTAGTGATCTCTGATGGCTTTATGTCTGATCTCGTTTTAACTATCATTCGGCAAATCACGGGCGGTCAGATTGAACTATTCTATTAGATAAGACGCCATTTTTATTCCCTGCGATGACCACGCATCTCATAAAATGACCCAAAATATCGAATTTACGCCTCTAAATTCTGAATGTTAAACAATTTTCAACAAACCTATTTCTTTTTATACGGGAATCGGATATAATCTTCCTGCGGGTCATCCCACCCTCCACTCGCCACCCTCGAATATGCTTACCAACGATCAGGTTCTTGGAAAAGGACGATATCGCATCATAAGCAGCCAAGCCCAGGACGAAAACGGCGGATTATACGAAGCTTATGATACCGTCGGCAACGCCAACGTTGTTCTCCGCGAGAGCGGCGGTAGCGGCAAGGTGATGACTGCCACGCAGCTCGACGAGCTGAAAGACGTTTTTGCCGGTGAGGCAAAGGCATTGGCCGAAGTACGTCATGGGTCGCTGCTGAACGTACAAGACTATTTTTCAGAGATCGACCGACATTACCTTGTCATGGAGCCGGTCGATGGCTCTGACCTGACACGTTTTTTTGCGGTCGACGCCGAGCAACCTGCCGTTTCTGACGTTCTCGCGTGGACCGACCAGCTTCTTGATGCTCTGGAATTTCTGCACACGCTGCCAAAGCCGATCATACATCGGGACATCCGGCCGGCCAGCGTTCGGCTCACATCGAATTTTAAGGTAAAACTGCTAACGGCCGGTATCGAGCCGGCCGCCGACGTCATCATGGCCTCGGCCGGAAACCAGATGGACGCCGCTGTCCTAAATTATCGGCCGCTCGAACAGCTCTGGGGCGGTCTCGATCCGGCGTCGCAAAAGGTCATTGCGAACAGCTACGACGATGCTGCCCGCCGCGAGCTTTATAAACCCCTCGATGCTCGCAGCGATCTCTACTCGCTCGCCGCGACCCTTTATCATCTCTTATCGCGGACCGTCCCGAAGGACGCCCTTGAGCGTTCGATCGAGCTGCTCGACGGAAAATCTGACCCGCTCGAGCCACTTTCAGCCGTCGCTCCTTCGGTGTCCGAAGAAGTCTCTGCCTTGATCATGAAGGCCCTCGAGATCAGGCGCGAAGATCGATTTCAGTCGGCGGCCACAATGCGTGACTCTCTCGCGATAGCGCGCGGCGTTGCCACGCCTGAAAGAGTGGCACCGTCTCGCTCGACGCCCGAGCCCGCAGCGAAGGCGTTGCCGCAAACACTCGTCGTCTCGCAAGCGAAGCCCGAACCAAAACAGGCCGTCGTCGTAGAGCCGCCGATAAAAGCGCACGAGCAAAAGGTCGCGCAGCCTGTTTCTGATGAGCCGCTTCTACTTGAGGTCGAGCCTGTTCACACCTCTGCCGCTCCGGCAGACGCCTTTGAATGGTCCGAGGAAGAGCTTTACGTCTCCGAGGCGCCAACAAGAAAGGCAAAGCGGTCGATCCACGACTCGATCGATGTCGATTTTGGAATGAAGCCGGCGTCGTCCGGCAACTTCAAGTTCATTGCCGCCGCAGCCGCCGCTTTGATCGTCGTGGTTGCGATCGTCGGTTGGGTGTTCATAGGTGGTTCATCGACACCGCAACAGGCGGTCGAATCGAAGCCGCAGCAGGTCCAATCGGCACCGCCGCAGGAACAGGCCCCGGTCTCGACCTTCAGCGAACCAAGCGCGGGCAACACGCCACAGACGCCGCAGACGGAAAGCCCGTCAAACGTCACCGACCCGCCCGTGACCGAGGCACCCGCCGCAAACACCGCGGCACAGACCAAACAGAAAAAACCGACCGCTACGCCGGCCAAGACTCCCGAAAAGAAGAAGGTAACGGTCGACGATCTCATCAACGACAACTAATTTTCGGTTTAACCTTTGAGGACCAATGATATGAAGACAGCAACTCTCCTTTTGAAAAGATCAACGCCAGCAATTGTTCTATCGCTGTTGATCGGATTTGGCGCAATTGTCGCCGCGCCCTGCGTTTTTGGTCAGACGGCGGAGCTTAGCCTTGCAGATATTTTGATCGCCCTCAGATCGAAAAAGGCGACGCTTCCCGAGCGTAACAAGATCCTGACCGATGCAGTAATGCAGCGCGGAATAACGTTTTCGCTCACGCCCGAGATCGAGAAAGAGCTAGAAGCGACCGGCGCTGATACGGGACTCGTCGATTCTATCCGCAAAAAAAGTGTGATGGTGAAGACGTCTGCTGTCGTCAACAAGCCGGTCGAGACAAAACCGAATCCGGTTCCCGTTTCGACACCGCCGCCGGCCGATTTTAATTTTTACATGAACCGGGCGATGACGAACAGCCGTAACGGCGATCTCGACGCCGCGCTTGTCGATTTCGGCAAGGCGATCGAAATGAAGCCTGAGTCCGCCAATGCATATTTAGGCCGCGGAAAAGCCAATTTAAATAAAAAAGCTCTCGAGCTGGCCTTGTCGGATCTGAGCAAAGCGATCGAGCTCGATCCGAAGCTAGCGGTCGCATTTGCAACCCGGGGCGATATCTATGAAAGAAAAGGGGATGTCACTAAGGCGAAGGAGGATTACAAGAAGGCGCTTGATCTAGATCCGAACGTCGAGCCCGCCAAGACATCGATGGCAAAGATAACGGCCGAAGAGATGAAGGCGCAAAAAGAGGCAGATGATGCGCGCAAGGCCGCCGAACTGGCCGCCGCTAAGGAAGCCGCTAAGCCACCCGAATTCATCGATCTTGGTCAGCTGTATTCAACGGAAGCCGTCAAGCTTGTGACGCCGAGCTATTCACCCGTCGCGGTACACGCAGGCATCCAGGGCAAGGTAAAGGTCGAAGTGATGATCGATGCCGAAGGCAATGTCACGTCGGCCAAAGCCGTCGACGGACACCAGTTTCTAAGACTCGATGCGGAAGAAGCCGCGAGAAGGTCGAAGTTTAAGCCCGCGATGTTCAACGGTGTGGCGATCAAAGCCAAGGGCTTCATTATTTATAACTTTACAACCGGTAAGTAACTTAACGTTCCGAGTTCAAGCTTTAGCTTGCCTTCCGGTTGAAGCCAACTAAAGTTGGCACTCAAAACTTAGCCTCAGTAAGCAGACGCAACTCCGCCCGTTTTGATGCCCTCCGCTTCCTGAGCGATCTTGACACCGACGCTCGCGCCGATACGCGTGGCTCCGGCCTCGAACATGGCGCGGGCGTCGTCTATTCCCTTCACGCCGCCTGACGCCTTAACACCCAATGAACGACCAACAGTCTTCCTCATCAGAGCGACATCGTGGACGGTCGCGCCGCCTTTGGAAAATCCGGTTGAGGTTTTTACGAAATCGGCGCCTGCGTTCTTTGCTGCGAGACATGCCCGAACCTTCTCTTCATCGGTTAGTAGAGCGGTCTCGATAATCACCTTGCACAAGATGTGATTCTCATGCGCGGCCTCGGCCACGGCCTTGATGTCGTCCTCGACCGCGCAGTCGTCGCCCGATTTCAGCGCGCCGATATTAATGACCATATCAACCTCGCGAGCGCCGTTAAAGATCGCCCGCCGCGCCTCGTAAGCTTTTACATCAGGCAGCGTCGCGCCCAGCGGAAATCCGATGACGGTACAAACCGGTACGCCGCTTCCCTTTAGAAACTCAGCCGCGGTTTTCACCCACGACGGATTAACGCACACCGACGCGAATCCAAATTCGGCCGCTTCGTTGCAAAGTTTTCTGATGTCCGCCTCGCTCGCCTCGGGCTTTAGAAGCGTGTGATCGATCAGCGCGGCCCAGTCGTGCGCCGTCCCGGTGTTGCCAAGCACAATCCCGATCCGCTCTGCACCGGCGTCGACAATGCGCTCGACATCCGCGCGGCAAAACGTCGGGCAAAATTCCTGCTCGTCGAGCCTCGACAAAACGAGATCCGTGATCTGATCAACAAGCTGTTCGTAATTTCCGTTTTGCACGATGTTATTCTCTTTAGTTCCGACCAATTTGCCAAACGAAACCTGTATCCTTCATTCCACCTGTTGCGAGAAGATTGCCATGCGAATTGAATCTCGCTGGATAGACGGCGTTCTCGAGGTTTTGCATCAGTTTCCCGGAGGTGTCCCAAAGTTTTACCGAGTCGCTGGATGAGGTTACCAAAAGCTTACTATCCGGACTCCAAACGACACGCAAGGCGTGCTCTTCCGAACCGTCCCGTGGAAGCGTCGCCACGAGGTCGCCATTCTTGGCATCCCAGATCTGCGCCATGATTTTCTTATTTGGCGTATTGTATGTTGCGATATACCTTCCGTCAGGACTATAGACTACTTCGGTAGCTTCGCTATCCTTAAGACTAAAAAGCTTATCGGAAGTTGTAACATCCCATACCTTAGCGTCGTGTCTCAAACGCGATGTCACGAGTCGATGACTATCTGGACTCCAACCGCATAAAAACTCCTTTTCGTCTTTTGATCCGATCGTGATCAGCAGCTCGCCACTGTCTGCTCGCCATATACGCGTTAATCCGCTAAGATCTGATGTTGCAAGCAGCTTTGAATCGGGACTAAATGCGAAACCTGCAACAAACGGTTTATGTTCCGGCAATTTTGCTATTAACGAGCCCGTCTCGCAGTCCCACAATGTAGGAGTTGGATTGTCGCTAGTTATCAGCAATCTTTTTCCATTGGGGCTTAAGTGCAGATGTCCAGCCAGAAATGGTAGCGGTAGCGATACCATCGCCATGATCTTAAAGAAGTTTGTTACTCTCCCAGACTTTTCCGAGTGTTCCAGAGTCTGAAGCACTTTTCCTGTGCCCACATCTACCATTTGATATTCGCCCTCTCGGCTGTTTACAAATCCCGTTTTCCAGTCCCACGACACGGGAGCATCTCCCATCTCAAGGCCCATCAAACCAGTAGATGAATCGGCTATTATTGCTTTTTTTGCCTCCATCTGTCCCGATCCGGAGATTTCGCGAAGCAGAGCGCCTGAGCTGGCATCAAAAATTCTGATCCGCGTGTGGCTCGCATCTTCAGCAGCCACTTGAGAGCCATCCGGACTAAATGAAAAGCCAACAAACCCCAGATTGCCGTTATCAAGAGTCGCTTTTGCGGCACCTGTCTGCAGATCGTATATAACGATGTCGCGTGTTTGACCGAGGGTTGCTAATTCTCGTCCATCCAGGCTAAACCTAAGCAGGCCAAAACGTCCACGCAATTGTGAAGGATTTCGAAAGTTCTTCAGCGTAAACTTTAGCGACGCGATCTGGGTATCCGGTTGAGAGTTTTGGGCGTTCACCCCTATCGAATTGACGCCGAGGCTCCAAACAGACAGTATGACAACCACGGTAGCTGGCAGTTTGTGGGAGGGCATATGTTTATCTTCTATATTGCTCTTCAATCGAATCAATCTTTCCCACCCGTCTTTTATGACGCTCTTCGGTCAATTCAGAGGTCAGGAAAGCAGTCACGATATCTCGAATCTCTTCGATCGTATTCTGCCCGCTGCCAAGCGTGAGAACATTGGCACCGTTATGCTCACGTGAATTCCGAGCAAGCGCCACGTTATAACACGCCGCAGCACGAACACCGGGAATCTTGTTGGCGGTCATCGCGCTCCCGATCCCAGCACCGTCGATAATGATCCCGACCTCGGCCTGACGTTCGCCGACCGCTTTTGCAACCGCGTGTGCATAATCCGGATAGTCGACTGCGTCAGTCGAATTTGTCCCGAAATCATTGACCTGAACGCCGAGTCCCGCCAGAAATTCTTTTGTCTTTTCTTTAAAGGGATAGCCACCGTGATCGGCACCTATCGCGACCGTTCTGACTTTCAGCGTCGCCTGCCTTCCCACTTTGCGGATCAGCTCAATTCCTCGTTCACGAACAATGTCGTTTGCAAGCGGCGTAAACCGCGCATTTTCGGCTACGCGGACCTTTGCGCCTTCCGGCAAGCCGCGGAGATCATCTTCGGTAATGAGAGTTTTAGCCGACTCATCCCGGTCCCATTGCTTGCTCAAGTGATCTTTCAGCGAATTAACAATGACATGCTCGGGCGGTTTATCGTTCTGTACATCAGACTCTTCCGGCACAGACGCCAGCACCTCACGCACAAGTGCGCGAACACGCTCACGAGCATTTTCAGTTTGTTCGGCCATCGGCGGTTGTTAACTATCGACTATCAACTGATAACTATTCACTGAATTAGATCGTTAAATTCAGTTAATAGTGACAAGTGACAAGTTAATAGTTAAATAAATATCTTTCGATAGACTGCACCTTGCTTAGATGCGGGCTTCTGCAATAGTATTTCCGAAAGTCCTTTCAATCAAACCCAAACTATGTCAGCCGAATCGATGAAGCGAGCCGCGTCGGAATTTACCAACACAAATCTTGAAGTTCTTCTCACCGAAGAGCAGATCCGCGAGCGGGTTAAAGAGCTGGGAGCGCAGATATCTGCCGAGTACGCGGACGGCGACGTCGTTCTGATCGCGATCCTCAAAGGCTCGTGTATCTTTTTGGCCGATCTGATGCGGGCGATCGACCTGCGGATGACGATCGATTTTATGTCGGTCTCAAGCTATAAGGACAGCACGGAATCATCAGGCGATGTCGAGATCCTCAAAGACCTCAGCAACCCGATTCGCGGCAAGGATGTGATCGTTGTCGAGGACATTATCGACACCGGCCACACGCTGGCCCGACTGCTCGACATTCTCGGCACTCGCGGTGCTCGTTCAATAAAGCTCGCAGCCTTTCTCGACAAACCCGAGCCTCGCGTCCGCAAAGAGGTCAAGATCGATTACTGCGGATTTGTCATTCCGAATCACTTCGTCGTCGGCTATGGCTTGGATGCTGCCGGGCGATATCGCAATTTGCCGTTTATCGCTCGAGTGAAAAATCCGGCTGAGGCCTAAGAATCGAGAACAGTTTCCAGTCATCAGTATCCAGTTTCGAGTTTATTTGACCCTCTGGACAATTTTCCGTATAATCTACACTTTTCGACTGGCAGCTCGTTTTCTGCCTGTATATCGGAGATAACATAATGAGTTACGCAATTATCAGGTCGGGCGGAAAGCAGTTTCCGGTGACGGAAGGTCAGATGGTCCGCGTGCCTTCGATTGAAGGCAAAGAAGGCGATAAGATCGATATCGAATCTCTCGTTGCCGGCGGCAGTGTCGGTGCTGCGACCGTCAAGGCCACCGTTGTCGGCCATGGCCGCGGCGAAAAGGTCATCGTCTTCAAAAAGAAACGCCGCAAACAGTACAAGCGCAAACAGGGCCACCGACAAGGTTATACCGAAATTAAGATAGAGAAGATATAAAGAGGCGTTTTGAGTCCCGCCTTTAGGCGGCAAAGAAAAAAGGGCCGGCTGAAGCCGGTACTCAAAACGGTTGAGCATATGGCACATAAGAAAGGAGTAGGTTCATCACGAAACGGCCGCGATTCTCACTCGCAGCGGCTTGGGTTGAAGAAATTTGGCGGCGAGCGCGTGCTTGGCGGCAATATCCTTGCCCGCCAGCGCGGCACCAAATGGAAACCCGGCAATAATGTCGGACGCGGCAAAGACGATACCCTGTTCGCTCTGATCGAAGGTTTCGTTAAATTTGAAGACAAAGGCCAGCGAGGCAAATTCATCAGCGTGTACGCCGAAGGCGCGGCGGAATTGGCTTAATTGTTGATCGAAGTAAGATTTCGAAGGCCGTCTGCCTGGACGGTCTTTTTTGTTGGCAAGGCGAACCCGCTTGGGCAAGCTTGGATGGCATGACGGGGGAGCGACTCTATCCAACGCAGTCCGGAAGGGTGGTTTACCCCCGCTAGCCGCGAAATTTCGGGTACAATACGCATAATGAAGCCGGGCGAAGAAATAGTTGTGATCGGACTGGCTGATCTTTCCAATGGAAAAATGTCCGTTGAGTCGCTCCTGGTTTCGATCGGCGCGGCGCGACTTCGGCGAGCCGGCGTCGAAGTTCCAGGAACTACATTTCCCTCACCGGAACATCGACTTTACGAGCTTCTGTTCGATAGAGACCCGGATACCGCCTACTCTCGATATAATTCATACATTCGGCGGCTAGTCAGCTACGAACGCGCTGCGGAATGCGGGATCTAACCAATAAGGAGAAGATCTTCGATTTCATGCGGCTGCTCGGTCACGCTGCGAAAGCTGAGTGTCGGGTCTATTTTACTGGCGGTGTCACGGCCGTCTTGATGGGCTGGCGTGAGTCAACAGTCGATATCGATTTGAAATTTGAGCCCGAGCGGGACGAGTTATTTCGGGCATTACCAGAAATCAAGGAAAAACTTGGATTAAATGTCGAGTTGGCCTCACCGCCTGATTTCATTCCTGAAGTTCCGGGATGGCAGGACCGCAGCTCATTCATCGCTCGAGATGGAAAGGTTGATTTCTTCAACTTCGATCCCTACAGCCAGGCACTGTCCAAGATCGAACGTGGACATGAACGAGATATATTGGACGTCGAATCGATGTTGAAAGCAGGCTTGGTCGAACGCAGAAGACTTCTCGAATTATTCAGTGCCATCGAGCCAAATCTTTTTCGTTACCCGGCGATCACACCTCAGGTCTTCAGAAATGAAGTGGAACGCATCGCACGCGGATAGCATTTCTCGGAAAATCTCGGAAAAAATTTCCAAAATGTCGGCTCGCAAACCGAGAATTTTCGGTTTTCGCGCTAACTTTGAACGCTTTTATCGAAAATTTTTCACTTTCGAAAAGTTTTTTTCGTCGCGAAAATTTTTCTTTTCCACAGGATGAATGTCTGCCGTGTTACAAACCAAATTTGTTTAACTTCTGCGCCTAAAAACGTTCGCTGAATTTCCACATTTTTGTCAACAAGATTTCCACAGTTTTATCCACAGGAAACTCACAGAATGCCCGTAAAATAAGGGCGAAAGTTAAAGTATTTTCTGCTTGACACTAAATTTGGGTGGTGTAAGATCGTATCACAGTCGAGGTTGCTTACGGGCACTTCGACCGGCACCGAGAGGTGGAGTTGGTGTGGTGACGCATAACTTGAGAGCAGCAGGAGCGGAAAGCCGCTGCTCGAAACGCTCGGAGCCGAAGCCGAAAGGCTTGCTAGAGAGATCGCAAGATCACTCGAGTTGCTCGGATAAAAACGAGTAACGCCCACGGGAAACGATCAGCCCACTGGGTGCCACGCCGCTCGATGATCCTTCGGGATCGGTCGGGCCTCGTTGCCGGGGACGTAACCGGCGGTGGAGGAAAAGCCACCAAAACAAAAACCTAACGGCACTGCGTTCTTACGAACGAAACAGTTAAGGTAAAACTTAGTTGGGTGCTGACCGGAGCAAAAATACTCTCCGCAGAGCGGCTTCGGGATACAAATTTGGCGAATGGGCGTGTACATGCCGCAATCGCCAACCCCCTTCGGGGCAGGCTTCGGCCACCCTCGGAGAAAAAAATAGAAGCGTCGCTTCGATAACTCGGTGCGACGCTTTTATCTTTTGGATCTGTGCTTCGCCAGATCAGGGCAGATCAACCTCATAGATCGCAAACTTCCCGTCCCTGTCGCTACTGAAATAAATGTGTTTGCTGTCGACTGAAAACGTCGGTGCCCCGTCGTTTGCCTTGTTTCGCGTCAGCCTGAGCAGCCCCGTGCCATCCGCATTTGCAAGATAGATCTCGGGATTATCGTCGCTATGCGCAACAAAGGTGATTAGCTTCCCGTCGGACGAATACACGACGTCCGCATCGTGCATCGGATGCGAGATCAGATAACGTTCCGTATTCGGTTGCGACAGGTCGACGGTATAAATATCAAGACCCATTTTTCGTCCGTCCTGGCGATCCGCCGAAAATAGCATCGTCTTGCCGTCGGGCGAAATGATCGGTCCGAGCTCATAGCCGCTCTTGTTTGTGACCGGACGTGCGTTGCCGCCGTCCGCGTCCATCAAATAGATCTTCGGTTTGCCATAAAAATCTCGCGTAAAGTAGATCTGCTGCCCATCCGCCGAAAAGACCGCACTGTAATCCGGCTGCTGCCCGTCGGTCAGCGGGCGCAAATCGCTGCCGTCGGCATTCACCGTAAATATTTGCGAATTTTCGGATACGCGGTTGTCGAATACGATCTTTGCGCCATCGGGGGACCATGCAGCAAACATCAGAAATGTTACGGGCAAGCCCGGCTCCGTCTTGAAGATCGTTTTGCCCACGCCCGACGAGAGATCGCTCACGCGCAATTCAATATGGCGGTCCGACAACCTTGCCTGCGTTAACAGCTTCGATCCATCCGGCGATACCCGCGGAGACTGCAGATCGGCCTGATCGTCCGCCGTCAGCTTTCGCGGCCGGTATGGTTCGATATTCATTCGGTAGACGGTGTCCTTCCCGTTGACGTCGCTTGTAAAAACAAGCTGTGTGCCGTCCGGCGACCAGCATTTCGCGTGCGTTCCCTGCATTCCCGGAAAATCACTGACTCGAACGGGTGGCAGATCGTCGTTCAGGTCACGGAGATACATATGCTTGTCGCCGCCGTCACGATTTGAAAAGAACAGCAACTGCGTACCGTCCGGCGAAACGCTCGGAAAATTATCGAACGCCGGATGGTCCGTCAATCGGCGTTCGATCTGGCCGGTCAGGTCCATCATGTATATATCGGCGTTTCCGCCTCGTCCCGAAAGGTATGTTACATGTTGCCCGTCCGGCGTAAATGAAGGATCGGCATCAAAATCCGGGTTTCGCGTCAGATTTATATTTTGCCGCGTCGCGAGATCGTAGAGATATATCTCCGTATTCCCTTCACCGACCTTTGTTTCGTAAACAAACTTTAAACTGTCCGGCGCCCAGTCGGAATTTCCCACAAGCAGCGGGAGCGTGATCTCAGCCGACCCATCCGAATTTGCGAGGTACGTCGTCTTGCTGTCGCCTTCCTTCATAAAGAAGACCTTTTTGCCGTCCGGTGACCACATTCCGTTAAGAAAATCCTTTATCGGGGCAGACTCTCGATGCT
>Ga0207707_10004508_pt1 | contig 12247 bp, 8 predicted proteins | sample KBSC83BmetaG_FD_184336 | JGI IMG/M metagenome (GOLD analysis project Ga0207707, IMG submission 184336) | Corn rhizosphere microbial communities from Kellogg Biological Station, Michigan, USA - KBS C8-3B metaG (SPAdes) (version 2) | ecosystem: Host-associated > Plants > Roots > Rhizosphere ... | reverse complement strand
AACACTGCTTTTTGGCCTGGTCGCGGGAGCCCTGGCGGACATCGCGGACCGGCGGAGCCTTTCCAGGATGGGCACGCACGGGCCTGCAATTCCACTCCTATGCCGCATTCGAATGGCCTTCGGTGCCCGTATGTCGATTCTTCAGCTCGGGGTTCTCGCCAAAGAACACGCACTTCTTCACACCCTTCGCCGCCGAATGCGCAGCGCTGCGCGGGATGCCAACTGGACGCTCGAAAGTCCCTCGGCTTTCGCCATCGGGTTGCCCAGCGCAGACGGGAGCTGCGCCGCGGGCCTCATCTCGGTATACCGTTTTAGTGATGGCAACCGGGGCGACATGTCCAACTATCGTTACACCACCAACCTTGCCGCTCGCGCGCAGATGATTAGCCAAGGCTGCGTGGCGGAGGGCCTCGGGCCCAATGCCGTGGAAATGTGTTCGCCCCCGTGATCGCTTCGCAACTCCCCATGCGGGGTAGACCGTTGTTAGCGGAACTCAGAATCATCGACGCACTTGCCAAGGGTCGCGCGGAACTTAGCGCGCGATCAGGTTCGAGGACTGAAGGGCCCCAGGGCGTACAATGGGTTATCCCGGTACGTTGCCGCGCACGAAGGACCGAAAGGCTGCTACGAGGGCGAGAGTGCTGCGGGAGAAAGCAGTGGCTATCATCAAGGACCGCGAAGTCTACAAAACCTTGAGCCGACTGGCGGCTGTCCGGCGGGCTTGAGCCTTGCCGCCAACTTCGGGTATCGACGTCATAGGGTCGCACGCTTGCTGACACGTCGTGGCGTATTACTGAAGCTTGCCGCAGCCGGGATTGCGGTGACATCGCCCGCGCCCGCGCTGGCGCGAGCACGACCCGAGCGCTTCGAGCGATCGGACGCGAAACATGAGGGGACACCGCCCGGACTTCCGCTGCAAGGCGATATCTGGCCTGTTCACGATCCCTGCATCATCAAAGCAAACGGGTTGTATCACCTGTTCTCGACATCCCAGTTAGCGGATCAGAAGGGTCTGATCCCCTGGCGCACCTCTCCTGATCTGATCACGTGGAGCTTCAAAGGCGCGGTCATGCCGGTTTTCCCAGACTGGGTGACGCACGCCGTGCCGGAGATTCAAGGCGCGTGGGCGCCAGACATCTCGTACGCAAGCGGGCAGTACCGTTTGTACTACTCCGTCTCGACTTTCGGCACGAACGCGTCAGCGATCGGCCTGCTGACCACGCCGACACTCGATACCTCGCGCGCCGACTTCGCGTGGAAGGACGCGGGGCTGGTCATCCGATCTCGGGACACCGATGATTACAACGCCATCGATCCCAATCTTGTCGTCGACGCTTCGGGTGGGCAGTGGCTGGTGCTGGGTAGTTTCTGGAGCGGGTTGAAGATGACGGCGCTCGACCCGGTAAGCGGTAAACCGAAGGACGTCAAAGCGTTGATTAGCTTGGCGCAGCGCGTCGTCGGCAAGCCCGACGCCGTCGAGGGCGCTTTCCTGATCCGGCGGGGCGCGGAGTATTACCTGTTCGCCTCGTACGACTATTGCTGCCGCGGAGTGAAAAGCACCTATTACACGGTCGTTGGCCGTTCGAAATCGGTCCACGGACCATTCAGGGACCGGGCCGGCAAGTCCTTATTGCAGGGAGGCGGCACGGTGGTACTCAGCGCCTCCGATCGCTGGAAGGGGCCAGGCCACTGTGCCGTGCTGCAGGATGCCGGCGTGTACTACATCGTCTATCACGCTTATGACGCCGAAAACAATGGCCGGCACGCTGCGAATCAACCAGCTCGACTGGCGCGACGGCTGGCCCGTAGCAGTCTAGCCGCGTGCGGCGAAAGGCCGCCTCCTGAACGCTGGTTCGCGCCTGCTGCAGGCGCGGATTCAAACCTCCGCCAGCCTTGCCTCGCCGTAGATGAAGTAGTGCGGCGTCTGCGCAAGGGTGGCCTTCCATCCCAGCGCGTCGAGCTTCGCGGCCAGCGCCGCCGGCTCGTAGAACACCTTGACGATCCTGAATTCGCGCCCGTCGTTGAGCTTGCGCGTGACGATGCCAGGCTCGCGACCCGGCAGCACGTGATCCTTCGCCGTCGACGTCGGATCGAAGGCCGAGTCGATCAGATAGACGGCTCCGCCGGGGGCCAAGCCATCCGCGACCACTTCCCAGAACCTGGCAAAGCGTTCCGCGGGCACATGCGATAGCCAGAAGCTGAAAAATATCGCGTCGTAACGCTGCGTCGGCTGCCACGCGAAGAGATCGGCCTGGACGTAGTCGACATTGCCGGCGCCTACCCGCGCGCGGTTGATCTCGATGACCTCCGTCGACGCGTCGATCGCGGTCAGCCGCGCGACACGCGGCGCGATCAGCCGGGTGAACAGGCCGGTGCCGCAGGCCAGCTCGAGGACGCTCCGCGGCTGCGTTGCGGCAAGCCAGGACGCCAGCGCGGCTTCCACCGCGGCCGTTTCGGCGTGCCACTGCGCGTTGAAATCCGGGCCCCGGTCGTAGCGCCCGGCGCGGAACCACCATTCGTCGTACTCGCCGGCGCGGGCGCGGTAATAGGCGATCTGGTCATCGAGAATGTCGCGCGCGGCCATGCCGCCGATGATAAGCGGACATGTGCCCCGGCGCCAGCGTGGGCGGCCCGAACCCACCCTGCCACAGGTGGACGGTGCCCGCCTGCGCTGGCATCCAGCCTCAGCGTCATTACCGCTCTTGGCGCGCCGCACGATTTTCTTTGCTGCTTGCATCCAGCCCGGGCTGGCATCCGTAAATGCGTGGACGGCCCATCCGCGAACCAAGGGCTTTTGGCGGGGACATGGGCCGGGCGGCTTCCAGCGCGGTCGGCGCAGCCAATTCCCATCAACGCCAAAATCGAGGAGTCATTGAAATGTCTAAAAGACCATCGAGCAGGCCCGAGCTCAAACGGCTCGCGGCAACTATCGTTGCCATAGCTGTGGCTGCAGCGACCAGCATGACTGCGCTGGCATCCAGTCATCGCGAAGCACCGTTCATCGCGACGATGCCGCAAGTCGACGCAACTGACTTCTACATGTTCCGCAGCTATGAGCCGGGGCGCGACGCGTACGTCACTTTCGTCGCCGATTACCTGCCGCTGCAGGATACGTATGGCGGCCCCAATTATTTCAAGCTGGACCCCAACGCGCTCTACGAGATCCATGTTGTCAACGACGGTGGCGCGGTCGAGAACATCACGTTCCAGTTCAAGTTCCAGAACACGCTCGACGACAATCAACTAACTATCGGCACCAAGAAGATATCGATCCCGCTCGTGCAGAACGGGTCGGGAGACGTCGCCACGCCTGGGTCGCCTGCCCTGAATACACACGAAACGTTCACGCTTAGTGTGATCCATGGTCCGCGCCGCCAGGGCACACCAATGCCAGTGGCCAACTTGAACACCGGCGGGACGACATTCGCCAAGCCGGTCGACTATATCGGCGACAAGACGATCTCCAACTACATTGCCTACGCCAACAAGCATATCTGGGATATTTCGATCCCCGGCTGCGTCGGCAACGGACGTGTATTTGTCGGACAACGCAAAGACCCCTTCGTGGTCAACCTCGGCGAAACTTTTGACCTGGTCAACATCAAGTATCCCGCGACAGAGTTGAACCCGCTTGCCGAATTCGCTACCGAAGACTCTCTGTCGGACGCCAACGTCACCGCGCTGATTCTCGAAGTCCCCATCGCCTGTCTGACCGAGAACAAAGGGCCCATTATTGGCGGCTGGACGACGACGAGCATTCCGGCACAGCGCACGCTGGCCGCGGTAACGGCCGGCCTCGATGGCGCACAGCGGGTCTCTGGAGATTACGTCCAGGTTTCGCGGCTGGGGGCTCCCCTGGTCAACGAAATCGTCATCGGCTTGAAGGACAAGAACAAGTTCAACAATAGCGAACCCAAGGACGACGCGCAATTTGCCGACTACGTGACCAATCCGACCTTGCCCACACTGTTGGAAGCGCTTTTTGGAGGCGCCGGCGTCAAGGCGCCCACCAACTTTCCGCGCACCGACTTGGTTGCGGCATTCCTCACCGGCGTCGACGGGCTAAACAAGCCGGCGAACGTCGTAGGTTCGGAAATGCTTCGGCTCAACACGACGATACCGCCGACGGCCGCTGCGAGCCAGAACCGTTTGGGCGTGCTTGCCGGCGACAATGCCGGATTTCCGAATGGACGGCGTCCGGGCGACGATGTCGTCGACATCGAGCTTCGCGTCGCGATGGGCGTGCTTTGTACATTGAGCATCGGCGGCTGCACGCCCGTCGACGCACCAGCCGGCACCTTGCATTACACCGACGGCGCGTTCATTTATTCGGGATTCTTCCACCCCTTCTTCCCGTATCTGCATGCGCCGCTCAAGGGCTCGCCGAACGACAACAACGCAATACGCTAGCACGGTATCGACCGGGCCGCTCTCGCGGCCCGGTGTTTTCTGATCGCGGGAGAAGAACTTGGGAAGCAATGTTCACATGGGCGCGCTCCTCGCCGTCGTGCTGCTCGCGATTGCTCCGGTGGCCGCGAAACCGTACATCCCCGACACTGAAAACGTCGTTCTGGAGCGTCTGCCGGAGCGGACTGACCCTTCGCTGCGCGATATCAAGCGCCTGCGCTCCGCTCTCATTCAGCATCCCGACGACTTGGGTCTCGCCATCCGCCTTGGTCGGCGAGCGATCGAAGCCGCACGCGCCACCGGTGATCCGCGCTACCTTGGACAGGCGCAAGCAGCGCTCGCACCATGGTGGCAACTGGTCGACCCGCCATCGCCCGCGCTGCTACTCCGGGCCACTATTCGCCAAAGCAACCACGATTTCGCCGGAGCGATCGCCGATCTCGATCGACTGATTAGCCGAAACCCTGCCGATGGCCAGGCGTTGCTAACGCGTGCGACGGTGCTCATTGTGCAGGGGAAATACACTGCGGCGCTTGCCGACTGCGTCCGCATCACCCGTCTTGCGCATCCTCTCGTCGTCGCTTCGTGCATAGCGGCACCGGTCAGCCTTTCGGGCGACGCATCCGGCGCTTATGCGGCGCTCGTCGACGCGCTGGCGCGTGCGCAGGGCACAAATCCCGATTTGCGCGAATGGGCGCTTACGCTCGCCGGCGAAATCGCAGAACGGCGCGGCGAGTATGCGGCTGCAGAAATGCACTATCGTAGTGGCCTGGCACTCGACCCGCGCGACCCGTACCTGATCGCCGCGTATTGCGACTTTCTCCTCGACCAAGGCCGTGCCCAAGAAGTACCGCCGCTCATCGCGAACCAAACCAGCAACGACATTCTGCTGCTGCGCCTCGCGCTCGCCGAGGGACAGTTGCCCGAAGATAAGGGGGCGTTTGCCGAACATCGACAGGAGCTCGCCGACCGCTTCGATGCCGCACACCGCCGCGGCGACTCGCTGCATAAGCGCGAAGAGGCACGGTACCGACTGATGCTCCAGAACGACGTCGCCGGATCGCTGCGTCTAGCGCGGGAGAACTGGCAGTTGCAGCGCGAATCCGCCGATCTGCGCATCCTGGCCGAAGCAGCCACTGCCGCCGGCGATTCGGCAACGCTCGCAGAAATCGCGCAATGGACCGCCCTCAATCGACTGGAATACGCGGCGCTGCGCAGACCAACGGGAGACCACCGATGAGTCCGCGCAAGATTACGCGCGCGCTCCTGGTTTCCTTGTTGATCGTGGCGACGGCCGCCGGAGCGCACAAGGCCAGTGACAGCTATCTGACCCTGGCGCGCGCCGGCAGCAACACGGCGGTGATCGAGGGCCGTTGGGATATCGCACTTCGTGATCTCGACAATGCGATTACGCTCGACACCAACGGCGACGGCGACATCACTTGGGGTGAAGTTCGCGCCAAGCACCAATCGATCGCAGACTATGCCCTGTCGCGGCTGACGATTGAGTCGAGCGGAGCACTCTGCGGCATCACCGCCGGCGAGCAACTGGTCGAGGAGCATAGCGACGGTGCATACACGGTGCTCCTGTTCACCGGCGATTGTCCACGCCCCAGCTCGGCGTTGACGGTCGACTATCGGCTGCTGTTCGATATCGATCCGCAACATCGCGGATTGCTGCAGTATGTGGAGGCCGGCGCCGCTCGGAGTGTGATTTTCGGCGTCGATTCACATCGGCAGACGATCGGCGGCGCCGAGACCGGTCGCTTCGAGCAGTTGCGGCAATACGTGCGCGATGGGGTCTGGCACATCTGGGTCGGCTTCGACCACATCCTGTTTCTGCTGTCGCTGCTGCTGCCCGCCGTGCTGGTGCGGCGCGGCCGGATATGGCGGCCAGCGACCAGCTTTAGCGCGGTGGCGATCGACGTTGCGAAGGTGGTGACCGCATTCACCATCGCCCATTCGATCACGCTAACTCTGGCGACGCTGGGTGTCGTCTCACCCAATGCCCGCTGGATCGAATCGGGCATCGCGCTCTCGGTCGCGCTCGCGGCACTCAACAATGTGTTTCCGGTGGTAAGACACGGCCGATGGGTTGCCGCGTTCGGATTCGGGCTGATACACGGCTTCGGCTTCGCCAGCGCGCTCGAGGATCTGGGACTCCCGACCGGGTCGCTGGCACTTTCATTGTTCGGTTTCAACGTCGGCGTGGAGATCGGCCAGCTTGCGATCGTCGCGCTGTTCCTGCCGGTGGCCTTCGCTTTGCGCGGGACCTGGGTCTATCGCCGGGCGGTTCTCGCCGGCGGTTCGGTGGCCATCGCCTCGATCGCAAGTGTCTGGCTGATCGAGCGCGCGTTCAATCTGGCGTTGCCGGGTTTGGCGTTCACAGGCTGAACAGCGCGGCGGCGGGTGATGGACGGCCGCCGCGGCGGCGCAGGGGTTCCCGGTCGGGTCATGCGCATCCTTTACAATGACCCGGCACGGAATAACCCTGAGCGACCTTCGCCGAATGCGATCCCTTCGTCCCTGGAAAGAGCGCGTTGCCGCGGGCCTATTGATCGCGGCAAGCCTCGGGATCGCCGGCACCTTCGCGTGGCAGGACCGCCACGCGCCGAGGGTGCCCGCCGCGTCGGACCCGACCCAAGCCGCGCCATCGCCGGCAACCGGACAGGCAGCGCGGGTCGATGCTGTCGGCTCGGTCGATGCGCCCGCTGACGAAGCCATAATCGATACGAACCTCCGCGTCAGCGGCTGGGCGCTTGCGCCCGAGGGCATCGAGCGCGTCGAGGTCCGCGTCGATGGCCGCCCGCACGCTGCGCGCTACGGAATCCCCCGCCCTGATGTCGCATCGGTCAAATCGGGCTATCCCGATTCGTCGGCGGCGGGCTTCGAATTCACCGGCGACTTCGCGAAACTCGATCCGGTGCGCCACGCCATCAACGTTGTCGCCATCGATCGCAGTGGGCGGGAAACGGTGCTGGCCCGAAAATCACTGATCCCTCCAGCGGCGATGTCGCTGTGGAGCGGGCTGCTCGACCAGCATCCGGCGCTGGCGAATCGGCCATTTCGTTTCCTGATGATGACCTCGGGTGTCGCCGCCGGCGGCGCCGCGGAAGCCGACTCGGCCTATCGAGCGTACCTGTCACACACGACGGGCGTCGGCATCGCGGTTCCGATCCTGTATCTCCGCACGACCAAGGGCGTCACCGGCGACTGGGAGTTCGATCCCAACTTCGATCTCACGCGCAAGTGCAAAGACCGCGTGGTCGCCGAAGACAATCTGCACGGCGTCATTCAGTACGCGATCGAAAAAAACCTGCCAGTGCAATTCATCCTGAATGGAGGCATCTGGGCCGACGCGAGTTGCGACACGCCGGAATGGGATGTCAACGATCACCTGGAACAGGATATCGACAACTGCCAGTGGACGCAGGACAACATCGTCTTCCCCGATGACTACCTCAAGAACCTCGCGGGCTCGACGGCGTCCCCAGAGCTAGCGCGAACATTGACTTACAACGTCTATGCGACCAAGGTCCGCTCTTACAAGCGCCGGAATCTCCAGGCTGCAGCGCGCATTATCGCTGACTTCGCTCGCGCATATCCCGAGCTGTTCGTTGGGGTCGTCCTTGATTCGGACACCTACATGAATCCGTTTTTCATGAACAAGGAGTGGTTCGACTACAACCCAGGCATGCTAAAACAGTTTCGGCAGTGGCTCTCCGGCACAGGACCTTACGCAGGGAAACCGGAGTCTGGGGTGCCGAACCTGGCGCGCTATCGCCGAATACACCCGCTGACATTGCGTGATGTGAACAAGATTGCGCGCAGACACTGGGCTTCATGGAACGAAGTCGATCCGCCGCGCAAGTTCCCCGGGTCTATGCGCGATCCACCGATCGCGGGCCAACCTCTGGTCTGGGACGATCTGTGGTATCAAGAATGGGAGACTTTTCGCAAACACATCATTGGTTTGCACTACGACGAGTTATCGGAATGGGTTCATGCGACCGGCATCCCTTCGAGTCATATTTTCTCTGCGCAAGGCTTTTTGGCGCCCGATCCGAATCTCAAGCCGTTTGCGGTGCACATCACAAGCCACGGCCAAGATTACGATTCTGCCGGCGTATCGGTCGAAGGTGCAATCCCTCGAGCCGGACATCTTGGCGCAATCATTTATGGAGAGGCGGCGGAAAATCAAGTTCGAATGGAAGAAAGCCACAGCCTGTTCGCGACGTTCTCGCGTATGGATTCGCAGTGGTCTGTCGTTGAGACGAATAGTACGAACCTCAAGACACCGACAGTTCATCCGACATATTCGCAGTCATATCACTCGTTTCGCGACGCGTTCAATTTTGACGCCCAGGAAGTGTCCGTAATGGCATGGAACGGCTTTAATGGGCTCTATGCTGACCGGCCAGGTTATCTTCCCTATACAGCGTGGCGCAACACTCCAGCCGAAGCCGCGATGCGCGATTTCATGGTCGGCCACGCGAATCTCCCTCGCGGCGCGAAACTATGGACGTTCGGTGTACCGGGCTATCCCGACGATGACGGCTGGCGGCTGGAACAGGGAAAAATCTACGCGAGGGGAGGCTATCTCGATCTCGAATTCGAAGCAGCAACCGCCACCCTGCTTTCGCCACCCGATCAGGTGATCAGAACTGCGCTGATCGATTCCGTCGTTCTGGGACTGGGCGATCCTGCACCACTTGCGGCCATCCAGATATTCGGCCGCGTCGATGGAAATTCGCCGTGGGTGGCGATTGGCGCGCCGATACCCCAATCACGCTTTCAGCGTGTCGGCGGCGGCGTCAAAGTGCCGATGATCTGGCCCCAGGGGTTCCGCGCCAAGAACACGATCGTAGTAGAACTGAAGATCGTGTTAGCGTTTAATCCGGGAGGGAGAAGCGCAAGGCTCGATCGCGTTGCGCTGTATCCTGGATACATGCATCCGCTCAATCCGTGACGCCATCCAACCCGCTTGTCGTTTCCGACGCCCGGTTGGAATCGCATGCCTTCCGCTTCCCAGTCCTTGATCTCGCACGCTTCATAGCCGCCTTGCTGGTGGTCTTCTTCCACTGGTGCTTTCTTTTCAACATTGCGGACCCGGGCGTTCATTACAAACCCTGGCTGGAGTTTGAGCCTTATGCCAGATATGGCTATCTAGGCGTCAATCTGTTTTTCCTGATCAGTGGCTTCCTGATCGTTCAAAGCGCTTATCTGAAGACGCCAGGGCACTTCCTGAGGGCGCGAGTCACGCGACTCTATCCTGCCTACCTGGCCTGCTGCGCGCTGACGTACGGGGTCATCACCCTAACGGCCAGCCGGGAAATTTCTGTGTCCTCGTTTGCCTACAACATGACGATGATGAACGGACTAATCGATTCGTTCAGGGGCGTACCGGCCACCTACGTCGACGGCGTCTACTGGACGTTGGTCATCGAGTGGAAATTCTATGCGCTGACGCTTTTACTACTCATGGCCGGCCAACTGAACCGCGTCGAGTGGTTTCTATGGCTTTGGTTGTTGGCATGCCTTGCCTACGCGATCCGTCCCATGCAGTGGTTGGATACCTATCTTATCGCCGCCTGGGGCGCGTACTTTATCGCCGGCGCCGCCTTCTTCCGGGCATGCACGGCGGGATGGAACCTCTCGCGCGCGGGACTGGTGCTGGCCGCGCTGGGGCTCTGCATTACGCAAGCCCGGTCATTTGCTGCTGAGCTCAGCGCTGTGCATGGCAAGCAGTTCAGCGCACTAGTAGTCACCTGCCTGATTGCGTCATTCTTCCTGTTCTTCGCAGCACTTTCGTTCAAGGCACCGTTTATGAGGGGCGCCATCCCTCGCTGGATCGCGACCCTCGGCGCGCTAAGTTATCCAATCTATCTACTTCATCAACAAATCGGCGCGGTTGCCATACAGCGGTACTGGTCGATCTACAATCGCTACGCATTGCTCGTTCTTGCGTTCGCAGCGTTGGTGGCTCTGGCAGCAGCGGTCCATTTCGGGATCGAACGTAAAGCCTGGGCCGCACTGCGCGCACCCAGACCCGTTGCGCTCCCCGCAGCACGGGGAGTTCAGTGAACGCCCGCACATCCTCCTTCAATGAGACGAGACTGAAGATTTGGTTCTGCGCGGCGTGGCTGCTCGCCGCAGTCCTCGCGCTCTTTCATGCTTGGATGCTGCATCGATTAGTAGTCAACTTTCCATTTCAGGACGATTTCACGCAGCTTCTTACGGTCCCTGGCGACGTCGACGACATCCGATCGCTCGGCGCAAAAATCGCCTATTTGCTTGCGTCGTCAGGCGACCATCGGGTAATCACTCTTCGTCTCGCCGCACTCTTTCAGGCCAAGGTTCTCGGCGAAATCAACTTCCGCGCCCTGGTCTTTTTTGGCAATCTGCTTTGCGCCGCCACCGGGCTGCTAGTGCTGTCTGCCGCCCGGGCGCCGGTTCGACCTTGGCTGGCGCCACTGATTGCGGCGCTTCTTTTTTCTCCGACCAACTGGTTGCCACAATACTGGGCTTCTGCAGCACTGCAGCACTACAGCGTGCTTGCGTATGCGTTTGGCGCACTATTTTGTTTGAACCGTCAAGGTATCGCGTGGCAGGCCGGCGGGCTGGTGCTGGGGCTCTGTGCCGCCATGACCGGCGCCAATGGATTGATGGTGTTGCCAGTCGGTGCAGCCCTACTTTACGGCCTCGGCAGACGGCGTACGTCCGCGCTTTGGATAGGGCTGACGATCCTTATCTTCGCCGTTTACTTTATTGATTATCGACCGCCGCCAGGTCGCGCGCCCCCACTCGACAGCCTGCAGCATCCTCTAACGTTACTTGTCTTGTTCGTTTGCACACTTGGCTCGCTGGCCGAACGCTTCGACTATGCGGTGGCGATTGGCACGATCCTCATTGCGGCCTGGGCGTGGTTGATTGGCAGCAGCCGCGCTCGAGGCATTCCACCAATACTTCTGGCCTGGATGGGGTTCTTGCTTCTTTGCGTGGGCACTATTGCATTCGGGCGGGCGCCATTCGGAAGTGAAGCGATTTTGAACAGCAGGTATCGAATCTATTCCGAAATGACCATCATCGTTACCGTCATCGCAGTGCTTTGGCGCACTCGCGCTTGGCAAACCAAGCTACTCCTGACAATACTGCTGCCTGTCATCGGGGTCTGGTTCGGGCGGAGCTGGGAAAGCAATTTGCCAGCTCTTGCAGATCTTCTAACTCAGCAAAGAACGTCACTAACCCATTACGCGCTGACAGGCCAGGGGATTTATAGGGGGTTTCCGCCGCAAGACGCTACGGACGACCTGCTGAAACGCGCCTACGATGACGGTTACTTCAGGCCGGTTAGGGCTTCGCACTCCGGTGCGATCCTGATCGAAACCGACTCGTTGCCTGTTCAAACTGGCTCGCTGGGCTTGTGGACCGAAGCACCAATCCTGGACGCAACGACCATTACCGTGCGCGGATTCGCGCATGTGAACGAACCTGACCCTATTCTCGTCTGGCTCGAAGGCGGTAGCCATCTCTTTCAAGGCAGGCTACAAACGCAGCGGATAATCAACCCGGCCGGCGCGGATTGGACGATCTTTTGGAACACGCTGCTACGCCCTGGTGTTGCGCCAGGAGGTTATAGAGTTGGATATTCGTCTGGCGACGCCAATCCGCCGGTTGTTGACTGGGGCAGTAATTTGTTGGAAATAAAATGATGGTCGGTTTGAGTGCAACGACTGCCATCTCTACCGGTCGTCCAGCCGTATCTCGACGAACGCCTTGTCGCGAACCTGCCGCACCCAATCCTGAAATGCTTCGTCGGCCTTGCGCTGCCGGATCGCGG
>Ga0207707_10004506_pt1 | contig 12249 bp, 9 predicted proteins | sample KBSC83BmetaG_FD_184336 | JGI IMG/M metagenome (GOLD analysis project Ga0207707, IMG submission 184336) | Corn rhizosphere microbial communities from Kellogg Biological Station, Michigan, USA - KBS C8-3B metaG (SPAdes) (version 2) | ecosystem: Host-associated > Plants > Roots > Rhizosphere ... | reverse complement strand
GCCGCCCGAAGGCTGCTGGGGGGCGCAGATGTGGGCGACGCGGAGTCGCAGTTCGTGGGTCGTGAGCGCGATGTGGCGCTGCTGCGCAGCGCATGCGAGAAGGTGACCGCGGAGTCGGACGTGCAAGTCGTCATCGTCGTTGGCGAGGCGGGCCTCGGCAAGTCACGCCTGATCCGTGAGCTGCAGTGGAGTACATCGGCGGACGTGCAGTGGCTGGTGACGCGATGCCGCCCGTACGGCGACGCAGGTGCGCTCGCCCCGCTTGCCGATCTGGTCCGGGCGCAGCTCGGGCTTGAATCAGATGACGACGCGGGCGCTGGCTCGGCTCTTGCGTCGCAACTGCCCGGCCTCGGCGCGCAGATGGTCGAGCACATCACCCAGCTGGTCGACGGCGACGCACCTGCGACCGCGCAGCACGGCACCGGGCTGTCGGCCGCGGTGCGCGCCTGGCTGACGGAGGTCGCGACGCTGCGCCCCACCGCCATCGTCGTCGAGGATCTCCACTGGGCATCGCCGACCCTGCTCGAGCTTCTCGAGGAGCTCACCAATGGTCTGCACGCTGTGCCGCTGCTCGTCGTCGTTTCAACACGACCCGAACTGCTCGACCGGCGAACGGGCTGGGGCGCGCGAGCGACCACGCTGCGACTTGCCCCGCTGCCCGACGACGTGATCGCCCAGCTGCTCGAGCCGGCCGGCGACCGAGCGAACGAGCTGGTGCAGCGCAGTGGCGGCGTGCCGCTCTACGCCGAACAGCTGCTCAGCTGGTCCGAGCAGTCGGAAGGTGAGGCACCCCCAACGCTGCGCTCGCTGCTGCACGCACGCCTGGACACGTTGCCTGACGACAGCCGCCAGCTTCTCGAGATCGCTGCCGTCGCAGGGCCGGCCGTGTGGTCGGACGAGCTGAACGGGCTTGTCAGCGCGGACTTCGACCTCGACGGGAGCATCGACGTCGACCGCGCGACCAACCTGCTCATACGCCGGCACTTCCTGCGGCGGGTGCGGCCGTCGCAGCGGGCAGGCCAGGACGAGTTCGTGTTCTGGCACGACTTGCTCCGCGAGACCGCCGAGGCGCGCTTACCGAGGATCGTGCGCGCCCGACGGCACCTCGCGGTCGCGCAGTGGTGGGCTGAGCGCAGCGACGCGCCGCCGCAACGGGTCGACCACGCGGCGAGCACGGCCTTCGACCTCGCCTGCACAGCCGGCGACACCGAGCTGATGACACACGCCCGACCGCTCGCTTGCGCGGCGGCCTTCCGCGCCGGGTGCAGCCTCGAAGGGGTTGACACCCCCGCGGCTCTGCGCCAGCTGCACCGCGCGTTCGAGTTGTGTGACGACGACGCGTTGCGCATTCGCATCCGATACTGGCTCGGAGCGGCGCTGCACGACAATCGTCAGTTCGCCTCAGCGGCCGACGAGCTCACGACCGCTTTGGACGCTTTACTCGCCGAGGGCGACCCGCTCGCCGTCGACGCGCTGCTGTTTCTAGCAGCCACGTTGTTCAACCTCGGGCGCCCGTTCGAGCCGGTCGAAAAGGCGGCGCGTTCTCTGGTCCACACGCTGCCGCCATCGGACGCGGCAGTGCGCAACCTCGCCACGCTCGCGATGCTGCGGTTGATCGCGCAGACTCAGACATCTCTGCACGAGGCACAGGACCTCGCAGGCCAAGCGATTGCCATGGCCGACCAATACGGCTGCGGCGGCGACGCGCTAGCTCATGTCATCCGTGGGCGCGCCCGGTTGAGTCTCGGTGATGGCGACGGGCTCCAGGAACTGGAGTCCGGCCTCGACGAGGTCCTCCGCCAGGAGTCCGGCGCAATCGCGCTCGGCACGAGGCAGTGGCTCGCGGGTGCTCTGCATCACTGGCGGGGACCAGCGGCCGAGCTCACGGCACGGCGGGAGCTCGAGCAGATGGCCCGTGAGCGAGGGTTGGAGTTCATCGTCTCGAGCGGTATCGCTGAAGACATCCGGGTGCTGTGCGAGCTGGGCCGCTACGAGCAGGCGCTCGCCCTGTCTGAGGTGACGCTCGACCTCGACGAGGCGCAGACGCGTTGGGTCGTCGTACAAAGAGCCCTCGCGTTGCTCGACGTCGGCCGGATCGACACCCAGACCGTCGCGGAAGTGGCAGCGACGCCGCCCGCCGACCCACACGACCTCCGGCACGTGCTCGGCGTTGCCGCTGTGGTCACGACAGCCGCGCTCGACAGCGGCGATCCTGCGAAGGCGCGCGAGGTGCTGTCGGGTCTTGGCGAGTTGCAGCGGTTCGTCGAGCGCGACGGGGCGGTCGAGCTGCTGCCACGGGTTGTCCGCCTGGCGATTCGAGCGGGCTGCCCAGAGGTGGTGCGTGGGATCACCGATGTCGCAACTGTGGACACGCCACTCCGTCGTCTGATCGCCGTGACCATCGAAGGTCTGACCCGTGCTGTTGACGGCGACGAAGACCGAGCCGTCGAGCTGTTGCGTAAAGCCGAAGAGGGATGGGCCACCCTCGATTTCGCTGCCGAGGCCGGCGCCGTTCATGACGACCTGGCAAACTTCACCCATCGGAAACCCGCTGAGCGACGATAGCCGGATCACCTGCGCCGGCCCTCGGAGGCGCGGCGCGGCGTATGCGCGACTACAAATCCGCTCGACGGTTTCACTGATCTGCGGCTCAGCGCGCGACCGAATCGCGCCCATCGGCAAGTACCGCCGACTTCAAAGCCAGCAAAGTCCCATGTCAGCCGGGCGATGGGCGGTCTACTAGACATCGGGTGGGCGGAATTCACCGCCGAGTGTTGTCGAGAGCACCGACGGCCGGCTCGGGCCGTTTTGGCCGGACAGTCCAGCAACGTTTGCTCGTGCGTAACATATTTGCTACGCTATTGGCCGTGACGACAACCACCGCTCGGAATCCCGAGCCCATCGTGGGCGCGTTTTGGGAGGACCTGGCCCGTGACTTGCAGGACCCGGAGTTCCTTCGCGACTACGTCGTCGAGTCAGTTCGGATCGCCACGATCGACTCGATGGTGAACGCCCTGGACGAGGCTCGCGAGGCAGCCGGCCTCTCCAAGGCGGAGCTCGCCCGTGCGATCAGCGCCGAGCCGGCGGTGATCCGAAGGTTGTTTTCCGCGAGCGGGGTGAACCCGACGCTGGGCACCCTCGCGGAGGTAGCTGCCGCGCTCGGGATGCGAGTAACTCTGAAACCACTGCCGGCGGCGGATCGCAAGACGCTGACCGAGCCTCTGCTCGAGGGCCACGCCGCCGACACCAAGCGGCTCGCGAAGCATCTTTCGAAGCTTCGGACGACGCGGCGTCAGGCGATTGCGATCTGATCACGCGACCGACCGTGGATTGCGTTTGCGGTACTCGTCACCGAGAGCCTTGACGGCGGCGTAGTCGGCGGACGAGAACGTCGTGCGGAAGGGCTTGTCCATCCCGGTGACCACGACGAGCAGTGGCTTGTCCCGTCCCTTGGCGTCGTAGTCGAGGAGGCAGAACAGCCGGTAGTGGTGCCGGCCGGGCCCGTCGACGCGGACTTCGTGCCAGCCGGTCATGTCACCCTTCATTGCCTCCCAGTAGCGGCCGCCGGCGAACCGCTTGGGAGGTGCGGCGGCGACCGCGATCAGCACGGCGCGGAACTTCGCTCGCAACCGGTCGGGCACAGTTCGAGGAACTCGCGGGCCGGTGTGCTCCCGGAGGGGTCGTCGGCCTTGTGCCGTTGGAAGTAGACGATGTCGTGCGGGTCGTCGGGTGACGGACCGGTGCGCACCTGCGGCAGAGCCGGTGGCCGTCGCCGTGGAGGCTTCTTGCGCCGGTCGGGTGTCACACCAGCGGACAGTACGACGGCGCTCCGACAGGTCGGTCGAGATTCGGCATCAGTCCACCGCGGTCGGCTGCCGCTTGGCTGCCATGTATGCCTCGAGCCGGTCTCTTCCCTCGTCGAACCGCTCGCGCATCAGGTGCGTGTACACGCGCGCCGTCATCGCCGGGTCCTTGTGACCGAGCCGCTGCTGCACCTCGAACAGGGTCAGGCCGGCGTCGAACATCAGCGACGCCGCGGTGTGGCGCATCGTCAGCCACGTCACCCTGCGCCCTTTCAGTCCGGCCCGTGGAAGCGCGTTGCGCATCTCCCGCGTGAAGTTCGACCGCAGCGGATGGTTGCCCAGCTTGTTGGTGAACAGGAACGCGTCTCGGTCCGACGGGTCGGCCACATACCGGTCGATGTGCTCACGGAGCACAGTGACGACGGGTGACGGCATCGGGATGGTGCGCCAGTCGTCGGTCTTCGACCCACGCTTGGTGAACGTCGTCGATCCGTTCTGGTTCACCACCAACCGGCCGAACGTGACCTCGCGCCGAGGCAGGTTCAGGTCACAGATCCGCAGCCCGATCGCCTCGTTCCACCGCGGTCCGAGCCACGCGCCCATGAACACCAGCGCCCGGTAGCGGCTGTTCGTGCGCAGCGAGCAGTACTTCTCCCCCTGGTCGCACATCGCCTCGACCAGACGGTCGACCTCGACGGCAGTGAGCACGTCATCGAAGGTCTTGCGGATCTCCGGCTTCTTCGGCAGCCGGATGTCGATGAACGGGTCCCGGATCACCCCGTCCTTGATCGCCCGGCGCAGCGGGCCGCGCAGCAGCAGGTAGTTGTGCCGGACTGTCCAGGGGCCCATCTTCGTCGACAGCAGCCCGATCCAGTCCTCGATGTCCGACGGCTTGATGTCACAGATCCGCCAGTTGCTCCAGTACGGCAGCACATGCCGCTTGGCGTTCCCGTCGTCGGTGTGATGCCGGGTCTCGGCGACGTGCCGCGCGGCGCGCCAGCGGGCGTAATACTCCCCAAAGGTTGCCTCCCGCTCCTCCGGCGCGACGTACTCCCGCCAGCGCAGCTGCCGCTCGATCGCCGCCAGCCGCTCGGTCGCCTCCGGCGGAGGCTTGCGGGTCTGCGGACCGGGGAACCGCTCCACCCGCTGCCGCCCCGCGGGGTCGCGGTAGCGCAGCTCCCAACCGTTTCGACGCCACGACAAACTTGCCATGATCACCGCTCCGTTCTTCCCACGGTTTTCCAACAAACGGAGCGATTGCCCTGCTCACCGGCCGCGACCGGGACTCCACGACCCGTCGACGCCGGCGGAGGTAAAACCGCAGGTCAACCGCCTGTTACGGTTGACCCTGCACGTCGCAGTTGCCCTCGGAATTGCCCCCAGAATTGCCTTTCCGGGCCGCTCCGGAGGCGGGAGCGCAGGTTCGAATCCTGCCGGGGGCACCAAACGCGCAGGTCCGACGGGACGGGCGACTCTCGAGGCATGGCTACATGCAATGACTGCGCATCGCGCGCAACGCAGTGGTGGCGTTCGACACGCACACAGCGATTGACCCGGCCAGGCGATACGAGCCGAGCCAGTCCCTTGTTGCATCCCACGCGGGGAGGGGACACTGCGCCCGTGACCCACACCGCCAAGGATGCGGCCGCACAGTCTCGCGATGCGTCAGCGCGGGCTCGTGCATTGCGTCAGAGGGGAGCGGCTATCGCGTTAGAGACTGCCGAGGTATTGGAGCATCGCGCGGCGGTACTGGAAGCGATGGGCGCTCCGGAGGATCGGATCCGCGCTGTCCGTGAGTTCGCTGAGTCGGAGCGACGCGTCGCCGCCGAATGGAGCACGTCGCTTCCGAGCGCGCCGTAGCAACAGACGTCTGCGGGGGCGCTCGGAGCGGCAACGTCTACTGGTCGTGGCGTCGCGCGGCGCGACGGGTGTGCAGCCGTAGCTGCGTGATCCGCGCGGTTCCGGCGGCGCCGACGATCAGGGCGCCGGCGAGCGCCGCCGCCAGCAGCGCGACCGCCAGTGACACGTGCAGTTGCGCGCCCAGGAAGTTGATGGTGACGGTGTGGGCGTTCTGCGCGAGGAAGATCACCAGCAGCACGAGCAGGACCGCGGCAATGGTCAACCCGGCGTGAATGTTGCCGGTTCTGGTCGCTCGACGTTGCGTCTTCTGCGCCTGGTCCGGCGCCGATGCGCTTGGCGGGTCGGGTGCGGGAGGTGATCCGCTGTCGAGGGTTGGTCCGGTAGTCATGGTGACGCTTCTTCCTGGGTGTCGGTTCTGGCGTGGCCGTTGTTTGGCCGACGTTGGATTGCATCGGCGCTCCACCAGCGCGGGTTCGGTGCGGTCGTCGCCTGGAGGACTCCGCTGACGTCGGCGGCGGCGAACAACGCCAGCTCCCGTTCCTGCGAGCGTGCGAGCCCTTCAGCAACCCAACTGCTCACCCCGGGCGGGGTGGGAGCGTCGAGCGCGTCGGCGGCGAAGGCGTGCGCAACAGCGCCCGCGAGCGCGTGGTCGAGACCGGCGTGGTCGCGGCGCACCTCCATGATCGACCGCGCACCGCCGCCATCGGTGGCCAGCGCGGCCCGAAGCCGTGCCAGCTGCGGCAGCCGAAGCTCATATGCCGCAGCCGAGGTGAGGCCGGAGAGCAGCGTGTCGCTTGAGGCCTGCCCCGGCTGGCGGCGACCGGCTCGGATGTCGTCCGCCTGTCGTCGTGACCGCCTCATGACCCGTCCTCCGCGCCGTCACCCGTCCATGTCCCGTTCAGCGCAGAGCTGGCGCTGTCCGGCCAGGCGCTCGCGGTGGATAGCCGGTGCAGGAGCCGGCGTGCGGCCACCGGATCGAAAGCCGACGGGATGACCAGCAGGGTGACCCGGTCCTCATTGCGGCGACCGAGGGTGACGGTCTCCCGGTCGAGCATGCGGAACCACCCCAGCCGCACCAGTCCGTCGCCGACCCGCAGACGCCGGGGCTGGTCGGGGTCCCAGGCGTCGATGTTGAGCGACACTCGCCGCACCGGACCGCCCAGGTGTTCACTAACCAGGGGCACCAGCAGCGCGAGCTCGGCGGCCGCGTGGCGGGTGCTAGCCCACCACGCTCCGTCGATTCGACGCCCGGTCGTGGTGGGTGCCCACACCAGACGCGTGACCAGCCGACTTCGGTCTCGCTCTGATCGGATCGGGGCTCCGTCGTCATCGAGACGGTCGACGGCGTAGTCGGTCGTGGACGCGGTCATCAGCGCCGCCGCCCAGACGTCATGCGGCAGACACAGCCTCGGCTCAGTCCAGCCGACGATGTCGCCGCGCAGTAGCGCCGGGCGATGGCATCATGCTCGTGTGCGGCGTGCCCACATGCGCATCGCTTGACGGCTCTGTCGGGTGCGGAGGGGGCGGTGCTCGACAGGGGGCTCATGCGGTCGCCGCCGATGTGCCGGATTCGCCGCTCCAGCGCCGCCAGGTGGCAGTGGGCAGGGTGACCCGGCGCCGGCACCCAGGGCACGCGGCAGAGAGCAGCCGCCTTGCCGACGACAAGTAGATGAACGTGGCTGCCACGATCGGCTCCCGGCAGTACACACACGGCACCGTCTCGACAGCACCCGCCACGGCGCCGGTCGGCTCGAGGATGAGTTCAGACAATTCGTCTCGCCGCCTTCAGGCGTCAGTGCACGAGCGGCGAGGGAGGCACGAGGTCCGGACGGACCCAGGCGCGCGGAGTGCTTTCAGTGTCGCACGGATCGTCGCCGGCGGATACCCCCAACGAACAGCAAACCGGGCACGATCCCTCCGGAAGCTGCGTAACATCGGAGTTCCTCGAGCCCTGGGCTGTCCGGCCCCCGCGATCCTCGGCCCGTCCACACCGACGACGGGTACGACGATGACCTCGCCAACGACGATGACCGAACGTGCTCGCCCGCTATCGGACTACGGGCAATTGCTCGCGCAAGTGCGTCAGGCCGGTCTGTTGGAACGGTCTCCCGGCCGATACGTGCCGCGGCTCATCACGCTGGGCGTCACGGCCGTGATCGGTCTCGGAACGTTCCTTTGGCTCGGCGACTCGTGGTGGCAGCTGGCGCTCGCGGCTTACGTCGGGGTGGTGTTCGCCCAGGTCGGGTTCCTCGGGCACGACGCCGGCCACCAGCAGATCTTCCGTAGCCGGAGATGGAACGACCGCTTCGGTCTGGTGCTGTCCAACCTCGGCGTCGGCCTCAGCTACGGCTGGTGGGTGGACAAGCACAATCGCCATCATCGGCACCCCAACGAGGTGGGCTGGGATCCGGACGTGCAACGCAACGTCCTGGCCTGGACCGAACAGCAAGCGCGGTCCCAGCGCGGGCCGCTTCGGATCGTGGCACGGCATCAGGCCGCGTTCTTCTTCCCGCTGCTGCTGCTCGAAGGCTGGAACCTGCACGTGGGAAGCGTTCGCACACTGCTCGCCAAGAAGAGAGGGACCTGGCTCGAAGTGATGCTGTTGTCCGTCCACGCCGTTGGCAGCCTGGCACTGCTCTTCGCCGTCCTCTCACCGGCAAGGGCGCTGGCGTTCGTCGCCGTTCAACAGTCGATCTTTGGGCTGTATCTCGGTTCGACGTTCGCGCCCAACCACAAAGGCATGCAGATCATCGACGGAACCGCCCGGCCGGACTTCTTCCGCCGCCAAGTCCTGACCTCGCGCAACATCACCGGCGGTCGACTCCTCACCGCGGCGTTCGGCGGGTTGAACTACCAGATCGAGCACCATCTCTTCCCGAGCATGCCCAGCCGCAACTTGTCGCGCTGTCGGCCCCTCGTCAAGGCGTTCTGCGTGGAGCAAGGCGTTCCCTACGCCGAGACGACTCCGCTCGAGTCGTATCAGCGGGTTCTCCTATACCTGCACGGCGTGCGGCCTGACCCCCACAGGGGTTCGCCGACCAGAGTCGCCGGCGACGTCACCGACTGAGCTCGGCGCTCGGACAGGAATTCCAGTCGTCGAGGTCGGTCGGGCGGATGTCGCCGACCCGCCAGTTCTCCAAGTACGGCAGCACGTGCAGCTTCGCCCGCCCCTGCCCCTCCACGGCAGCCAGGCTGGCAGCATGCGTGCATGCAGGACGCAGGTGATCGGCTGGACATCGAGCGGGCGACGCGCGACGACCTGCCGGCATTCGCTGCGCGGCCTGTGGGTGCGGTTGCAGCTGTCACAGCGGTCGTGCTGTTCGCACTGTCCGGGCGTTATGGCTTCCACCGCGACGAGATGTACTTCCTCGCCTGCGGCCGCCGGCTCGCGTGGGGTTATCCGGACCAGCCGCCGTTCGCGCCGTTCCTCGCTCGGCTCATGTCCGACCTGCATTCAGGCGTCGTCGTGTTGCGCATCCCGTCCGACCTCGCAGTTGCCGCCACTGTGGTCTTCACCGGTCTGATCGCACGTGAGCTCGGCGCCGACCGAAGGGGTCAGCTGTTCGCGGCCGCCGCGATCGCGATCAGCAACCTGACCCTCGGCAGCGGACATCTGTTCAGTACGACGACGTTCGGCGTCACGTTCTGGGCGGTGCTCTTCTTCCTTGCGTTGCGGGTGCTGCGCACGGGTCAGTCGCGCTGGTGGTTGCTCGCGGGGATCGTCGCCGGCGTTGCGCTGCTCGACAACGATCTCGTCGCATTCCTCGCCGGAGCCGTCTTCGTCTCGATCCTGATTGTCGGCCCACGACGGGTGTTGCTCGACCGCTGGCTGGTCGCGGGTGTGGTGGTGGCGGCGGCACTGTGGGCGCCGTACCTCGCCTGGCAGGCCCGGCACGGGTGGCCGCAGCTCGACGTCGCGAACTCCATCGCCCATGGGAGTTCGGGCAGCGGCGGACCGAGGTGGTCGATCCCGCTCGAGCAGCTCTACCTCGCGACGCCGCTGCTGACGCCGGTGTGGATCGCCGGGTTGGTCCGTCTGCTGCGCCGGCCGGAGCTGCGATGGGCCCGGGCACTCGGCATCACGTGGTTCGTCCTGCTCGCCGCGTTCGTCATCACCGGCGGCAAGCCCTACTACCTCGCACTGACCATGCCGTTGCTGATCGGCGCCGGCGCCCAGCCGACGGTCGAGTGGTGGTCAGGACGCAGCAGCTCCGCTCGGCGAGGTTGGGTCGTGGCGCTCGCGATCTCGGCGGTGATCGACGCCATCGTCACGTTGCCGGTCGTTCCGCTCGGCGCACTGCACGCGACGCCCGTCGTCGCGGTCAACTTCGATGCCGGCGAGACGGTCGGCTGGCCGGCGTACGCCGATCAGCTCGCGGCCGCGTGGCGCACGGTCGACGACCCAGCCGCCGTGATCGTGGCCGGGAACTACGGCGAGGCCGGCGCGGTCGACTACTACGGCGGGCACCGCGGGCTCCCCCACGCGTATGCCGTGCAGAATGCCTACTGGTTGTGGGGCCCACCGCCGGACAATGCCGACGATGTGCTCGCCATCGGTTTCGCCCGCTCGGATCTGTTGACCGACTTCACGATCGTCACGCTGGTCGGTCGGCTGCACAACCGCTACGGAGTCGACAACGTCGAGCAGGGCATGCCGCTGTGGCAGTGCCGGCACCTGCGCCGGCCATGGCCCGTCGTGTGGCGCGGGCTGCGCCGCTACGGCTGAGGCCGAAGCCGGACCAGCACCTCACGGAAGTCGTCCGCCCGCGCTCGCGCGTGCTTCGCGGCGAGGAGGTTCTCCTCGGCGCGGCGCGGACGGCACCGGGCCAGCTCCTCGTAGGTGTCGGCGACCAGGTCCTCGGTGATCGTCAACGCTGTCGCGACGCGGTGCATCCTCTCGGCGAGCAGCTTGGACTGGTCCAGCAGCCGGGTCAGGTCGGCCGGGCTGACCGGCGCCCGGGTGGGGAGCCGGCGTACGACGGACGACCACGGAGGTCTTGGCTGCCTTCGGTCGGCGTCCGTGTCCGGTGCCGACGCGGTTGCGAACGCCTGGCTGCGCACGTTGGCGATCATGGCTTCGACCTCGGCGACGGCGTCGGAAAGATGCGCCTGGGCAACGCAGCCGTCGGTCTTCATCGCCTGCTGCAGATCCAACGCGACCTTGAACAGCGCGGTGACGAGCGTCGCCTGGCGCTCGAGGTCAAGCGAGTCCGATGACCTGCTCCGGATAGATGTCGGCATCTCGCGGCCCCCCTCGTCGCGTCCGAACACGATCGCCGTAACCGGAGCGACTGGGGCGGGGTCGATGTCTGCTTACCGCGATACCGCGATCGTAAGCAGCCACCTTGCCAGGCGCAATGGGTCCGTCACTCCTCATCTGACTTCGTGATCAGGATGCCCGGAAGGCGACCGACTGCGGCGGTGCCCCTAGAGGCTTCCCACCGTAGATGACGCGGCCGCGAACGTCCTGATACGTGAGCCACGGCACCGTTTTCACGTTCTGGAAGACACCGGGCTTGCCGTAGTTGCAGACGCCGGTGGGGAACGCCTGCTGCAGGCGCTTCCACTGGTCGTCGGTGAAGGACACCGGATAGTCGTCGCGGCGCAGCGGCTTGAGCTGGCACTTGAGCACATCGTCGGACGACGGCTCGTCTGCTCCGAACCGCGGCGTGCCGTACGGCGCCACCGTCTCGTCGCACACCCAGGACGGCACGTCCTGGCCCCCACCGTCCGTGCACCGTTCGGCGAGGTCCGAGGGCTTGTCCTCGATGATCTTGCGCGACAGCGGCACGTTCCGGTGGTCGGCGTCGACCCGGGCCAGCCACTTGTCCATCGCGAACACCGACTGGTCGACGTAGTTGCTGTCGCCGAGCAGCGGCACCTGCCCGCGCCACAGCACCTGGTTGGCGGCGGTGCCGAAGTTGCGCAGGAGACGAGCCCGCATGGCATAGGTGCGATAGACGTCGTGGAACGCGCCCGGGTCCGGTCCGCGCAGGTCGATGATCGCCACATCGTTGAGGTGGTCGGCGGTGTCCACCAAGCCGCTTCGGTATGCGCGGTAGAGACCGGTGAGATCTGCCTGGCTGCGCGACTTCTGGACCACGCCGTCGATGTCGAGGCCGCCGAGGTTGGCGTTCAGGTCGACGAACTGCGCGGCTGACAGCTGCCCCTCGCGAAGACCCTTGAGGCCGTACTCGATGCCGACGTTGTCGAACGGGCGGTTGGCGAAGCCGTCCTTCTTGCGCTTGCCGACCACGTTGATCGTGTAGTCCTGCAGCGTGCACCGCACGCCGTGCCTGTTGGTCTTGGCGTTGTACTGCTTGCCGGCGGCGAGTCCGGAGCAGCTGTGCGTCGGGTCGCCGCCGTTCGGGATCGCGGTCGTGAAGGTCACGGGGTTGCCGACGTTCGGGTGGTCGAGCACCGCGCTCATCTGCGCCGGCGTCCAGACATCGCCGGAGTCCCAACGAGACGGGTCCTGCCAGTAGCGCAGCAGCATCACGTAGTCGACGTACTCCATCGCCGACGACCACGCGTCGGTGAAGCTGCATTGCGGTGTGATGCCTTGGTAGACGCCGGGATAGCTGTT
>Ga0207707_10004505_pt1 | contig 12253 bp, 11 predicted proteins | sample KBSC83BmetaG_FD_184336 | JGI IMG/M metagenome (GOLD analysis project Ga0207707, IMG submission 184336) | Corn rhizosphere microbial communities from Kellogg Biological Station, Michigan, USA - KBS C8-3B metaG (SPAdes) (version 2) | ecosystem: Host-associated > Plants > Roots > Rhizosphere ... | reverse complement strand
AGGTTTGGCTGCCAAAAGTTCCATTGGTCGTCGCCATCATCACCTGCGGCGCGATGCTTTTCGGATGGTCGTAATCCGACCACGCCAATTTGCCGAGACCGCAGCCCGGTCCGTTGTCAGGATTCACTGCCCACACATTGGTCGCCCACAGCGGCAACACGGCGATACCAAAACGAAGCCATTTTAAACTAACCATTTATCGGCTCCTCCTTGTGAATTTCTCGACCCACAATAACTTGGAGTACCGGCGCTCGCAAGACACTTTGCAAATTTTGACAGCCGTGCGTCATCGATTGCAGAATCGCGCCAAGCATCTATTTCTCCAAATCGGCGCCATGAATTGACACGGCAATGCCGCGTCGGCTACTGTTCACACACTCATTTCGGATGAATCGCCGACAATTCCATAGAGCACTCGTGGGCGCCGGTGCCGCTCTGCTGGCACCGTTCAACGTCGTTCACGCGCAGAGCAATAAATTGAAAATCGGCGTGCTGCTGCCGAAGTCGGGCCTTCAAGGCGTGATCGGCCAATCGTGCCAGAAGGGCGCGGACCTCGCGCCGGCGGTGCTGAAAGAACGACTGGGGGTCGACGTCGAATTGATGAACGCCGACACCGAGACCAATGTCGATACCGCGCGCACGCGTGCCGAGCGGCTGATTCAGGAAGGCGCGCATTGTCTGGTCGGTCCCTTCGATTCAGGTGCCGCGGCAGCGATCGCCCAGGTCGCCGAGCAGCGCGGCGTGCCGTTCATCGTCAACATCGCCGCCGCCCCGCAAATCACCGAGCAGGGCTACAAATACGTGTTTCGGAATTTTCCGATCGCCACTGAGCTCGCGACCAACGGCCTGACGTTGATCAAGGAGCTGTTCAACGCCACCGGCGCGGCGCCGCGCACTGCGGTCTTCATGCACGTCAACGACACCTTCGGCCAGGCCAACGCAAAAGCGATCGGCGCGATTCTACCGCGCCTCGAGCCGCCGTTTAAGATCGTCGAGACGATTTCCTACGATCCGGCGGCCAAAGATCTCGCGGTCGAAGTCGCCAAGGCCAAATCGACGAAGGCGGATTTTCTGCTGCTCGTGTCGCGTCTCAACGACGCCATCGCGTTGCGCCGGGAAATTTTCAAGCAGCGCTGGAATATCATGGGCATCATCAGTCCGGGCTCGCCGGGCATGTACGAGAATCAGTTTTTCCAGACCCTCGGCAAACTTTCCGAGGGCTGCATCTCCAATGTGCCCTGGTTCGATCCCAAGTCGCCGCTCACCAAAGCGGTGGACGGGGTGTTCCTCAGGCAAAATCCGCAAGACCAGCTGCGTTTCCACGCGCTCAATGTCGGCTACACTTTCGAAGCGATGCTGGTGGCCGGCGACGCGTTCAAGCGCGCTCGCTCGACCCACGCCGAAGCGCTCGCCGAAGCCGTTCGCCGGACCGACATCAAGGAGCGCATGATGATCGGTGGACCGATCAAGTTCAACACCAAGGGCCAGGTCGAAGGAAATCTCTCGGCGTGCATTCAGAACCAGGGACAGAAACCGCTGGTGACGTTGCCCGCGGCGTCCGCCGAAGTCAAGCCGGTGTTTCCCTGGAGCGAATACAAGAGAACCTAGTGCACTGTCTCACACTGTTGGTATGTTATCCTGAATTCGCCGCTCACCACGAAGGGCACGAAGTTGTAGGGGCGCAGCATGCTGCGCCCCTACTGAATGCTTCATGTGCTTCTTCGAAAAGAGGATGATGGACGCGCCACAAGACCCTCACCCCTTCCCGCAACGCGGGCAGGGTCTGGAGACGGTTGGGGCGACGAATCCCCTCGCCCATTCCGATGGGAGGGCGAGGGTGAGGGCCATTTCATTGTCTGTGGGCGAGCGCAAGCTCATGAATCACTTCATGGTGAAAAACCAATGAGCGCACTTCGACGAGTTGCGTCGAACAATAAGTGCTCTCATTTGAGAGACACTACACTAGCTTCCGACCGCGAAGCGTTTCTTCGCGGCTTGCCGGTCTGATAAAACCAGACGCTCCGAATTTCATTTCTATCGCGCGTTTCATGTCTTTCGATTTCATCGGCCTTCTGAACGTCGTCTTGTCCGGTCTGCTGACCGGCGCGGTTTACGGACTTCTCGCCCTCGGCCTTTCGGTAATTTTCGGCGTGGCGCGGGTGGTGAATTTCGCTCACGGCGAAATCACCGCGCTCGCCATGTACGCCACGGTCGTCTTGTTTTCATTTTTGCACATCGATCCATTCATCGCCGTCGTGCCGGTCGCGGCGGGGTTTTTTATTTTCGGCTATCTGCTCCATGCCGCGATCATTCATCGCTTCGTCCACCGTCCCGACCACGCCCAGTTTATTTTGCTTCTGGCCGTCGGGATCATCATTACCAACGGGTTGTTGATCACCTTTGGTCCCGACGCGCGCGCCGTCAGTCTCGATTATCTGCTCGAGTCCATCGAAGTCGGCCCGCTCCTGATCGATCGCGGCAAATTCTACGCGGCCGGAGTCGCTCTCGCGGCAGCGGCAGGGTTGTTTTTGTTCTTTCGCTTCACCGCTACCGGCACGGCGATCCGCGCCTGCGCCGACAACCTGCACGGCGCCCGAGTCGTCGGTCTCAACGTGAAGCGTCTCTACGCGCTCGCCTTCGGTCTGGGCTCCGCCTCTGCCGGCGTCGCCGGCTGCATGTTGGTTGTGCTCGTCGATCTGACGCCGGGCTCCGGACCGGCTTACACACTGCTCGCCTTCGTGATCGTGATCGTCGGCGGACTCGGCTCGATGACCGGCGCGCTGGTCGGCGGCGCGCTGATCGGCGTGTCCGAAGCCGTCGCCGGTTTCTTCGTCTCGCCATCGGCCAAAAGCATGTTCAGTTTCACCCTGCTCATTCTGGTTCTGCTGTTTCGTCCACGCGGTCTTTTGGGCGGCAGGCTATGAACCGCCGCACTTCACTGTGGCTAGGCGGCCTCGGCACACTGCTGGTTTTGTTGCCGGCATTCGCCGACAATTACCTGCTGTCGGTGGCGACCCTGTTCTTGTACTTCGCCTTCGCCGGCCAGGCCTGGAACATCATGATGGGATTCGCCGGACAGCTTTCGCTCGGCCACGCGCTCTATCTCGGCGCGGGAGCGTACGCCGCGGCGGGCCTTTATTTTCATTTCGGCATCGGACCGTGGGCGGGATTGTGGCTTGCAGCAGCCCTGTGCGCGGCTCTCGGCGCGGCGCTCGGCGCGCTGGCTTTTCGCTATGGCGTCGCAGGAGTTTATTTCACTCTGCTCACGATCGCGTGCGCTGAATTTGCCCGCATCGGCCTGGATCATTTCACCTGGCTCGGCGGCTCCGGCGGGCTGTTCCTGAAAATCGTGGAGCGCGGGGATATCGATCTTGCCAATCTGCGCGGGCCGCCCGAGATGTTCTACTACGTGATTCTGCTTCTGGCCGCCGCGGCGATGGCGCTGAGCGCGTATCTCCTGCGCAGCCGCGCCGGCTATTACTGGCAGGCGATCCGCGAAGACGAAGACGCCGCGCAGGCGCTCGGCATCCACACGTTTCGCTGGAAAATGTTCGCGACAAGCTTGAGCGCGGCCATGACCGGGTTGGCCGGGGTTTTCTCGGCGTTTTACTACGGCAATCTTTTTCCGGAACAGATTTTCGGCATCCATCGCTCGGTGGAAATCATTCTGGGTCCGATCATCGGCGGCATCGGCACGATCTTCGGTCCGATCCTCGGCGCCGCGCTGCTCACGGCGCTGGCGGAGGGCGCGAGCGAAATCGTTGCGGCGCTCGGTTGGGAAGTCCCGGGCGTCAAACAAATGATTTACGGCGTCGTGCTGCTCATCGTGATCGTCTTTCTGCCGCAGGGCATTTGGCCGGCTCTCGCGCGCAAGCTGCGCGTGAAAAAATGAATTCGCTGTTGCAACTCGAACGGGTTAACAAATCCTTCCGCGGGCTCGGCGCGGTCGCCGAAGTTTCCTTCGAGATCGAAGCAGGCGGCATCGTCGCGCTGATCGGTCCGAACGGCGCGGGGAAAACCACGCTTTTCAACATGATCGCCGGCGCGCTGGCGCCGGATTCGGGCGCCATCTGGTTCGACGGCGTGCGCATCGACGGTCTGCGCCCGGACCAGATCTGCGCGCGCGGCATCGGCCGCACCTTTCAAGTCGTCAAGCCGTTCGCAGGGCTATCGGTGCTCGACAATGTCGTTGTGGGCGCGCTTCAACGCGCCCGCAGTGTGAATGATGCGCGCCGATCCGCAGCGGAGATCCTGGATAAAGTCGGCCTCGGTGCGAAGCGCGAGCTAGCCGCGACCGCTCTCACGTTGCAGGACCGAAAGCTCCTTGAAATCGCCCGCGCGCTTGCCACTCGACCCAGGCTGCTCCTGCTCGACGAAGCGCTGGCCGGTCTCCGGCCCGCCGAATACGATCGCTTGATCGTGCTTTTCTACGAGCTACAGCGCTCCGACGGGATCACGATTCTACTGGTCGAACACGTTATGCGCGCGGTCATGGCGCTGGCCCAGGAAATCATCGTGCTTCATCACGGCGATATCCTCGCGCGCGGCGCGCCCGACCAGGTAGTCAAGGAGCCGGCCGTGCTCGAATGTTATCTGGGCGAGGACTTCGAATCGTGAGCGCCCTGCTGGAAATAAATAATCTCGATCTCTGCTACGGAGAGGCGCAAGTCCTTGCCGGCGTTTCACTGGAAGTCGCCCGAGGCGAGATCGCCGCGATCGTCGGCGCCAACGGCGCCGGCAAGTCGTCGCTGATCCGGGCGATTGCAGGCCTTGAAAAGCCGCGCGCCGGACAGGTGATCTTCGCCGGCGAAGACATCACCGGCATGGACTCGCACGAGATCTGCAATCGAGGTGTCGGGCAAGTCGCCGAAGGACGCCAGTTGTTTCCGTCGCTGACCGTCGTGGGGAACCTCGAAATGGGCGCTCGGCTGCCGCGGGCGCGCGGAAGCATGAAAAACAATTTGAACGAAGTGTTCGAGCTTTTTCCCCGCCTCGCCGAGCGCAAGAAACAGCCCGCCGCCACGCTTTCCGGCGGCGAGCAGCAGATGCTCGCCATCGGCCGCTGCCTGATGGGTTGCCCCGAGCTGATCATGTTCGACGAGCCTTCGCTCGGGCTCGCCCCCGCCGTGTTTCAGCAGGTGCTTCGGGCGATTCGGATTCTCAATCAGCGCGGACTGACGCTCATGCTGGTGGAACAGAATGTCGCCGCATCGCTGAAAATCTCCGACCGCGGCTACGTTCTCGAAAACGGCAGGATCGTCGCATTCGGCAGCGGCGCCGAATTGTTGAATGACGCGCGCGTGAGGCAGGCTTATCTGGGCATGTAGGAATTCCAAGTTGCCGAGTCAAAGTTCAAGGTCCGGATCAAGATTTTTCATCCTGAGCCGGACCTGAACCTAGAACTTATCGCCTTTTACCACCAGCGCCAAACCGGCCGATTGTACCAATGATCGCCGCGCAGATCCCTGCGGTCGCCGTAAATTTCCCGGCGATCCTGCCAGATCTCGCGCCGATCGCCCGCCAGCTCCGCCGGATCAGCGCCATGGCGGAGATCCTGGCGGAACTCACGCCGGTCGCCCCTGAGTTCGCGTCGATCCTGCCCAAGTTCGTGTCGATCCTGGCGGATTTCACCGCGCCGGTAGTAATACGCCGAAGCGGGCGTCGTCATGGCGACCAAACCGCCGAGAACCAGCGCGCCAACCAATAGATTTTTCGTTGTTTTCATGTAACGACCCTCCTGTGATCTTCTCGCCTCTGCAAGCTTAGACGGCGCGCCGGATGCGCGGTTTACAAAAATCGCGGGTTTCTTTGGCGGAATTTGCGGATCGCAACATTCTCGCGCCCTTGACGCTCGTGTCGCCCGGCGGCTATCAAAAGAGTCTCAGGGCAGCGCGGGGTGATGACTCGCACTCGGTTTTCTGACATAAAGGGCGAAATCAAAATCGCCCCACCGCACGCGCGGCCGTCACCGCACCGCGCGGTCCCCATCTGAAGGAGGAGATCCATGAGCGACAGCAAAATCAAAAAATCCAGTCAGCGCTGGCAGTCCGACGTGGTCGTCGACCTGATCAAGCAGTATGAGTTTCCATACATCGCGCTCAATCCGGGCGCGAGCTACCGCGGCCTGCACGATTCGCTGGTGAATTACGGCGAGAATCAGCCGCCGATGCTGCTCTGCCAGCACGAGAAAATCGCCGTGCAAATCGCCCACGGCTACGCCAAGGCGACCGGCAAGCCGATGATGGCGATCGTGCACAACGTCGTCGGTCTCCTGCACGCGCCGATGGGAATCTATTACTCCTACATCGACCGCTGCCCGGTCTTCCTCGTCGGCGCCACCGGGCCGATGGATGAAAAACTGCGCCGGCCGTTCATCGACTGGATTCACACGGCCTTCGCCCAAGGCGACGTCGTCCGCGGTTTACCAAATGGGATTATCAGCCCGGCAGCATTCACGGTGTGCCGGATTCCTTCGCGCGCGCCTACTCGATCATGATGAGCGAGCCGCAGGGACCGGTGTACATGGTTTACGATTCGGCCATGCAGGAAAGTCCCATGAAAGAAGAGATGGCGCTGCCCAAATACAAAGTGAAAGTTCCGTCGCGTGTGGCGCCGGAGCCGGCGGTGGTCGAAGAAGCGGCAGACATGATCATGGCCGCGGAGAATCCCTTGCTGCTGACCGAATACGCCGCGCGCATGCCGATCGGTTTTAACTCGACGGTGGAATTGGCCGAGACCGTCGGCGCCTCGGTTTACGACATCAACAAGCGCCTCGGCTTTCCCAACCGCCATCCGCTCAGCGTGAGTTTTCACGGCGACGCATTCAAAGGCGTCGATGTGGTGGCGGCGCTGGACGTCGTCGACTGGACGCGCGGCTCGCACAAGCTGAATACCCAGACGCGCGAGGTCAACGTCGTCACCGCGCCCGACTGCAAATGGATCGACGTCGGTTTCGCCGATATCGAGATCAGCAAGTGGGCGACCGACTACAACAAGCACCACAACTGGGATCTGCGCGTGCTCGGCGACAGCGCGCTGTCGTTGCCGGCGCTCACGGCTGCATGCAAGAAACGCATCGACGGCAACAAATCACTCACGGTGAAAATCGCCGAGCGCAAAAAGACCATCGGCGACCGGCACGCGCGGCAGTGGCAGAAGTGGCAGGAGCAAGTCAAAGAAGAATGGAACCAGCGCCCGATGACCGAGTCCCGTTTGGCGCACGAGCTCTGGCAGGTGATTCAAGGCGAGGACTGGGTGCTCACCGCGAACACGCTGAAGGAATGGGTGCACAAAGTCTGGGACTTCGACAAACCCTATCGCCACGTCGGTCGCGAATTGGGCACCGGCACGCAGATCGGCATTTCCATCGGCGTCGCGCTCGCGCACAAAGGCTCGGGGAAACTCGTTATCGATTTGCAGCCCGACGGCGATCTGATGTTCGACTTGGGCGCGCTCTGGACGCCGATCAAATATCAAATCCCTATGCTGATCGTCATGTACAACAACCGCGCCTATTACAACGACTGGGCGCATCAGATTCACATGGCGCACCAGCGCGGCACCGACCCGGAGCGCGCCTATATCGGCATGGATCTCGAAGGGCCGCCGCCCGACTTCGCGCACATCGCCAAAGGCATCGGCTGGCACGCCGAGGGACCGATCGAAGATCCGGCCGAAGTCGGCCCCGCCGTCAAGCGCGCCATCGCCCAAGTGAAAGCCGGCAAACCGGCGCTGGTCGACGCGATTGTCTGGCGCCGCGGCGAGAACGCATAAGAAATCTCACCACGAAGGACACGAAGAGCACGAAGTTCGGAAAATATTTATCCGAAACCTTCGTGTACTTCGTGGTAAAAAAATTCGACTAATCCAAGGAGGAAAAATTTCATGGCGAAGCCCGCTCCCAAAACAGAGACGATAAAGAAATCTGACCGGCGCTGGCAGTCCGACGTGATCGTCGACATGATCAAGCGCTACGAATTCGAATACATCGCCCTCAACCCGGGCGCGAGTTATCGCGGCCTGCATGACTCGCTGGTCAATTACGGCGAGAACGATCCGCCCATGCTGCTCTGCCAGCATGAGAAGATCGCGGTGCAGATCGCCCACGGCTACGCCCGCGCCACCGGCAAGCCAATGATCGCCATCGTGCACAATCTGGTCGGCCTGCTCCACGCGCCGATGGGGATTTACTACTCCTATCTGGATCGCGCGCCGGTCTTTATCATCGGCGCCACCGGTCCGCTCGCAGAACCGAAGCGCCGCCCGTTCATCGACTGGATTCACACCGCCAACGTCCAGGGCGAAGCGATCCGCAACTTCATTAAATGGGACTATCAGCCGGCCACCGTCGACGGTGTGCCCGGCGCGTTCGCGCGCGCCTATTCGATTATGATGAGCGCGCGCCAGGGACCGGTTTATATGTGCTACGACGCCGGCCTCCAGGAAGCGCAGCTCGATCACGACGTGGAGATGCCGCCAGCCGATGCGATCAAGGTGCCGACCGCGCCCGCGGCCGATCCGGAAGCATTGGCCAAAGCGGCCGACACTCTTGCAACCGCGAAACGGGTTGCGATCATCTCGGATTTCGCGGCGCGCCCGCCGCACGGCTGGAATCACATCGTCGAGCTGGCGGAAACGCTGGGCGCTTCGGTGTGGGACGTCGGCTCGCGCTTGAATTTTCCCACCGACCATCCGCTCAATCTCACCATGGACCCGGATGGCTGCTACGAAGGCGTCGACGTCGTGCTCACCCTCGATGTCGCCGATTTCGAAAAACACACACACGTGCGTGACATCGCGACTCGCACGGTCGTCAGCAAAGTGCAGCCCAACGCCACCTGGATCGACATCGGATTCACCGACATCGAGACCAGCAAATGGTCGATGGACTACGCCCGCCCTTACTACGCCCAACAGCGCATGACCGCCGACCCGGTGACCACCGTGCCACAGCTAACCAGGCTGCTCAAAGAACGCATCGCCAAAACTTCCGGTCTGGCGGAAAAAATCGCCCAGCGAAAAGAAGCCATCGGCAAGCGCCACGCCGAAACCCGCGCCAAGTGGAGCAAGCAGGCGCAGGAGCACTGGGATCAGAAGCCGATGACCGTGCCGCGCCTGGCCATGGAAGTTTGGAATCAGATCAAAGGCGAAGACTGGGTGCTCACCGCCGGCGATCTGGGAAGCTGGGGGAAAAAACTCTGGAACTTCGACCGGCCCTACTGCCATGGTGGCCGTGAACTCGGCACCGGCACGCAGATCGGCCTGTCGCTGGGCGTCGCCTTAGCAAACAAAGGCACCGGCCGCCTGGTCGTCGACTTACAGCCCGACGGCGATCTGATGTTCGATGCCGGTGCGCTGTGGGTCGCGGCGAAGTATCAAATCCCCATGTTGGTGGTGATGTTCAACAATCGCGCCTACTACAACGATTGGAACCATCAGTTGGTACTGGCGCGCACCCGCGGCACCGATCCGACGCGTGCGCATATCGGCATGGATCTCTACGGCCCCGACCCGGACTTCGCCGGCCTGGCGAAATCCATGGGCTGGTACGCCGAAGGCCCGTTCGAAAACCCCGACGACCTCGGCCCGGCGATCAAGCGCGGCATCGAACAGGTGAAGCAAGGCAAGCCCGCGCTCATTGACGCGGTCTGCGATCGCAGAAACCACGGTTAGAGAGAAGTGCCCCCTTGCGCCTCCCCCAGGCGCAAGGGGCACCGTTACGGGGCATGTCGATCACGAGCACCCTACCTATTGCCTAAGCCTTTCGCGACTGGCATTAATACAAATTTCTGAGCAGGGAATGACGGCCAACGCTAGCGCGCCGCGAAATTTTTGTGTACTCGCGGCGGCTGTCTGAAGCTACTTGCCAACAGAATCCAGTGGCGATAAACGAACGCGGCACTCAGCCATCAATGACCGAATGACCGGAGGAGAAATGAACGCCGTAAGACACCTAGCAACCTGTACGAACAACAATCGTCGCATAGCTCGGTTTTACCGTCTGGTATTCGGCATCGACGAGCTCTGGAACGACCGACAGAACAGTCCCTATTCTTTCTATATCAGCGACGGCTTCATCAATTTGAACTGCCTGCTCGTTCATCCAGGGATGAAGCGAAATCCGGGTGTGGGCCTGGAGCACTTCGGTTTTTACGTAAACGACTTGGACGAAACCGCAAAGAAAATCCTCGCCTTTAAATCTTCGACGAAAATTGAGGAAAGCCCGCGCGACGGGCGCTACGAGGACAAGCGTTTTCACGATCCCGAGGGGAATCGGCTGGAGATCGCTACGAACCCCTGGGGAACAGAGGGGACCCAAAGGGCGCCTGGCATTCGTCATATCGCGATTCACGCCAAGGATCCCGAACGGCTCGCCGATTTCTACAAGTCGGTCTTTGCGATGAAGGAAGTGAGCAAGACGGTCAGCAAGGACCCGGATTCAACCACAACTTATATGTCGGACGGTGCCTTTAGTCTCTCGTTGATCAAGAATGCGCCGGTCGATTCGTTCGGAATCCAGCTGATCGGAATGCAGGTGGAGAGCATCAAAGCGATAGAGGAAAGACTGAAAACCTGCCCACCTTTCCTTTACGAAGGGGAGCCCGCCGTAGAAATCCTTCGAAGACCAAAACCCGGTCCGTTCAAGGAGTACTATCTACGCGACCCTGACGGCAATTGCGTTGATCTATCCGAAGAAGGATGGCCGTTGTAATCCGCGCACACAGACTCTTTCGAGAAGATTCACCTCTTGATGTTCACAGCTTGGAGATTGAGAATGTCGCTGCTTCGTTCCTTTTTGACTCTAGTCATCGTTCTGTTTGGCGCCTTCGTGGCCAACGCCTGGGGCAGAGATCGTTTTAGAATCTCTCACAGCGCGATCAGCGTCTCACAGGGACTGCTGTGGGTGGCGCAGGACGCTGGGATTTTTCATAAGTACAACCTGGAGCCGCAAATTCTGTACATCGCCGGAGCCCCGCCCAACATTGCAGCGCTTCTATCAGGAGATTTAGACGCCACCATCTTTGCCGGACCGGCTTCGGTCGCGGCCACAGTAGAAGGCGCCGACGTGCGAGTGCTGATGAGTTTTCTGAACACGATGGACCATACTTTCTTCGCCATTCCCGCCATCAAAAGCCCGTCGGATCTCAAAGGCAAAAAAATTGGCATTTCACGCCCGGGCTCCGCCGACGACTACGGCGTGCGCATTTTACTGCAGAAATGGAACCTGAACCCCGACAAGGATGTTTCCTTGCTTACAGTAGGCGGCCAACCGACTCGCCTCTCCGCGATGCAGGCGGGACGTATCGATGGGTCGCTGTTTCAGCTGCCCACGACCGCTCATGCAAGAGCAGCGGGGATGAAGGATCTTGCCTTCCTGGGCGATCTCGGCTTCGACTATCTCGGAACCAGCGTCGTCGCTACCCAAAGCTTGATTCAAAAAAGACCTGAGTTCGTTCAACGCATCGTCAAATCCTTTGTTGAAGGGATTGCTTACTTGAAAACAGACAAGGAGGCCAGCCTACGGTCGCTTGCCAAGTTTACCAAACTTACCGATCGAACAGTTCTGGACGAAGCGTACAATACATACGCTCTCAAGCTCCTGCCCCAGGTTCCTTATCCTTCGGTGAAGGGAATCGATGCGATCCTGGAAGACATGGGGAAGAGGAATCCCAAAGCGCGGAATGTCGATGCCGCCAAGTTCGTTGAGACGCGATTTCTGAAGGATCTCGAAAGCTCGGGCTTTATCGCACAGTTATATCGCAAATAGAGCATTGGTAGGTGCGTTGAGGTCTTTTTACTGCGGATAAGTCCGTCCCTGCGTAGCCTTCCAGTTTTCGGCGCTCATCCATCCGGTTCGGAGGTATCCGTGTTTGGTAATCCATCAGTCGTTTCTTCTCTACGACACATGCGTAGGTTAGCTGCGGATCGCATGGTCACCGTAGCTGCCATTTTCATTTTGTTATGCCTGATGACGCAGCCTGCTTGGTCCCAATCATTGACCAAGCTGAACGTAGTCTATGCTGCGATAACGGGCATCCAAGCTCCGCTCTGGTTGGCTGCCGATGCCGGAATTTTCCGGAAATACGGACTCGATGTCACTCTCGTCTATATACCGTCCGCTCCCCAAGTCGTTCGAGTCATGCTCGCTGGCGATGCGCCGATCGCTCTGACCGGCGGTGCACCTGTGATCAATGCCAACCTCAGCGGCGCCGACCTCGTGTTTATTGGGGGTGCAGCCAATGTCCCCGCGTTT
>Ga0207707_10004504_pt1 | contig 12254 bp, 14 predicted proteins | sample KBSC83BmetaG_FD_184336 | JGI IMG/M metagenome (GOLD analysis project Ga0207707, IMG submission 184336) | Corn rhizosphere microbial communities from Kellogg Biological Station, Michigan, USA - KBS C8-3B metaG (SPAdes) (version 2) | ecosystem: Host-associated > Plants > Roots > Rhizosphere ... | reverse complement strand
CTTCTATTAGCGGCCACGAGATTTGGGTTGCGCGCGTCCAGCGATTCATCGCGAAAATATTCGTACGCGCTGCCCGAAAACGAATTTGTCCCGGATTTCGTGATCGCGTTGATAACGCCGCCGGCCGCGCGTCCGTATTCAGCGGAAAATCCATTCGTATTGACCTGAAACTCCTTTACCGTGTCGATCGAAAACTCAGACGGCGCGCGCCCGGAGCCGACGCGTCCTGAAGATTGTCCGAAAAACGTATTGTCACTCGAAGTGCCGTCGATCTGCACGCTGTTAAAGGTTCCCTTCTGTCCGCCGATCGCCAGGTCGCCCGCACGCGTCGGGTCGCGAACGACGCCAGGTGCAAGCGTCGCGAAATCGAGAAAGTTTCGACCGTTGGTCGGCAGGTTAATTACCTTTGTCTCGTCGACAGTTGACGAAACCGATGTGCGAGTAAGCTCGACGCCCTGGCCCTCACCGCTGACATCGACAACGCCGACGGCGCCGCCGGCTTTAAGTTCGACATTCAGCGTCGTCTTTGCCCCGACGGTCACAACGACGTTTTCGTAAGACGCGCCGGCGAAACCGCTCGCCGCGCCGACAGTGACCTTGTACTTGCCCGATGGAAGCAAGGGAAGAATAAAATTTCCATCGTTGTCGCTTGTAGCCGTTTTGCTGAAGCCCGTGTCCTGATTGACGGCCGTCACCGCCACACCGGGCACGACAGCACCATTCGGGTCCGCGACTCGGCCCTCTATGTTGCCGGTAGTAGATTGCGATTGCGAAAAAATGAATGCCGATGAAAGGAGAATCGTTGCGAATGCTAACAGGAATTTTTGCATTTTCTGCTCCTTGTATTTTCAAGAACTGAATAGATATAGACCTGGCCCTTGCTCGAGATTTCGACCCATTTGAACGTGAGGTTAGGGAATGATAATTCAGCTTTGGGAGGGCGGCAAGGGCGAGTGGGTGGTTTCGCCTTCGACCCAATTTTCGCCGTCGGCGTAGACCTCTTTTTTCCAGATAGGGACGGTTCGCTTTAGCTCCTTGATCAGCCACTCACAGGCTTCGAATGCGGCCCGTCGGTGTGGTGCGGCAACCGAAATAACGACGGATGTTTCACCGATCTCCAGGCGGCGGGTGCGATGGACGATGCCGACGTTCGCGATCTCGTATTTTTGGTGTGCCTGGTCGATGAGCTTGCTCAATTCTTTAAGGGCCATCTCTTCGTAAGCCTCATAAACCAGATAAAGCGTCTCGCGAACCTCACCGGTCTCTTTATTTTTAGTGAATTTCCTGGCATAGCCGTCGAGCGTCACCGTCGCACCGCATTCCGGCGGCACGACACGTCGGGCGACGGACTCGATCGAAATTGGTTCGGAGGTCAGTTCGAAAAAGTCCACGGTTTCATCCGCCTGATACGGCTGTGAATATCGCGAGTTCGTCGCCGTCGCCAATGGTCCGGTCGCCTGAAACGTATTCCTGATTAACCGCGAACAGGAGCTTGTGATGCTGCAACTGAGGAAATTTATTTAAAACTTCATTAAAGACCGAGCGCGCCTCGATCCCGCTCTTGACAGGCATCTCGACGGATCGCTGACCGGCTGCGTCGGCGGTGGCGCCAAAAAATAACACTCTAACGTTCACGATTTATTTAATCGCTCCCTGAATCGGACTTGACGCCGAGGCATATAAACGTTTTGGCATTCGACCAGCTAAATAAGCAAGACGGCCGGCCTCGACGGCGAGTTTCATGGCAGCGGCCATTTGCTCGGGGTTTGGCGATTCGGCAATCGCGGTGTTCATAAGGATCGCGTCGGCGCCCAATTCCATCGCCAAAGAGGCGTCGGACGGAACGCCGACTCCCGCATCGACAATGATCGTCGCGTCCGGCAGCTGCTCACGCATTATGCGCAGATTTGACGGATTTTGAACGCCCATCCCCGAACCGATCGGCGCGGCGAGCGGCATGACGGCCGGGCAGCCCGCGTCAAGCAGCTTTTTGGCCATGATCAGATCGTCCGAGAAATACGGCAGGACGATAAAGCCTTCTTTAACAAGGGTCCTTGCCGCCGCAAGCGTCTGCTCGTTGTCCGGCAGCAACGTCGTTTGATCGCCAATGACCTCGAGTTTGATCCAATCTGTCTCTAATGCTTCGCGCGCGAGACGGGCGGTTCGGATGGCATGGTCGGCGTCATAACACCCGGCCGTGTTCGGCAAAATCTGCATAGCCGGCTGCAGATGGTCGAGAAACGACTCGGTCTTTCGGTCAAGCGGCACGCGGTTGACCGCAACGGTGATCATCTGGGCACCCGAGGCTTTGTGAGCCGCCTTCATGTCGTCAAACGTACGGTATTTGCCGGTGCCGATTATGAGACGAGAGTGAAACTCTTTTCCCGCCAACGAGAATGTATCAGACATAGATATAGTTTCGGGCTTCAAGATTCAGGTTTCAAGTTTCAGGCTCCATGTCGGTGGCTGACGTCCGAGCGTCGATATGAAAGCATCGACCGGCCACCTCGGTAGATTTCGAATCTGAAATTCAAAATCTAAAATACCAAAGTTAAAGGGTTCGAGACCTGGATCTTGAAACCTGATACGTGAAATCTGAAACTATAGACCATACATCATCCGCCGCCAACAAAATGAACGATCTCGATCTTGTCAGCCTCCGAGAGTTTCCGGCTTGCCCAATCTGAACGACGAACGACCTCACGGTTCAGCTCGACCGCCACGCGTCGGCTTGACAAGGAGAGACGATCGAGCAAGGCCGCCAGATCAAGCTCCGCCGGTACATCACGAATCTCGCCATTGATCTCGACGCGCATAAAAAAGGTCCCGTAAGCCGATTGTCGCCTACGGGACCTTTTCCATCAACTAGCGATCAGATGTCAGCTAAGCGCCACGGGGCGGCGAACCTCTACTTCCTCACCTTGGCTTATCGCACGGACAAGCACACTGGCCCGGCCAGTCGTAAAGATCGGAAGCTGCATCGAGACGTTCGAGATGCCGTTTTTGTCGGTGCGTGAATGATATATAAGCGGGCGAAAGCTCGAGCCCAGCACCTTGACCATCACCTCGGCGCCGTCGATGACGCGCCGCTTTGTTCCACGCGAGACCATGATGGTGACCGTGCAATTAGTGCCGCCGCGAAACGTGTCTCCGCTTAGCAGCTCAAGACCTAGTTTATTGCTATCGGGGCGTTCGATTCCGGCAAGATCACTTAGAACGCGGACGGCTTCGATCGGCACAACCTGCGGCACCTCGAGAAAGGTAACGGCTGCTTCGATGACAGGTTGGGAATGGGCCTTTGGCGCCGGCTGAGGAAAGCCGAGCTTCGGCATCGGTATCGGAGCAATTACTTCGTCGAACATGTCCGCCGCGGGCTGCGGTGGCCGGGATGGATCAATAGAAAGCAGATCAGCGGCCCTCGGCTTGCCGACTGCGACGGGCACGACCTTGGCCGTCACAGCTTGTTTATCCGAAGATTTTTTCGCCCCTCGCTTGCTAGAATCAGCAGTCATCTCGCGAAGCTGCTCGATCTTGCCCTTTTTGACAGCGGCGCAAATCGTTTTATGCTGCTTTTGCAACCGCGCGGCGAGCGCCTTCTCATCGAATCCGACCTCGATCAGATCGTCATAAGGCTGGCGCTTGCTCGCCAAGATCGTGCCTCGATCGTAGACGAGCGACATTATGATAGGCGTAGTTAGTCCCTTATCCTCGGTCTGGATGTGGTATGTTACACCGCCAAATTCGATGTCCGTGTTGTACCCTGTTATCACGCTAAGTTTGGGGAAGAAGATCGCTGAGGAATGCGGCTCGGCAGGCGCCGAGGGCCAATATCGAAATTAACATAGCACGTGCGGCTGGTCAATCTAATTTTTCCCCCAAAATGCCCATATTTACAGACTAATCCGCAGGCGCTGTGTTCGGAACCGCTGCGGAATGACCGCCTTGACAGCGAACATCGCTTAACATACGATTTAAATTTGTATACCGAAACGGATAATCAGAATTTTGCTGTGGGGCGAAGAGCGCTTTAGGGTAAATTCTGTCCCGGAGTGCGCACGGTCACATGAATCAATTTAGCTTAATGGAATACGCGCCGATCGCGATCATGTTTTTGGTCGCAGTCGGGTTTGCGGTAAGCCAGATACTAGTGACGACGCTGATCGGCCCGCGAAAGCGAACAGCCGTAAAGCTGATGCCTTATGAGTGCGGCAAAGACCCGGTCGGTTCCGCCCGGGACAAGTATTCGATAAAGTTTTACTCGGTCGCCGTCATCTTTCTGCTGTTCGATATAGAAGTTTTGTTCATGGTACCGTTCGCGGTCGCCTTTAAGTATCTTTTAGACCAACAAAAGATCACGGGTATCGCATTCGGAGCGGTAGCGCTTGCCGAGATCCTGGTTTTTATAGCGACACTGGTCGTCGGATACATTTACGTTTGGAAGAAAGGGACCTTCGACTGGGGCCTACAAGCTCGCGCCGAAGCCCGGGCTGAGGCAAAGGAGATGGCCCGCAGGGCCCGCGAGTTAAAGATCGCGCCGTCGCCGGTTTTGGCGACCTCACGAGAGGTCAAGGTCATCTAAGTTTATATGGGCTTAGAGAACAAACTATTTGAATCATTGCCGGAAGTCTTGACCGTAAAGCTCGACGCCGTGGTCAACTGGGCGCGAAAATCGAGCCTCTGGCCGGCGACTTTTGGTCTGGCCTGCTGCGCGATCGAGATGATGAACACCGTTTCGTCTCGTAACGATCTTTCGCGGTTTGGTGCTGAGACGTTTCGGGCTTCGCCGCGACAGGCTGACGTGATGATCGTTTCGGGGCGCGTGTCAAGAAAGATGGCACCAGTGCTCCGGCGGATCTACGATCAGATGCCTGAGCCGAAATGGGTCATATCGATGGGAGCCTGTGCAACATCCGGCGGCGTGTTTGATAATTACGCGATCGTTCAGGGCGTCGATAAGGTCGTTCCCGTCGATGTCTACGTTCCCGGCTGTCCGCCGCGTCCGGAAATGTTGGTCCACGCGATCACAATGCTGCAGGACAAAATAATGAAGGAGTCAACCCGTGAAAGGGCCGATACCTTTGAGCCGGAGTCGCGAACCTCGACCGTACCGGGTACGATGCCGATTACTGAGGGCACGGCTCTAGAACGAGAGACCGAGATCGAAGTGGCTCAAAACGAGGTGACCCGACCATACACTGTGCCGGCACGGCACGAGCGTCGACGGACACACTAAACTTGTCGGTCGAACGCGCTTGAAAGGTATTTTTAGTTTGATCGTAACGCCCTCGCTATAAGCGTGGGCTTCTGCATATTCACTTATGGCTGATACGACAGCTCTCCTCCAGTTCGCGGATAAATTAAAAGCGAAGAATGCGGCATGGGTCACCGACGTCATTGATGCTCTCGGCGAGGTTTCGATCGTTGTCCCGCGAGAGGCGATCGTCGACGTGTGCGTCGAGCTTAAAGATGAGCATCAGTTTGACCTGCTCGCAGACCTCTGCGGCGCCGATCGCGGACCGGAGGAAGATCCGCGATTTGTCGTTAATTATCATCTGTTCTCGACGAAGCATTACGGCCGTCTGCGTCTAAAGGTCCGCGTCAGCGAGGACGATGCGAAGATCCACACAGTTTCGCACGTCTGGCGAACGGCGGATTGGCATGAGCGCGAGACGTACGATCTGTTTGGCGTCGTTTTTGAAAATCACCCGGACCTGCGCCGGATACTTTTGCCGTCAGACTTTGACGGGCATGCGCTGAGAAAGGATTATCCGCTTCGCGGCTATGAGCCGTACAGCATGAACTAAAAACGTTTAGAGTGCGCGATTTATCGCGTGATCTTGTTAGCACGAACGGGCTAAAGCTCGCACTCTGAACATGACTTATGAGCACTGCAGTAGAAAATCTTCCGGCCGGAGTCGAGTTCGAAGCACTTGATTCGGCGCTCGAGTCCCAGATGATCCTGTCGATGGGCCCTCAACACCCGTCGACACACGGCGTTTTGCGGCTCGACCTCCGGCTCGATGGCGAACTGATCGTCAAGGCGATCCCGGACATCGGCTATCTCCACACTGGAATGGAGAAGCTGTTTGAATACAAAAAATATCAGCAGGGCATCGTCATCACCGACCGGATGGATTATCTCAATCCACTTGGCAATAACCTCGCCTATGTGATGGCAGGCGAGAAACTTTTGCAATTGGAAATTCCTGAACGGGCGCAGGTCATTCGCGTTTTGTTCTGCGAACTGCAGCGGATCGCTTCGCATCTCGTTTGGCTGGGAACCCATGCCTTGGATATCGGTGCAATGTCGGTTTTCTTTTTCTGTTTTCGGCAGAGGGAAAAGATATTGAATTTGATCGAAGCCGCGTCGGGCGGACGCATGACCCCAAGCTATTTTCGCATTGGCGGGTTGATGATGGACCTGCCAGCGGGATTTGATCGGCGATGCAAACAGTTTCTCGATGATTTTCCTGAGGCGTTGAATACGTTCGATACGCTTGTCACCGGTAATACGCTCTGGCAGAGCCGCACGATGGGCATCGGCCTCATCTCCGCCGAAGACGCTGTTAATTGGGGTTTGACGGGGCCTTGCCTTCGCGGCAGTGGCGTAAACATCGATGTCCGGCGAACAAATCCATATTGCAGCTACGAGACGTATGATTTCGACGTGCCCGTTGAGACTGGCGGCGATGTATGGTCGCGTTTTAAGGTCAGGATGCGCGAAATGGTCGAATCGCACAAGATCTGCCGGCAGGCCTTGGAACGGCTGAAGCCCGGACCAATCAAAGCCGATGCGCCGAAAGTCGTGCTTCCCGACCGCGATGATATGCGAAAGCATATGGATTCGCTGATCCATCATTTCCTGATCGTCGCCGAGGGGTTCAACGTGCCGCCGGGCGAGGTTTATATGCCGATCGAGGCTTCGAAGGGCGAGCTCGGCGTGTATATGCGTTCGAACGGCGGACCGAAACCCGACCGCGTGCATTTCCGCGGACCGAGCTTTGTAAACCTTCAGGCACTACCGGTAATGAGCGAAGGCGAGATGGTCGCCGATGTCGTGGCGATCATCGGCAGCCTCGACATCGTACTCGGCGAGATCGACAGATAACTATCAATTATCAGTTAACAGTTCAGAGTTAACAGTTATGGCCGCTGCCACACCGACAAGTTACACCGACCGAGTCGTCTATTCGGACGAGGTCGCCGAGTTTTCGCCTGAGATCATCGAGAAGATGAAGGCGCATGTCGCCAAGTATCCGACTGATCGCAGCCGTTCGGCTCTGATACCGCTGTTGATGCTCGTCCAGCGCGAACGCGGTTGGATCGACAATCCTGGCGTTAATTTTTTGGCAAAGTTCCTCGATCTCGAGATTACCGACGTATGGGAAACGGCGACCTTTTACTCGATGCTGAATATGCGCCCGGTAGGCCGCCATCATATCCAGATCTGCAAGACGCTGTCGTGCAAGATCATGGGCGAGCCTGAGATCACCGATCACATTTGCAGCAAGCTCGGGATTCATCCGGGCGAGACGACGCCGGACGGCAAAATCACTGTCTCGATGGTCGAGTGCCTCGGAAGCTGCGGCACGGCTCCGATGATGCAGATCGGATTTGATTATCACGAGGACCTGACAAAGGAAAAGGTCGACAAGATATTGGGTTCGCTGGATTAAAATGCTTTACAAAGTCGTAGTTCAAAAATCTGAAGAAGGTTACAGCGTCTCGTGCCCGGCTTTACCCGGATGCTGGTCGCAGGGCGAATCGGAAGATGAGGCCTTGGAGAACATTAAGGAGGCTATCTCAGAATACTTGGATGTCCTTGACGAACAGCTTGAGGGTGCAGAAGTTCGTGAAGTGGAGGTCGCGGCGTAGGTGCCGAAGCTCCAATGGATAAATCATCTGCAGGCAGTCAAAGCATTGGAGAAAGCAGGTTTTAAGATCGCTCGGCAGGGGAAACATATTGTAATGAGCAACGGGCTGCGAATTGTTACGATCCTGCGACACAATCCTGTAAACGCGTTCACGATGGGTGGAATTGTTAGAGACGCGGGGCTCTCAATCGAAGAATTCAAACAGCTTTTGTAGATATGGAGATCAAAGCGATCGGCTGCGAGCCATTGTCACTAAGACGAGTGTTCATTAAGGATGGACACACGCTCGACGTCTATAAGAATGATGGCGGTTATAAGTCTCTTGAAAAAGCCCTCTCGATGACGCAGGACGCGATCATTCAGGAGGTCAAGGATTCTGCCCTGCGGGGCCGCGGCGGTGCGGGTTTTCCGACCGGAATGAAATGGTCGTTTGTCCCGCGCGATTCGCCAAAGCCAAAATACATCGTCTGTAACGCTGACGAGTCAGAGCCCGGCTCGTTCAAGGACCGCTACCTGATGCAGTATGACCCGCATGCGCTGATCGAGGGAATGATCATCGCGGGGCACACCCTCGGGTCGAACACCGGTTACATCTACACGCGCGGCGAGTATGAATATCTGATCGACATAATGGATGTCGCTATCGCCGAGTCACGCCAGGCAGGTCTTCTTGGCAGAAACGTTTTAGGTTCCGGACTCTCGTTCGACATTCACACGCATACGGGTGCGGGAGCTTATATCTGCGGCGAAGAGACCGCTCTCTTAAGCTCTCTTGAAGGCTTTCGCGGCCATCCGCGGATGAAACCTCCCTTCCCCGCTATTGAGGGGCTCTACGCTTCGCCGACGATCGTAAATAACGTCGAGACATTTACATCCATTCCGCAGATCATTGCGATGGGCGGCATCGCCTGGCGCGATCTAGGCACCGAAAAATCAGGCGGCACAAAATTGTGGTCGATCAGCGGTCATGTCAAGCGTCCCGGGGTTTATGAGCTACCGATGGGCTATCACGACATGGAGAAGTTCATTTTCGAGGACTGCGGCGGGATGATCCGAGAAGATAAAAAGCTTAAGGCTGTGATTCCCGGCGGGTCGAGCGTTTACATTATGAACGCCGGACAGATACTCGGCAAAAACGTCACGCTCGATTACGAAGGTCTAGTCGCTGCCGGCTCGATGCTCGGCACGGGCGGAATGATCGTCATGGACGAGACTGTCGACGTGATGGAATCGACGAAGAACCTAAGTGAGTTTTATAAGCACGAGTCCTGCGGGTGGTGCACACCATGCCGCGAGGGCACCGATTGGATCGTTAAGATCTTCAATCGGATAGAGGCTGGTGGCGGTCGTCCTGAAGATGCGCAATTGCTGCTCGACATCTGCGATAACATCGAGGGTAAATCGTTCTGTCCCCTTGGCGACGCGGCCGCATGGCCCGTTCAGTCGGCGATCAAGCAATTTCCGGACGAATTTCGTAAGTGGCTTGTGGACAAGACCCGCGGCAATGGCGTTCTGGCGCCGAACGTTTAGTGAAGTTCAGAAGATAGAGCGAAGTAATGGTTTCGATCAAAGCGAGACATAGGCAAATTGTATATTCGGCGCTGTTCATCGTCGCCGCCTCCGTTTGCGCATTCGCCCAGGCCAAACCGCCGGTGGTCTTCATTCCAGGACTCACGGGCACCGAGCTCGTCAATGCCAAAACGGGCGAAAAGGTTTGGTTTCGCCTTCGTCGTGCAAAAGGCGACGATCTGCGTTTACCGATCTCGCCTAATATCGCCGCGAATAAAGACGGCCTGATTCCTGGTGACATCATCCGCAGCATCAAAGCCGGCTTGCTGCCGCGCGTTGACGTATACGGTGGGTTTTTGACGGCTCTTGAAACAAAAGGCGGTTACCGCGAGGGCAAATGGGACGCGCCGCCGCCTCGCGGATACGAAAACACGGTCTATATCTTTGCGTACGACTGGCGTCGCGACATTGTCGAAAACTCGCGGCTACTGATCCGCAAGATCGAGGCGCTAAAGCGCAGACTTCGCCGACCGAATCTTAAGTTCGACGTCGTCGGTCACTCGCTGGGAGGTCTGATCGCCCGCTACGCAGCAATGTACGGCGACGCCGATCTTCCCGCTGGCGGCTCTGCGTCATCGAATTGGGCCGGCTCAAAAGAGATCAGCCGTTTGGTGATCATTGGTTCACCGAATGAGGGTTCGCCGCTGGCGCTCAGGAACCTGATCAACGGATTTCCACTGCTGGGGATCGAGCTAAAGCTGCCGTTTGTCCAGGACCTTTCGAAATTTGACATCTTTACTATCCCGGCCGCATTCGAGCTTTTGCCGGCACCGAACTCGCTGATGGCTTTCGACGATAGTCTCAACGCAATATCGATCGACGTTTATGATCCGGCGACATGGACAAAGTATGGCTGGAATGTCATCAACGACAAAGATTTCGCAAAGGAATTTACGCCCGCGGAACAAAAAGCGGCCCCAGCATATTTAGCGGCGGTTCTGGAACGAGCAAAACGGCTCTATCAGTCTCTGGACCTGCCGGTCACTGCGAAAACGCCCGTCTCGATCACATCGATCGGCGCCGATTGTAAGGACACGCTCGATGCAATGGTGCTGTATCGGAAAAAGGACGGCGCCTGGGATGCCCTCTTCAAGGCCGACAGTTTCACCGCGCCGGACGGACGAAAGGTGACATCAGACGATCTCAAGGCAAAGATCTACGCACCTGGCGACGGGATAGTCACAAAGCGGTCATTGACCGCCGCTACCATTGCCGAAGCCGACGGTGTTGAATCGATGTTTTTGCCGGGATCGACATTTTACATCTGTGACGGCCACGACAAGCTGCCCGGCAACGAGGCAGTCCAGGCTAAGGTTCTGTCTATATTGACGGACCGGAAATGAAATTTATCGGTAAACGGGTTACTTTATTAGGAGAATTTAATTTTTATGGGAAAAGGCGATAAACGTACGCGCCGCGGAAAGATCTTTGCCGGAAGCTTTGGCAAAACGCGGCCTAAATTCAAAAAGGAGGTTTATGTTCCGTCCGACAACGCCGGTGCCGGTATGGAGGCCGCGCCAAAGGAACGTAAACCAAAAGTGAAAAAGAAAAAGGTAGACGAACAAGAGGAAGCAACGGCTTAGGCGTCATCAAATGTCGACCGAGTTGATAAAAGTTACGATAAACGGGCAGGAATTTCAGGTCCCGAAAGGCGCTCGTCTGATCGACGTGTGCCGCGAAAAAGGCTATGGCATTCCCTCGTTTTGTTATTACAAGGACCTGGCGCTTCAGGCGTCGTGTCGTATGTGTCTCGTGCGCATCGAGAAAATGCCCAAGCTGCAAACCTCCTGCACCATCATCTGCACCGACGGCATGGTAGTTACGACCCAGAGCGAAGAGGTTGAAAAGGCTCAGCGCTCGATGGGCGAATTTCTTCTGGCCAATCATCCGCTTGATTGCCCTGTCTGCGACCGCGGCGGAGAATGCGAGCTGCAGGAGGTCATCTTCGACTGGGGCGATGTCGAGGAGCGATTTACCGAACGCAAAAATGCACAGCCGGAGAAGTATCTTTCGCCGGTCGTCGCCAACGATCCGCAGCGATGCATTCTCTGCAAACGCTGCACCCGCGTTTGCGACGAATGGATGGGTGAAGACGCTATTGAGGCCGGAAACCGTGGCGTTAACACCGTCATCGGTACTTACGGCGGCTGGCTCAACTGCTCGCAGTGCGGCAATTGCATCGAGGTCTGCCCGACTGGCACGCTGCTTGACGGTACTTACCGTCACGAAACGCGTCCGTGGGAGCTGGATCAAACCATCACGACCGACCCATACAGCTCGGACGGGATGCAGATGAGCATCGGCACGCGCAGCGGAGCCGTTCATCGCGTCGTCGCCCGCGACCGTTATGTCGATGGATTGAACGGCGAGTTTCTTGATGTGAAGGCACGTTTCGGACATGGATTTGTGAACCATCCGTCAAGGATAAAGGTGCCGCTGATCCGATATGCAAAAGGTGGAAGTCTCATTCCCGCAACCTGGGACCAGGCCGTCGCTTTGATCGCGAGTAAATTCAAAGGAGCTGGTTCGGTCGGCGTCATCGCCAGCCCGCGGTTAACGAACGAATCGATCTTTACATTGCGACGATTTGCGGAGACCGCCGGAAAGGGGCAATTCGCCATTGGCGAAGTGTTTGATCTTGCTCCGATATTCGACAACCTCAGCGCACCACTCGCGACGCATAATGACATACGATACGCGAAGACGATCTTGCTTATCGGTGGCGAGCCGGAAGAGGAACAAACCTTTACCGCCAAGCAGATCCGCCAGGCCGTAAACAATGATGGAGCGAAGCTCATCGTCGTCAACGAT
>Ga0207707_10004501_pt1 | contig 12262 bp, 9 predicted proteins | sample KBSC83BmetaG_FD_184336 | JGI IMG/M metagenome (GOLD analysis project Ga0207707, IMG submission 184336) | Corn rhizosphere microbial communities from Kellogg Biological Station, Michigan, USA - KBS C8-3B metaG (SPAdes) (version 2) | ecosystem: Host-associated > Plants > Roots > Rhizosphere ... | reverse complement strand
CTGATCTTCAACGAGGGCCACACGGCGACCTCGGGCCAGGCCCTGGCCAGGACGGACCTCACCGCCGAGGCCATCCGGCTCGGCCGCCTGCTCGTCGATCTGATGCCGGACGAACCGGAGGCGCTCGGCCTGCTCGCCCTCATGCTGCTTACCGAGTCCCGCCGCGCGGCCCGCACGGACGCTGGCGGGAGCCTGGTACTGCTCGCCGACCAGGACCGCGGCCGGTGGGACCGGGATCTTATCGCGGAAGGCCAGGCGCTTGTCCGCCGCTGCCTGCGCGGGGGCCGCCCGGGCCCGTACCAGATCCAGGCCGCCATCAGCGCCGTGCATTCCGACGCCGAGACCGCGGCCGCCACCGACTGGCAGCAGATCCTGGCCCTGTATGACCAGCTCATGGCCGTCGCGCCGACACCGGTAGCCGCACTCAACCGCGCCGTCGCGGTCGCCGAGACCCAGGGACCGCAAGCCGCGCTCGACCTAGTGGAAGCGCTCGACCTGGACGGCTATCACGTCTACCACGCCGTGCGGGCCGCCCTGCTGCGCCGGGCCGGCCGCGCCACGGAGGCGGCCGACGCCTACGACCAGGCCGCCGCCCGAACGGGCAACGCCGCCGAACAGGCCTACCTGCGCCGTGCGCGCGACAGCCTCCGCAGTCGCGAATAGCTCTTGGGGTCGTCACGTCCCGCGGTTTCCCCGGCCGGGGCGTTCAGCAGCCGCCACTCGCCGTCGGAGACCACGTCGGTCTCGCCGCCGCGGACGCGCACGGCGGAGTTGTCATCGATGGCGTAGACGGGGAAGTCGAGCCCCGCGGCGGCCTTTTCGAACCACTCCCGTGTCCGGTTCGGGAAGTCGGGCGAGTTCAGGTGCGGCTTGACGTACCAGTCGAACAGCCCGAACGGCGAGCGCGGCGGCGTCTCGCCGAGGATCCGCAGGTCCTCCTGTTCGCCGAACGCCTCGCCGGTCCGCGCCGACAGGTTCTTGCTGAAGATCATCGAGCCCGCGCTGACGCCGACGTAGACCTTCGACTCCAGGATCTCCGCCATCTCGGCGGCGAGGCCGTTCGCGGTGATGCTGTTCGCGAGGTGGTAGTGATTACCGCCCGCGGCGTAGATGACGTCGGCGTGCCGCAGTCGTCCGAGTACCAACTGCCCGGGCAGGCCGTTCGGTTCAAGAACGTTGAATTCGCGCCAGCCAAGCCCGTGCAGCCGGTTCAGGTCCTGCACGAGCCAGCCGTGATCCCCCGCGGTCGCGACCGACGCTGTGGGGATGAACACCACCCGGGTGCTCTCGAACGACTTGCCGATGAGGCCGGCGAGCGCGGACTTAAGGACATCGTTGCGGATGCCCGCCGACGTCAGCAGCATTCTTCGCACGGGCTGGAGTCTAGCGGGGACCGGCCCGAACGCGGTCACCCTCCGCCGAAAGGACACACGCACAGTAACCCCGCATTTGATGGTTGGTGCGCCAGGGCTGACGCACCCCGTCACCGCGCGAGTCATGGGCCGCGGGCGGTGAAACGCGCAACCGTTCGGGATCATCCTGGGCGTTACGCGGGACGGCCGGCACCGGGTCGCGGTGCCGGCCGTCGGCGTACTCGGTCCGCGCCGTTGACCGTCCGGCGGCGCTGCGCGCCGCTACATGCGCTCGGGCAGCGGCACCCCGAGCAGGCCGAGGCCGGTGGTCAGCGCGCGGAGCACGGCCGCGCACAGCGACAGGCGGGACTGCCTGATCTCCTCGTCCTCCGCCTTGAGCACCGGGCACTGCTCGTAGAACGTGGTGAACAGGCTGGCGACCTCGAAGAGGTAAGCGCACAGCTGGTGCGGCTCGGCGGTGTCGGCGACCTGGGTGACGACCGTGCCGAAGCTGAGTAGCTTGAGCGCCAGTTCCCGCTCCGCCGGCTCGGTGACGACGATGGGCCCGCCGGGGGTGGCCTCGTCGATCCCGGCCCGCCGGAAGATGGACCTGATCCTGGTTGTCGCGTACTGCAGGTAGGGCCCGGTGTTCCCGCGGAACGAGATCATCCGGTCCCAGTCGAAGATGTACGCGCTGTCCCGCCCGGTCGACAGGTCGGCGTACTTGATCGCGCCGATGCCGACGTCTTCCGCGATCGCGCCGAGGTCGAGGCCGTCGTCGTCCCGCTCGACCTCGTCGAGGATCGCGCGGGCGCGCTCGACGCCCTCGGTCAGCAGGTCACTGAGCTTGACGTTATCCCCGGCCCGGGTCCGCAGCCGGTGGCCGTCCTTGCCCTGGACCATGCCGATCTGCGCGTGGCTGAAATCCTTGTCCGCGGGCAGCCAGCCGGCCTCCCGCGCGACCGCGAAGATCATCCTGAAGTGCAGCGCCTGGTCGGAGCCGACGACGTAGATCGCGCGGTCGCAGTTCACCTTGTCCACCCGGTACCTGACCGTGGCGAGGTCGGTGGACGAGTAGTTGTAGCCGCCGTCGCTCTTGCGGATGATCACCGGCAGCGGGGATCCGTCCCGGTTGCTGAACCCGGCGGGGAAGGCGCACAGCGCCCCGTCGCTGATCCGCGCCAGGCCCTTGGCGATGAGGTCTTCCGCGACCGCGGGCAGCATGTCGTTGTAGAACGACTCGCCCCTGATGTCGTCGTCCGTGAGCGTGACCCGGAGCCTGGCGTAGGTGTCCCGCAGGTAGGCCTTGGACATGTCGACCAGGTCTTCCCACAGCTGCATCGTCGCCTGGTCGTTGCCCGACTGCAGCTTGACGACCCGCTCCCTGGCCCGGTCGACGAACACCGGGTCGGAGTCGAACTTGACCCGCGCGGCCTGGTAGAAGGCGTTCGGGTCGGTGCGCAGCAGCCCCGCCGCGGGCGAGTCCTCGCCCACGTCGACCAGGTGCTCGATCAGCATGCCGAACGGCGTGCCCCAGTCGCCCACGTGGTTGTCCCTGATCACGTGGTCGCCGGCGAACTCGGCGATCCGGGCGATCGCGTCGCCGACGATCGTCGAGCGCAGGTGCCCGACGTGCATCTCCTTGGCGATGTTCGGTGAGGAGTACTCGACGATGACCGTCTGGGGCCGCGACTTGAGCGGCGTGCCGAGCCTCGGGTCGGCGAGCAGGCCGGTCGCGGCGCCGGCGATCCACCGGGCGCGCAGCGTGAAGTTGATGAACCCGGGCCCGCTGACCGTCGGCGGCTCCGTGACGTCGTCGACGTCAAGGTGACCGAGGATCTCGTTCGCGACGTCGCGGGGCGCCTTGCCGAGCCTCTTGCCGAGCGGCAGCGCGACGTTGGACTGGAGGTCGGCGTACTGAGAGGGGCGGATCAGCGGGTCCGCGTCAGCGTAGTCCGCGCCGTACGCGGCTGCGAGGGCGTCGCGCACCCGGGCGCCGAGGACCTGCTGAGGATCTGACATGGTTGACACCTATACGAGTCATAGACAAGAGGCGGTTTGTACGCAGCCTATCGGCCCGGTGGCAGGCCTCCGAACGCATTACCGGCGTCACCCGCGTTCGCGGTCACGGCGCAGGAAGTGCGTCGGGCGGCGCGGCTCGGTGACACCGATCCGCTCCTTGACCCGCTCGGTGATATGACCGCGGGTCAGGTTCGCCGCCAGTTCGCAGGCCGCGGCGACGGCGCGGGCGGTGGACGCGCCGTGCGCGATCACCACGGTGCCGCCCATGCCGAGCAGGGCCGCACCGCCGTAGGTCTCCGGCTCGAGGCGGTGGCTAAGCTCGCGCAGCCCGCGCCGTTGCAGCATCGCGCCGAGCCGGGCCGCCCGGGTGCCCGTCAGCGCGGTGCGCAGCTCGGACGCGGCGAACCGCACCGCTCCCTCCAGGGTCTTCAGCGCCACGTTGCCGGTGAAGCCGTCGGTGACAATGACGTCCACCGCGGCCGCCATCAGGTCGCCGCCCTCGATGTTTCCCGCGAACGACAGCGGAAGCGCGCCGCCCTGCGGCTCGGCGGCGAGCAGTTCGTGCGCCCGGCGGGTGAGCGCGTTGCCCTTGCCCGGCTCCGCCCCGATCGTGAGCAGGCCGACCTTCGGCACCGGGATGCCGAGCGCGATCTGCGCGTACGCGACGCCCAGGTGCCCGAACTGCACGAGCATCTCCGGCTTGGGGTCGGCGGTGGCCCCGGCGTCGATGAGCACCGTCGGCTTGGGGTAGGTCGGCAGCAGCACGGCCAGCCCGGGGCGGGGCACACTCGGCAGCGGCAGCAGCCGGTGCCTGGCGCTCGCCACGATCGCGCCGGTCGACCCGGCGGACACGACGGCGCTCGCCTGGCCGCGCCGCACGAGCTGGCAGGCGACCGCGATGCTCGACCGGGGCCGGCGGAGCCCGGCCAGTGCGCCCTCGCCCATGCCGACCACGTCCTCGGCGGGCACGACGCGCAACTCGGAGCCGCCGCCGAGCCGCGCGATGACGGGCCGCAGCCGCGCGGGCGGGCCGGTGAGCAGCGTGGTGAGGCGGTGCTCGCGCTGGGCGGCGAGCGCGCCGGCGACGATCTCGTCCGGCGCGTAGTCCCCGCCCATCGCGTCCACCGCGATCACCGGATCCCTGGCCAGGTTGCCAAGCGGCGGAACAAGCGGCTCGTGGGCGTCCTCGTGGCCCGGCGGCACATGGCTCACGTGTGTCTTCCCGGGCCCTTCCCGTGATTCGGTATGGCAGACCCGCGCTGACGCCGCTGGTCTTCCTTGTGGCCAAGCGTAGACGGCTTGCGCGGCCATTACCCCCAAGCTGGCAAGAGCGGCGGGCGGCGCGGAGAACTATGCTCGCAGCCATGGAGCTGAATGGAACTTCCGCGATCGTCACCGGCGGCGCCAGCGGCCTTGGCGCGGCGACGGCGCGCGTGCTCGCCGCCGCCGGCGCGCACGTCGTCGTCGCCGACTTGAACGAAGAGCTGGGCAAGCAGGTCGCCGCCGAGGTCGGCGGGCAGTTCGCGAAGACGAACGTGACGGATGAGGACGCCGTGACCGCGGCGGTGGGAGCCGCCGAGGCATCGGGCCGCCCGCTGCGGGCGGCCGTGAACTGCGCCGGCATCGGCTTCGCCGCGCGCACCGTGAACCGCGACGGGTCGCCGCACGACCTGGCCAGCTTCGCCAGGGTCATCGCGGTCAACCTGACCGGCACCTTCAACGTGCTGCGGCTGGCCGCCGCGGCGATGGCGAAGACCGAGCCCGCCGACGCGGACGGTCAGCGCGGAGTGATCATCAACACCTCCTCGGTCGCGGGAATCGAGGGCCAGACCGGGCAGATCGCCTACTCGGCGTCCAAGGGCGGGATCATCGGCATGACGGTGCCCGCCGCCCGTGACCTGTCGGTCATCGGCGTGCGGGTCAACACGATCTGCCCCGGCGTGATCTTCACGCCGATCTACAAGTCCATCGCGAGCGACGGCAAGCAAGCGGACGAGTTCCTTGCCAAGCTGGCGGCGCCGGTGGTATTCCCGAAGCGACTTGGACGGGCGGACGAGTTCGGCCATCTGGTGCGGTCGCTGATCGAGAACGACTATATGAACGCGGAGGTCGTTCGCTTCGACGGCGGCATCCGGTTCCAGCCGAAGTAAGGCTGTTTAGGGGTGATGGGTGTCGGGGATCGCGGGGTGTCTCGCACTGGCCGGGGGGACCAGGCCGGACGCGGAGTGGGTCCTCCGCGCCGTGCGCCGGATGGGGCACAGAGGGCCGGATGACGAGCATGTGATCTCGGACGGCCCGGTCACGCTCGGCGTCCGGCGGCTGGCGGTCATCGACCCGTCGGTCGCCGGGCGCCAGCCGATGCGATCCGCCGACGGCCGCTACGTGATCGTCTACAACGGGGAGATCTACAACTACACCGAGCTGGCGCAGCGGCTGCGGTCGCGCGGGGTGGTGCTGCGCGGCGGCTCCGACACCGAGGTGCTGCTCGAGACCTACGCCGCCGAGGGCAGGGACGCGCTCAGGAGGCTGCGCGGCATGTTCGCCTTCGCCATCTGGGACGCCAAGACGGGGGAGCTGTTCTGCGCGCGCGACCCGTTCGGGATCAAGCCGCTCTATTACGCGGTGGCCGACGGCGGCAGGCAGTTCCGGTTCGCGTCTGAGCGGAAGGCGCTGCTCGGTCCGGGCGAGGTGTCGGTGATCGACCCCGACGCGCTCCGCAGGTACCTGTCGTTCCAGTACGTCCCCCCGCCGTCCACGATGACGCCCCCGGTGCTCTGCCTGCCGCCGGGCTGCTCGGTGAGCGTGCGGCCCGGCGCCCCGGTCGAGCGGCCCGCCCGGTACTGGCGGCCGGTGCTGCGTTCGGCCAGGTCGCCCGCGCCGGACACCCCGGAACGCGTGCTGACCGCACTGCGCGGCTCGGTCGCCGCCCACCTGCGCAGCGATGTGCCGGTGGGCGCGTTCCTGTCCGGCGGCGTGGACTCGGCGGCCATCTGCGCGATCGCCGCCGAGACCAAGCCCGGCATGCTGACGTTTACCGCGGGGTTCGCCCGCTCCGGCTACAGCGAGATCGAGGAGGCGCAGGAGACCGCGGCGGCGCTCAGGCTGCGGAACGTCCCCTACGTGATCACCGCGCAGGAGCTCGCGGCCAGGCTGCCGCAGATCATCTGGCAGCTGGACGACCCGATGGCGGACGCGGCGGCGATCGGCCTGTGGTTCGTCGCCAGGGAGGCGCGGCGGCACGTGAAGGTGGTGCTGTCCGGCGAGGGCGCTGACGAGCTGTTCGGCGGCTACGGCGTGTACTACCAGCCGGGCGTGGTCAGGGCGGCGACGAAGCTGGGCCCTGGCCGGTCAATCGCCCAGGCGATGGCAGGCCGGATACCGCCGGGGCAGCGGGGTAAGGGGCTGCTCGAGCGGATCGCCACGCCGCTGCGCGGCCGGTACATCGGCAACGCCAACGTCTTCGCGGGCGAGGAAGTCGACGTGCTGACCAGGTACGGCGACGGCACCGTGTACGACGTGACGGCCCCGCTCTTCGACCAGGCGGAGGCCGCGGGGCTCGACGACGTGGCCACGATGCAGCTCGTCGACATCAATACCTGGCTGCCAGGCGACATCCTGGTCAAGGCCGACCGCGGGTCGATGGCGCACGGGCTTGAGCTGCGCACGCCGTTCCTCGACCGCGAGGTGATGAGCGTGGCGAGCCGGCTGGCGCGGGCGGAGAAGACCGCGGCGGGGACGACCAAGTTCGCGCTGCGCGAGGCGGTCGGCAGCCTCCTGCCCCAGGAGAGCGTGGAGCGCCGCAAGCTCGGCTTCCCCGTGCCGATCGGGCACTGGTTCCGCGGCGAGCTTTCCGGCTACGCCGAGCAGGTGGTCCACGAGGCGCGCACGGAAGAGTGGCTGGACAAGCGCGCGGTCATGGACGTGCTCCGCCGGTTCCGGGAGGACGACCCCGACGTCCCGTGGCGCCAGGTGTGGACGCTGGTCGTCTTCTCCCTCTGGCACCAGATCTACGTGGAGCGCGTATTCGACCCGGTGGCCCTTGGATGGCTGCCTGCCGGCTAGGCGGCCGATGCCCAAGCGGCCGGCGTCTAGGCTCCGGGGGTCTCGGCCGGCGCGGGCGGCAGCAGGCCGGCGTCGCCGAGCTGCTCGCGGATCTTGCGGCGGCCGCGGTGCAGCCGCGACATGACCGTGCCGACGGGGGTGCCCATGATCTCCGCGATCTCCCGGTACGGGTAGCCCTCGATGTCGGCGAGGTACACCGTGGTGCGGAACTCGTTCGGCAGCCCGCGCAGCGCGCGGAGCAGGTCGGAGTCGGTCATGTGGTCGAGCGCCTCGGCTTCCGCCGACGGCACCGGCGGGGCGAGCCGGTCGGCGGACATCTGCCACTCCTGCAGGTCGCTGCCGAGCGCCTGCTGCGGCTCCCGGCGCCGCTTGCGGTAGACGTTGATGAACGTGGTGGTCAGGATCCGGTTGAGCCACGCACGCAGGTTCGTGCCAGGGCGGAACTGATGGAAGGCCGCGTACGCCTTCACCGACGTCTCCTGGACCAGGTCCTCGGCGTCGGTGGGGTTGCGCGTCATCCGCAGTGCCGCCGGGTACAGCTGGCTGAGCTGCGGGATGACATCGCGCTCGAACCGGCTGCGACTGTCGTCGTCGTCTTCGATCGGGCTCATACCTGGCTCCGGGAGGTTAGTCGCTTCCTGTTATTCATGTAGACGTACGAAATGCCGTCAACGGTCCAGTGTGTGACCTAGATCACCTCAAGATATGTCGCGTCAATCTGAGTAGACTTCATCTACCCTGAGAAAACGCTGATAAGCCGAAATGGCGGGAAGGCGGGAGGCTCGCGAGGGCCTAGATCCACCCGGCGTACCACATGTGGGACAGCCAGTCCGAGTACGGGATGATCTTGCCCGCCAGGATTGGGTAAAAGTACCAGAACAGGACCAGGACGGCAAGGACGTAGATACCAGCGAGTACCGATCCGGCTGCCCTGCGTATCACCCCGGCGGTCGCCGGGCCGATCATCAGGCCCAGGCACAGCACGATGCAGATGATCAGGAACGGCTCGTACTCGAGCGCGTAGTAGTAGAACTTCGTCCGCGAGACGAACGGCAGCCAGCTCACCCATCCGGCGGCCACGCCGAGCAGGGCGGCGCCCGCCCGCCAGTCCCTGCGGGTCAGCCACCAGCCGAGGCAGAAGGCCATCGCGGGGATGGACACCCACCAGATGGCGGGGTTCCCGATCGCGAGCACTTCCTGCACCCACGGCCCGGTGGTGCCCGCCTTGGCGACGTGCAGCCCCGCGGCGTCGGTGTAGCTGTTCCAGAAGAAGGCCACCGGGCGGGTGATGAAGAACCAGTCCCACGGCTGGGACATGTAGGGATGCCTGGCGTTCAGGCCCACCCCGAACTGGGCCATCTCCTTGTGGTACTCGAACAGCGAGTAGAGCGGCGCGAGGACCGGGACGTTGAACCCGGCGTTCTGCGCGTAGCTCCGGTCGTACCCGGTGCTGGTGACCAGCCAGCCCATCCAGGTCAGGGTGTAGGTGACGAGCGGGATCACGCCGAGGGTGAGCAGCAGCCACTTGCCGTCCCGCAGCAGCGCGCCGCGAACGTAGCCGCGCAGGCCGACCGTGCGGCGCGCGCCGAGGTCCCACGCGATGCACAGGCCGGCGAACGCGAGGAGGTACCAGACGCCATACTGCTTGGACGCGCAGGCGAGCCCGATGAGTAGGCCGGCGATGACCCGCCATTTCCTGATCCCGAGCCCGGGTCCCGCCTCGTCGCTCGGCTGGAGCACCACCGCCTCGGCCAGCCGCGCGCGCGAGACATCGCGGTCGACCACCAGAGCGCCGAAGGCGGCGAGGACGAAGAACATCAGGAAAATGTCCAGGATGCCCGTCCTGCTGAGCACGAACTCGAGGCCGTCGAGCGACAGCAGCAGGCCGGCTGTGCAGCCGAGCAGTGTGGACCGGGTGAGCCGCCGCGCGACCCGGCACATGACCAGGATCGCCAGCGTGCCGAAGATCGCGGGGGCGAGGCGCCAGCCGAGCGTGGTCAGCCCGTAGATCCACTCGCCGACCGCCATGAAGAGCTTGCCGACCGGCGGCTGGACCACGTACTCGCCGCAACTCGTGCCCGAGCACGCCGCGAAGATGTGCGTGTGCCCGGCGATGATCTGGTTGTTCAGCCAGTCGGTGTTGTTGCTGGGGCTGGGAAGGACGTTCCACTCGACCCCGTGCTTGAGGATCGACCACGCGTCCTTCGCGTAGTACGTCTCGTCGAAGATGACCGCGTTCGGTACCGATAGCCTGTTGAACCGGAGGACGGCGGCGAACACCGTCACGAGCAGCGGCCCGATCCAGCCCCACAGCCGGTCGTCGGGCATCGGCGTCATCAGCCGGGCCCGCAGGGCCGCGATCCGCTCGGCCGGACCCCCGCCCGTCGTCTCGCCCTCGGACGTCAGCTGGGCGGCGTCGAACCAGCCGGTGCCGGCCTGGCCGGGATCGACCACGACAGGGCCGTCGGCGACAGTACCGTCGACGTAAGGCGCGCCGCGGCTGGCACCCGGGCCGTCTTCGGGGTCCTTGGCCGGCTGGCCGGCTTCTGTAGCGGTCATCGAACGCAATGCTATGTGGAGGGAAGCCCGCGTGGGGACCAGAAATGTGACCGATCGCGTACCTGGTGAGGCACGCGCAGGTAACAGCGACGCTGGCGTTCTCACGCTCGCCGGCGCGCCGATCGGCCAGCCGGAGGACGCTCCCGCGCGGCTGGCCGCGGCGCTGGCCAGTGCCGACGTGATAGCCGCGGAGGACACCCGCCGGGTCCGCCAGCTGGCGAGCGCGCTCGACGTGCGGCTGACCGCGCGGGTGGTCTCCTACTACGACGTGATCGAGGTGCGCCGCGCCGCCGAGCTGGTGACAGAACTGCAGGCGGGCCGGGACGTGCTCGTGGTCACCGACGCGGGGATGCCGGCGATCAGCGACCCCGGCTACCGGCTGGTCGCCGCCGCGGCGGCCGCGGGGATCAGGGTCACCGCGGTACCCGGGCCCTCCGCGGTCACCACCGCCCTGGCGGTCTCCGGCCTGCCCACCGACCGGTTCTGCTTCGAGGGCTTCCCGCCGCGCAAGGGCGGTGAGCGGGCGCGGCGGTTCGCCGAGCTCGCGGCCGACGCGCGCACGCACGTGCTGTTCGAGTCGCCCCGCCGGGTCGCGGCCACGCTGGCGGAGCTGCGCGGGTCCCACGGCGATGACCGCGCCGCGGTCCTCTGCCGGGAGCTGACCAAGACGCACGAGGAGATCGTGCGCGGCTCGCTGGCCGAGCTCGCCGCCTGGGCGGCGGAGCAGGAGGCCTCAGGCGGCGTCCGCGGTGAGATTACGCTCGTGGTGGCGGGGGTCGGCCAGGCGGCCGTCCGGGCCGCGGCCCGCGCCGCGGCGCGCGAGGCTCGTCGTGCCGAACGCCATCGCGGCGGCTAGGCAGGCGAACGGCGCCGCGGCGCGGACGTAGGAGAATGAGTCGTTGAACCACGACTGCCAGCGATAACCGAGCTCGGCGGCCACCCGCAGCGCGAGCGCGGGGATAAGCGCCGCGGCGAACAGGCGGTTTCCGGTGATCAGCCGGACGGACGACCGCCATATCACCGCAGGCATTACCCTCAAGCCCGTATCCTCCTACTTCTAGGGCGCTGTGGGTGATCGCGTCCCGTACCCCGCGCCCGAGCGATGTATGCCAAATCGGGCGTATGGGTTTAAGAGTCACCGCAATACGGCGAATGGAGTCCACGTGGAGTTGACCGTCGTCATGCCCTGTCTCAATGAGGCAGAAACCGTGGCAACCTGCGTGCACAAGGCGGTCACGTTCATCGCGGACAACGGGATCGACGGCGAGGTCGTGGTCGCCGACAACGGATCGACCGACGGCAGCCGGCAGCTCGCCGCCGACGCGGGCGCCCGCGTGGTCCCGATTCCCGAGCGCGGGTACGGCAACGCGCTGATGGGCGGCATCGTCGCGGCCCGCGGCGAGTACGTGATCATGGGCGACGCCGACGACAGCTACGACTTCACGAACCTGATGCCGTTCGTTACCGAGCTTCGCAAGGGCTACGACCTGGTGATGGGCAACCGCTTCAAGGGCGGCATCGCCCCCGGCGCGATGCCGCCGCTGCACAGGTACCTGGGCAACCCGGTGCTGTCGTTCATCGGCCGCCTGTTCTTCCGCTCGAAGATCGGTGACTTCCACTGCGGCTTGCGCGGCTTCCGCCGGGACAGCGCCATCGCGCTCGGCCTGCAGGCGACCGGCATGGAGTTCGCCAGCGAGATGGTCGTGAAGTCCACCCTGGCCAAGCAGAAGATCACCGAGGTGCCCACCACGCTCGCCAAGGACGGCCGCAGCCGGAAGCCGCACCTGCGCAGCTTCCGCGACGGCTGGCGCCACCTGCGGTTCCTGCTGCTGTTCAGCCCGCGCTGGCTGTTCTTCATCCCCGGCCTCGTGCTGCTTGTCCTCGGCCTCGGCGTCGGGGCGGCGGTCGCGACGGGCCCGCTCAACATCGGCGGGGTCAACTTCGACGTGGACACGCTCGTCGCCTGCGGCGCGGCCGTCGACATCGGGTTCCAGGCCGTCCTGTTCTGGCTGTTCACCCAGGTCTACGCGGGCTCGGAGGGATTCCTGCCCACCGAGCCCAAGGTGCAGACCCTGCTCGGCAAGCTATCCCTCGAGCGCGGCCTGCTGGCCGGCGTGGCCGTGGGGGTGGCGGGGCTTGTGGGGCTGATCTTCTCGCTCACCTACTGGCAGAGCCACGCCTTCGGGCACCTCAACTACGAGCACGCGCTGCGCCTGATGGTCCCGTCGGTGACCGCGCTCGTGCTGAGCTGCCAGCTGATCCTCGGC
>Ga0207707_10004495_pt1 | contig 12268 bp, 11 predicted proteins | sample KBSC83BmetaG_FD_184336 | JGI IMG/M metagenome (GOLD analysis project Ga0207707, IMG submission 184336) | Corn rhizosphere microbial communities from Kellogg Biological Station, Michigan, USA - KBS C8-3B metaG (SPAdes) (version 2) | ecosystem: Host-associated > Plants > Roots > Rhizosphere ... | reverse complement strand
GGGGGTCCACCAGGAGAGCGGCGTCACCGGCTACTTCGGGCATGGCGGAACTCTTGGACGAGATCACAGGAAGTCCGTGGGCCATGGCTTCGAGAACTGGCATGCCGAAGCCTTCATCCAGCGAGGGGAACGCGAAAATGCGGGCGCGTGCGTAGAGGGCAGCGAGTTGTTCGGCGGAGAGGTGGCCCAGCAGATCGATGTCCTGGCGGCGCGGGCTCTCTTCCACGGCACGGAGTTCTTCGGCGGCTCCGTATCCTTGCGAGGCTCCGGCGAGAGCCAGACGCCAGCCGGAGGGGAGGCGCTCGAAAGCCTTCACTAGGCGGGCGACGTTCTTACGCCGCTGGATGACGCCGACGAATAGCACCAAATTGTCGCGGGAGGCGGAGCCGGGGGCAGGGGGCATGTGCACGCCGTGCGGGACGACGTGAATTCGCGACGGCTCAACGCCGAGGTGTTGCTCGATCTGCGAAGCGGTGAACTGCGAAACGGCGATGATGGCGTCACTGTGCCCGGCGGCTTGGCGGGCTTGTTCCGTGAAGCGCGCGCGGAAATCGGGCGAGGAGTAGTCACCGGACATGACAAACAGGTCATGGAACGTGGAGACGGTGCGGCGCGCGGGAGCGTCCACGCGCTGATTGAGAGCGTGGAACAGGTCCGCGCGCGGGGAGCCGACCAGCAGGCGGCGGCTGGAATTTGTCGGCAGCTTGTCGGAGAAGGATTTGAACAAGCGGTGGGGGCGATAGTAGAAGCGGAAGCGCTGCTGCGGGTGCGCGCGGGCGAGGCCGAACATCATCTCGCGTGAATACACGCCGACTCCCGATAGATTTCGTCCGAGGCTGTAGGTTGCGTCGAGAGCGATGCGCACTCGATTGTTATCGTCGCATGGCGAGCGCAGTGTGTGCGCGGTCGACTCGACCGGCAACATTTATAGTACTAGGGTGACTAAGGTTGATAGGCTCTTCTGTAACATCTTCCTTACCAGTCGGGAAAATGTTCGGACGAAACACCCGCGAGTGCTGGTGCTTCACTGGCAAACTATTGTTATTTCGAGGGTTTTTAGGAAACGCGTTTTATGGCAGGCGGAATGCCTTGATTGTCCCTACTGGAGGCGTCTTCGTCGATGTTTCGATACTTTGGAAGTTTGGGAAGCCTTACATTCCTGGCTGTGAGCCTATGCGCACAATCCGAGCCGGGGAGTTTCGCTGGCCGTTTGACGTTCGATGCGAGCGTCCAGGGAAGCCACAATGACTTGGGAACCGTGACACGGCTGGATACAGCCGCTGGGTACCAATTCAACCGGCATTGGTGGTTCGATTTGGGGATTCCGTTCTACTTCATAGCCCCATCGAGTTCGGTGACCGCATCTGCTGGCGGGACTACGGGCAACACCGAGGGGCTAGGCAACGTCTACAGCCAGGTTCGATTCGTGCTGCCCAATCCGGTGGTGAATTATGCGGCGACGCTTACGGGGACCGCGCCCACGGGAGACCGGGACAAAGGACTCAGCACCGGTCATGCGACGGTGGACTTGAGCAACTACTTCGACCGCGCTCTCGGGCGTCTCACGCCGTTCGCCGAGATCGGCTTCGCCAATGCAGTGTCCGATACGCAGTTCTTCATCCGGCCCTACACGACGTCGGGGTTTGTGACCCATGTGCAAGCTGGTGCGCGATACCGCATCACGCGCTGGGTGAGCGTAGGCGCAGCGGGCTACGACATCGAGCCCGCAGGACAACAAACAGTGGTGAGCAGGGTGGTCACTGTGGAAAAAGGGCGCAACAATCTTCCAGCCGTGGGGAATCTTCCCCTTCCTGCATTGACGAACCTTTTGGGAAAACCGACATTTGAAACCACCACGGTGACGACCGGGTCCCCTGGCATTGTAAGAGACCGCGGGTATTCCGGTTGGGTTCTATTCGGGAGCAGCCGGCCCGTCAATTTGCAGTTGGGCTACACCCACAGCACGAGCTTTAATCTGGACACGCTGTTTTTTGGAGTTGGTGTCCATATTCGCAAGCCACTGGGATCGGTTTGATTCTGGTGGAGATTATTAACGAAGGAGACCCTAATATGAAATGCAAGCAAGTCTGGATGTATGCGGGTTCGATCGCGATACTAGCGGCAATGCCGCTCCTAGCGCAGAAGGGTGGCGCGGGCGCCGGCGCTGGAGCGGGCGGTGGATTAGGAGGTGGGCTCGGGCTGGGGCGCACGACCAGTGCCGCTACGGGAACGGTCAATGGAACTGTCAACGGCACTCTCAACGACCAGGGCTCGATTGGCGCCAGAGGAAATGGGCGCGGATTGGGCGAGTCCGCGAACGGCGCCTTGGGGGTAACGGACAACGCGCATCTCGCTGGCCAATTGCAACCACTGCTTCCATCCGGCACCACGCTGCCCGCGGCGGCGGCGGGTTTCGAGGACCAGGGACGATTTATTTCGGCACTGCACGTCGCGCATAATCTGAACATCCCCTTCGACCAGTTGAAGTCACAGGTTACCGGCACGAACGCCATGTCGTTAGGCAAGGCGATTCAAAAACTCCGGCCGGATGTGGACGGCAAGGCCGTGAAGGAGAGTGTCAAGCTGGCGGACAAACAAACTGAACGGGACTTGCAGATGGCAGCCTCCGGGAACAAGCCGGAGCGTTTTGTGGGCCGGCTCACGTCCGACACCAATCTCTCGGGGCGCCTCACGGCAATGCTGCCCCCTGGGACCACATTGGCGAGCGCCGCCACCGGGTTCAAGAACGAGGGCCAGTTCATCGCTACCTTGCATGCCGCGAAGAATCTGAACATCCCATTCGCGGATTTGAAGGATCGGGTTACGGCGGGCGAGTCCCTGGGCACTGCTATTCACGAATTGAAGCCCGCGATGGATGCGCAGGCGGCGGGTTCGGCCGCGGCCGAGGCTGACGCCCAAGCCAAGAGCGACAGAGTGGATGCGTCTGCTTCTGCATCTAACTCTGCCACTGCGCAGGTAAACACGAAGTAGTTCAGGCAATGCGCGAGTAAGTCTCAACGCGGGGCGGCTGCACCAGTAGATCGGCGGCGGCCGCCCCGAAGATTCTTAAATGCGCGGACGCGGCGTGACGGTCCAGGTGTTCCCGCGACGTCCAGTTTTCGTAGAACACGAAGCGGCCGGGATCGCTCGAGTGCACGTGCAAGTCGTATTGGACGCAGCCCTCTTCCTGGCGTGTGGGTTCGATCAGAGCTAGGACCGCGCGGCGAAGGTCCTCTTCTTTACCGGGTTTCGCCTGCATTTCGGCGACTACGGTCAGCAGTTGAGCCATATTGACGATGATGACACGTCAACTGGCGATTTCGTATTCCTTCAGCTTGCGATAAAGGGTGGTGCGGCCGATTCCCAGGAGGTGCGCGGCGACGGCGCGGTCCCCTTTGGTGTATTCGAGGGCATGGATGATGGCGCGGCGTTCCAACACATCCAGCGGGATGACGGACGCAGTCGCCTGCGGCATCGCTATGGGCTGGGGCGCGGACGAAGCGGACTCCTCTTGGGCTGGTGGGTTCGCGACGGAATCCGCTCCGACTGCGGCCATCAGGTATTGCGACTTCTTCTGAAGCAGGTGGTTCTGCAGGCTGGAAGGGAGATCGGCCAGATGCAGCAGCGGACCCGAATTGATGGCCACCATATGCTGCACGCAGTTCTCGAGTTCCCGCACGTTGCCTGGCCACTCATAGGAGAGCATGACCTCCAAAGCCTCAGCCGTCATGCTGTAGCTGCCCCCGACTCGCGAAAGAAAGTGGTTGATCAGCGTGGGGATGTCCTCGCGGCGCTCGCGCAGGGGGGAGAGGCGGATGTTGATGACGTTGAGGCGGAAGTACAGGTCGCGGCGGAAGGTGCCCTTCTCCACTTCTTTGGCCAGGTCGCGATTGGTGGCGGCGATGATGCGGAAGTCCGAATGCCGGGTTGACACCGAACCTACGGGGCGGAATTCCTTCTCCTGCAGGACCCGCAGCAGCTTGGCTTGTAGATCCAAAGGCAGTTCGCCGATCTCGTCGAAGAACGCCGTGCCGCCGTTGGCTGCCTCGAGCAACCCGAACTTGGTGGTGCCGGCGCCGGTGAAAGCGCCTTTGACGTGCCCGAAGAGCTCGCTTTCCATGAGCGGACCGACCATGGAGGAGCAGTCCACGGTGACGAACGGCCCAGACGCGCTTATATTATGGATAGCGCGCGCGACGACTTCCTTACCAGTTCCGGTCTCGCCTAGCAGTAGCGCGGGCCAGCGGCACTTGCCAAGTTTCTCGATCAAACGGATAATCTGGCGCGTGCGGGGCGATTGTCCCACCAGGATGTGGCGGGTTTCTTCAAGGTTGGGTGACATGTTCATGCGGGGCTCTTGGTAGGGGTACCTAATATAAGGTGTGTTTGCCAAAGATAAACTCTACGATTGAATGGAATTTTCCTCAAGACCCGCAGATAGAGATATGGAGTAAGCCAATTGCGGGTAGGAGTATACCCACATTGCGGGTAGTGCTATTGGGGCGCCGGGGGGAGGGCAGGCTCGGGTTCTGCCACCACGAGTGCGGCTCCGGTTTCCTGGCGGACACGGACGGCGAGTGCAGTGGCCTGCTCCCGCGTCATTTCGCGGCCGACGATTACGCGCCACAGGAGAGGCGCTCCGGACGCGCCGCCGTTGGAGACGATGCGAGCTTGCGTGAAGCGGTCTTCGAGAGTGGCTCGCAGGGATTCGGCGCGGTCACGATCTGCGAAGGCGCCGGCTTGGACTGCGAACCGATCGGTGGATGGCGACGCGACAGGCGGAGCGACTGAGGGGAGGGCGGTCGCGGCGGAATCGGGGACGGGCTCCACAGCAACCGGCGGCGTGGGAGCGGGCTTGGTGGTGATGCTGACTGGTTCTTGCGGCTCCCGATGCTCGATGGGTGGCGGGGCGATCACCTTGACGCGCACGCGAGCGGTTCCGGCGCGGAGCATGTCGATGTCGCGCGCGGCGGCTTGCGAGAGGTCGAGGATGCGGCCCTTCACAAAAGGACCGCGATCGTTGATGCGCACCTCCACCTGTTTTCCATTCGACAGATTGGTGACCTCGACCCAGGTCTGGAAGGGGAGCGTGCGGTGCGCGGCGGTGAGCTGTTCCATGTCGTAGACCTCGCCCGACGCGGCGCGGCGACCGTGATAGGGGAATCCATACCAGCTCGCGACGCCGGTCTCGGTGGACCCCAAGCGCGCTGGTGCGAGGGGCGTGTTCACATGCGCGGCGCGATGAGAACAACCTGCAAGCAACATCACTGCGAGTGCGAGTAGTGTGAAACCCGCATGAATCGGCCTTCGGAACAACATCATCATTTTCCCGAGCACCTAAAACAATTCTACGCATTTACGTTTTTTTATGAAATAGGGGTCTCGTGAGCCTCGTGAGGCGCGCGCGCGGACACCCGCACTATGCATTTTTTTCTTGACATTCAATTCAATCCACCTTATAAAGGGGACACAAGCGCGTTCTCTTACGAGTGGCGCGTACTTTGATGTTAAGGGAGAATCAAACGATGAAATTCGCAACCAAGAAGAAAGCGGCCCCGAAGAAGAAAGCTGCTGCTAAGAAAAAGAAGTAGCTAAACGGGCTCGCAATAGCGAGTTTGACCAACCGGCCCCGAGCAATCGGGGCCGTTATTATTTTGTGCCCACCTGTTTTGCCCCCGCCGGATTCACCATCACCTTAGCCACTGCCGCGCGCAGCTCGGCATACGTCATAGCGCCGGGATGGTAGAGGCGCACGATGCCAGCGCGATCGATCAACACCAGCGTGGGCGTGGTGCTAGCGCCATAGCGGGTGAAGTTGGCTTCGCTCACTGGGGCGGGGGCATCGATCACTCCGGTGTAATACTTGCGGCGCACTTGTTCGATGTAGGCGGTCTCGACGGCGGGCGCGGCGTCGACGCCTCCTGCGACATAGCCGTACTTCTGTGTGGGTGCGAGGAACATCAAGCCTTGGGGCGCGAACTCCGCCTTGATCTTGGCGAGGATGGGGATTTCGGATTTGCAGTCCGGGCACCAATGCGCCCAGAAGAACAGCAGCGCGGGTTTGCCTTGCGGCCGCGTGATGCCGTCGAGCGGAGGCGCGGGCTTGCCTTCGAGAGTGAGCAGCAGCAGGTTCTTGCGGATGCGGGGCAGGATGGAGGTGGAGCCGAACGTGTCCGCTTGTTGCTGCAAGAAGGTCACGGCTTCGCTGCGGCGGCCCTGTGCGGCGAGGAGTCCGGCTTGGATCTCAATGGCGGCGCCTAGCGCCAGGGGAAGATGAGGCTCGTGGTCTAGTGGGCGCTTCTTCAACAGCTCCGTCGACTGCGTGTACACTCCCTGTGCGAATTTCTCGGCGGCTGCGTAGTTATGGCTTTCGAACTCCGCGCGGGTGAGCCAGCTGAAGGCCTCGAGGTACTCCGGCGTGACACCCTGCGCGGCGCGGTAGGTACTCAGCAGTTGAATTGCACGCGCATCGGAGCCGCTGGCGAAGGAGGCGAGGACATCCTGCACGATGCCGGCCGGAACCGGTAGCGCCATAGCCAGCACAAGCGGAATGAACAGCAGCCGGAGTCGCATGCAGGTTATAACTTCAGATGCTTCAGATATTCGCGGAAGGATTCTCCCAGGTCGTGGCGTTTCAGGGCCAGCTCGACGGTGGCTTGCAGAAAGCCTTGCTTGTCGCCGGCGTCATAGCGCTTGCCTTCGAACTTGTAGCCGTAGATGGGCCGGCTACGCAGCATGTGCTTGAGTCCGTCAGTCAATTGAATCTCTCCGCCGCTGCCGGGTTCGATGGTCTCGAGCGACGTGAAGATCTCCGGCGTGAGCACGTAACGTCCGATAATGGCGAGGTTCGACGGAGCGTCGTCGGCTTTGGGCTTTTCGACCAGGTTGCGGATGCGATAGAGGCGATCCTTGCCGCCGTTGTGGGCGACGGGCTCGGCGTCCACCACACCGTAGGCTGAAATGTTCTCGCGCGGGACTTCCATCAGGGCCAGCACCGGCGCGGAATAAAACTCATAGACGTCCAGCAGTTGCCGCAGACAGGGGGTTTCGGCGTCGATGATATCGTCCGAAAGAATGACAGAGAAAGGTTCTTCGCCCACCAGCTCGCGCGCCCGCAGGACGGCGTGGCCTAAGCCTAGCGCTTCCTTCTGGCGGACGTAGGCGACGTTGATCATGTCAGAGACGGCGCGCACGGTGGCCAGCAGATCCTTCTTAAGACGAGTTTCGAGGAGATGTTCGAGCTCGAAACTCACATCGAAGTGATCTTCGATGGCGCTTTTGCCGCGCCCGGTGACGATAATGATGTTCTGGACGCCGGAGTGCTTCGCTTCCTCGACGCCGTATTGGATCAGCGGCTTATCGACGAGCGGTAGCATCTCTTTCGGCATTGCCTTGGTCGCCGGAAGGAACCGCGTTCCAAGCCCGGCCGCGGGGAAAACCGCCTTACGAACTTTTTTGGTCATTCATTTTCTATTCTATCGGCTTAAAGTTGGCTGGTTCGGCGAGGCTACTTCAACATCTTCGCGATGGCTTTCAGCTCTTCGCGAATTTTGCCGAGAAGGGGCGCGACCTCGGCGGGATCGGCGTCAAACAGATCGCGCTGCACACGCCTGCGCTTGCCGGGCGCGGCTGGGGGCGGGACCACTTCGGGTTTGGCCCGCGTTTCGAGGAACTTGCGCGCGCCTTCGATGGTGAAGCGCTGTTCGTAGAGCAAGCGCTTGATTTCGAGCACCATCTCGACGTCCTTGCGGCGGTAGAGGCGGTGGCCGGTGCCGGACTTCTTGGGACCCAGTGCGGGGAACTCGGTTTCCCAGAAGCGCAGCACGTAAGGCTTGATTCCGGCCAGGCGCGCCACGTCGCCGATCCGGAAGTACAGCTTGTCGGGGATCTCCGGGGAGGCCCCCACGATCATGTCTTCTTGCGAACTCATGACGTACCCTTATGATAATGTCCCCGCTTGTAGGAATCCATCCTGTCCGTGAGGCACTGCTGGCCGGACGGCCGCTGGATCGTGTGGTAGTCGCTAAGGGCGCCGGTGGCGCACGCTTGCAGGAACTGCTGGCGCTTTGCCGGGAGCGCGGCATTCCGGTGCGCGTGGAGCCGCGGGACCGCCTCGACCGGGCGGCCAACGGCGCCAATCACCAAGGCGTGGTGGCGTTTGGCGCGGCGGAGAAGTATTCGTCGATCGACGACACGGCGGCGTCGGGCGGCTTGCACGTGATCCTCGACGGCGTGGAGGACCCGCACAACCTGGGCGCGATCATTCGCACGGCTCATGCGGCCGGGGCGGCAGCAGTGGTGATCCCGGAGCGGCGCGCGGCCGGGTTGAACGAGACCGTGGGGCGCGCGTCGGCGGGAGCGCTGGCATATCTGCCGGTGGTGCGGGTGGTGAACATTAATAAGACGCTGGATGAACTGAAAGCGCGCGGCTATTGGATCTACGGCTTGGACGAACGCGGCAAAGACACCTACGACCAGGTGATGTTCACCAAGCCGTCGGCGATCGTCTTGGGGGCGGAGGGCAGCGGGCTGCATGAACACGTGGCCAAGCGCTGCGACTTCCTGGTGCGCATCCCCATGGCGGGGCAGGTGGCGTCGTTAAATGTCAGCGTGGCCGCCGGCGTGATGCTGTTCGAGTGGAAGCGGCGGGCGGCCAGCGAAATAACGGCTCGCTGACACCGCCGACGCGGCCGGCGTGGTACAGGCGCGGATCCATGCGCGCGAGCTGCCGCTCCATCGGCCGGGTGAGGATGCGGGTGTGCGGGATCACGCACAGGTGTCCGGGGATGTCCCAAACCTCCTCGAGTGTTGTCATCCACCCGAGCGAGCGATCGAAACGCGCCAGATTCACGGGCCGCGAGTAGGCGCGCAGGGTCTTCTCGCCGGCGGGGTTGTAGTAGTGCTCGAAGTAACTCAGGGCGAGTTCGCGGATGGTGGCGTACACGGGTTCGCGGGCGCGCAGGCCGGCGTAATCGGATTTGGCGAGGGCTCCCCAATGGCCGTTGACGCGGTAGACGGCCAAAACATGATCGGAATCGCGCACGGCTTCTAGATCGACCAGTAGCGGAGGATGGCCCAGGTTTCGCAAAGCCATCGCAGCGAGCAGCGCGCCTTCCATGCAATGCGCCACGCGCTCGCGCAGAACCATGCGGGGTGAGTAGCAAGTGGCGCCGGCGGGTTCCTGGTTATAAGCGATCTCGTTATCCAGAAATTGCTGGATTTTTGCGGGTGTCGTCAAGCGATGGAGCACCCTGCCAGACTAACGCAAGTGGCCACGCCGCTGGTATACTCACGGGCATGTGGGAGCTCCGGCTCGGCGACGAAATCGACGATTATTGCGTGAAATGCCGCCGGCTTACCAACCACTCGATTGTCTCGATGGTAGACGCCAAGGCGGCCAAGGTGCGCTGCCGGAGCTGTTACGCCGACCACGATTTCCGCAACGAGCAGGCGCCGCCGTCAAAGAAGGAACTGGCCAAGCAGAAGGAATTGTTCAACGCTGTGCTGGCTGGGATCGCTCCGGCGGAAGTGGCTTTGCCCGACCCTATTGAAGCGCCTGCGGAGCCAGAAGTAAAAGCGAAAGCTAAGAAGAAGAAAGCTTAGGTTTCTTCGGGCTCCATTCGCGCCACTCATCTAATAGCGGGAAGTAGAGGCCCACCTTTACCGGGGTCCCCAGTGCTGTCAGAATTCTTGCGTAGCGCTCCATTTGATCGCTGTAACGGCGCTGCTGTTCATCGAGGAATGCCTCCAGATTTCCTCCCTCGTGCGCGCTGGTCTTGAAATCGATGATCCAGCGGATGCCGGCGTCGATGAAAGTTCGATCCACGAGACCGCGCACGACTTCGCCATTGACCACGCCTGTGACTGCATATTCGGTGTGCGAGTCTTCATGCGGCTCGAGAATCCAGCGGCCGCGGCGGCTGGTGCGGATGCGGGCAAGTGCTTGGCGAACCCGCTGCGCGGTGGCTTCGAGATCGAGTGGCGATACGCCTGCGTGTGTGAGGGATCGTCGGATCACAGCCGCATCCGGGGGCTCTGCATCGACGTTAGGCATGCGTTGCAGAAAAGCGTGGAGCACTGTGCCGGCGTGGCGCAGGCTCTCACCTACCCATTCGAAAGTAGGCTCGTGCGGTTCCGCATAGGGAGCTGCAGCGCTTTGCCATTCGACGGGCGTGGGCAAGTGCGGCAGATGCCAAGAATCGGGCAGACGGCGCAGGACGCTTTCCGGCGGCTGTGCGGCGACGGGCGCGATGGCGGTGTTGCGCCGGAAGCGGTCGACCTCCTCAATGGAGAGGGCGGGCCATAAATCGGCGAGCATGGAATCCGACGCGGGCTTGGGCTCTCCGGTTCTGTCCAGGCGGGCGTGCCCCATCAGATGAAGTCGCTTCTTGGCACGCGTGGCTGCAACGTACAGTTGACGTGCGCGCTCCCATTTGTCCTTCTGCCTTTCGATATCCCGTAAGTACCGGTAGAGAGCGTCGGGCTCGGCGCGCGTTTCGTCAATGGGCGCCATCAGGCATTCGAAATGGTCGCCTTCTCTCCATTCGTGAAACAGAATCAGTGGCTTATCTTCCAGTTTTGAGTGCCGGCCGAGGCCGGGCACGATGACGGTGTCGAACTCCAGGCCCTTGGCTTTGTGAATAGTCATCACTTGCAGGCCCGCGCTCGCTGGGTTCTCGGGCTGGGCGTAGAGTTCGGCGACGCGATTCTCGAAGCGGTCGAAGTCGCGCAGGTCGGCGCCGGATTGCGATGCTTCGAGGAGATCGAAATAGGCCTTGGCATCTTGCAGCGCGCTTTCGCCGTCGAGGCACGCGGGGCCCCCTAGCTTCATCCAGACGAGCTCCACCCAGCGGCGCAGGGGCCAGCGGCCTTGCTCGGCAAACGCTGCTTGCACGATGTCACGCAGGCGAGTGGCGCGCGCCTGGCCGTCGTCACTTAGGGCGTGCACGTCCTGCAGGCACTCCCAGACGCCAGTCGAGAGGCGCTCGCGCACGAGCGCTTCCAGATCGGCGAGCGTGAGTCCGCACCACGGTGCGCGCAGAATCGACAGCCAGGCAACGCGGTCGGCTGGATTCAGCAGGGCGCGGGTGAGGGCGAGTAGATCGCGCACTACCGAACGTTCGGCGAGCGAGTCGATATCCACAGCGCTGAACGGGAGCGCGGCGGTTTTCAAAGCACCCGTGATGGCGAACAAATGCGAGCGGGCGCGTACCAGGATCGCAATCGACCCATTAGGATCTTCGCGGCGCGCTTCGTCGATGCGGCGAATCACGCAGGAGGCTTCGAGTTGATCCTCGCCTTCGACGAACCCGTCCAGCGTGACTACGTCGCCGTCGCCGGTCTGCGCGGCCTGCGAATCGGTATAGGGTACGGCGCCCGTCTGGTCGTCGACGGTTTTCGGGAAACTGTCCGTGAACAGGGCATTCACGCGCTCGACAATGGCCGGGCCCGAACGGCGGTTCAAACGGAGGTGCAAGGGTTCCAAGCTCAAATCGCCGATGCCCTTGCGTTCCACCTCGCCGAACAAGCCAACCTCGGCCTGGCGGAAGCGGTAGATCGATTGCATCGGATCGCCGACCAGAAACAGCGTGCGGCCGTCACAGGGCTGCCATCCGCCGGTCAGTTGCTGGAGTAGCTCAAATTGAGCGCGCGACGTGTCCTGGAACTCGTCAACCAGCAGATGCTCGATGCGCGAGTCGATGCGGTAGGCGACTTCGGTGGGGTTGTCGATCTGCCCCAGGGCGTCGCGCGCCGCGATGCCCAGTTCCATGAAGTCGATCACACGCTCCGCGCGAAATACCATTTGGAGCTGTGCTACGGCGAGTTTCAGCGTTCGCAGTAACGCACGCAGGACGTCCCACTGTTCGTCCGTGTAGCGCGGCTGCGGGAGGCGGCGGAGCCGTGCGAGCGCGTCCCGCAAACCTTCGCGTTGCTCCAGCACGGCGATCAGATCCGCACAGCGATTTTTCTGGACATCGCTGCCGGGCGGAAAGCCACACTTCACTGTGAGGCCCTTGCGCTTGCGCCAATCGTCGCCGCCGGTGAGTACCACGTCCGCCAGCCTCCTCCAGACGCCGACATCCACCGTTGCTATGCCCGGCCACTTCGCAAAATCCAGTTTGGAAGTAAAGCGCGTTAAATTCATCCAGGTTTCGCGCTGGTCATGGGGAACCAAACCTTCGACCGCGGCTAGACCATCGATGACCGTGTCCGCCAACGCCTGCTCTAGATCCTGGCGCGCTTGGTAGTCGTCGGCGAGCATCAGTTT
>Ga0207707_10004492_pt1 | contig 12278 bp, 9 predicted proteins | sample KBSC83BmetaG_FD_184336 | JGI IMG/M metagenome (GOLD analysis project Ga0207707, IMG submission 184336) | Corn rhizosphere microbial communities from Kellogg Biological Station, Michigan, USA - KBS C8-3B metaG (SPAdes) (version 2) | ecosystem: Host-associated > Plants > Roots > Rhizosphere ... | reverse complement strand
TCAACATGAAATCCATGCAGAAAGGTTTCACCCTGATCGAACTGATGATCGTCGTCGCGATCATCGCGATCCTGGCGGCCATCGCCATTCCGGCGTACCAGAACTACCTGATCCGTGCGCAGGTGTCAGAAGGCATGACACTGGCGGGCGACGCCCAGACCTCTGAGGTCGAGTACGCGTCCAATTACGGCTGGGGCAAGGTTGCATCTGCTAACGCAGCCAGCATGGGCATCTCGACCACCATCACGGGCAAGTATGTGTCGGGGGTGGCGATTGCCGCCGGCAAGATCACGGCGACGTTCTCGAGCAAAGCGCCACAGGGGGCCAACACCGCAATTGATGGTGCCACATTGGTGTTGTCGCCGGTGACCAGCAACGGTTCAACTTACTGGACGTGCACCAGCTCCACCGTCCAGCCGAAGTATCGGCCATCGAGCTGCCGTTGATTCTTAGCGCTTCACTGTGACACCTTTGAAGGGCCGCCTCGCGCGGCCTTTCTTTTTCGTGCCTAGGCAGCCAGATGACCCCGCGGGCCCTCGATCCGTGCACTAAGGACAGGGCCAAAGAGAGGATCGACAATCGTTGCATACGATCCCTTATCCTTGTACGCCGTGTACATCACAGCCCGCGCACAGTGATCTCTTTCGCCCATGTGCGCACTAGCCGTGCCCTCACAGTTCTGTCATTCATGGCAGTACTGGCTGGGTTGCTGGCCCTTGCCTGGTGGGCCTATCACCGTGGCCTCTCCGGCGACTTCCTGTTCGATGATTTCGCCAACCTGCCCGCGATCGGTGCGACCGGTCCTGTCAACAACTGGACCACGTTCTGGCGCTATATCACCTCGGGAACTGCCGACCCCACGGGCAGGCCGGTGACGCTGCTGACATTCCTGATCGACGCACGCAACTGGCCGGCGAGTCCCCATTCCTTCAAGGTCACCAACCTGATCCTGCATCTGATCAACGGCGCGCTGCTGGCGTGGGTGTTGTGGAAGCTGGGACAAGCGTTGGCTGCGGGTGAAGATCGTCGTGGCATCGCCATCGCCGCGCTGTTCGGTGCCGGCGCATGGCTGCTGCACCCGCTGCTGGTTTCCACCACGCTGTACGTCGTGCAGCGCGAAGCGATTTTGCCCGCAGCCTTCGTGCTGACAGGCATGCTCGGCTGGATGGCCTCGCGCGAAGCCTTGGCGCGCGGACATGTCAAACGCGCACTGGCAGGAATGCTGCTCTCGGTATGGCTATGCACGTTGCTCGCCGTATTGTCGAAAGCCAATGGCGCATTGTTCCCGATCCTGTTGCTTCTGACCGAATGGATCGTGCTGGCGCCGCATCGCCCCATGCCGGATATTCCATTGGAACGCTGGCGCAAGCGCGCTGTGGGCATCCTCCTGGTGCTGCCAAGCGCGCTGGTGATTGCCTATCTCCTGTACCTGCTGCCCGGCGTTATCGCACGCACGCCCACGTATCGCGGCTGGACAGTCGGTGAGCGGCTGCTCACCGAATCGCGCATCGTCGTCGACTACCTGCGACTGCTATTCATCCCGCATGCGCATTCGACGGGCCTGTTCAACGATCAATTCCCGATTTCCACGGGATGGATGCACCCGGCCTCGACGTTGCCATGCATCGCGCTGATACTCGCTCTGATCGGCGCGGGCTTCGCCTTGCGCAAAAAATATCCGGCAATCGCGTTGGCGCTGCTGTTTTACTTCGCCGCGCAATTGATGGAATCGACCTGGCTCTCGCTGGAGCTTTATTTCGAGCATCGCAACTACTTGCCGGCGATGCTGCTGTTCTGGCCAATCGGCCTGTGGCTGGGCAGGCCAGGTCCGCTGCGACTTCTCCGGGTTGGCGCTGCGGCGCTGGTCCTTGCGGTACTGGCGACCATGACCTCGCAACGTGCAACACTGTGGGGTGATGGTTTCAGGCAAGCGCAGGTTTGGGCAGCCATCAACCCGGATTCCGCACGCGCACAAACCAATGCGGCCTTGTACGACCTTCAACACGACCGCCCACGTCTCGCTGCGGCACGCTTGCGGTTGTCGCTTCCCCGCCACCCTGACGACATCCAGGCACCCATCAACCTGATTGGCGCCGAATGCAAATTGGGAGCCGTGCAGCCACAAACATTGGCCCGCGCCGAATTCGCACTGGCGCATACCCGCGTTGGCGGCATGGCCGCATTCAAGTGGTTCGACGAGGCATTGGACATGGCGACCCACCACGCCTGTTCCGGTCTCGACTTTGCTGCGTTGCAGGCGACGCTGGACGCGGCACGACGCAATCCATTCTGGCGGGACCAACCAGAGCGTCAGCAGGATCTCGCCCACATGCAGGGACAACTGGATCTCGCGGAAGGCAACCCGGAAGCCGCGCTGCAAGCATTCAACCGAGCCTTGGCAGTGGCACCCAGCCCTGGTTCGGCGCTGGCACAGGCTGCCTACCTCGGCGAACATGGTCATCCGCAGCTGGGACTTGACCACCTGGATTACTTCGACACGCTCCCCGCCGGGCCGAAACCATGGGTCGGCATGCCGCGCATCCACGCGTGGGTTCTGCAGAAACAAGGATGGTGGAAAACGGAAACCGATTACTTGCGCAAAACACTGGAGCAAGACGCCGCGGCCAAGGCGGCAGAAAGGCACCCCGACGCATGACACGATAGCGTCATGCCACTCGTCACCATATTTGGCTCCACTCACGGGACATACCCATGAACACACGTTTACGCAAGGGATTGCCGTGGCTGCTGCTGGCCGTCGCGGTCATCGGGACGGCCGCCGTGTATTGGCCGGGGCGTACCGGCGGTTGGGCGTTCGACGACTACCCGAACATCGTGGACAACGCGGCCATTCACATCACGCATGGCCACTCGACACTGGTGGCGTGGGTGAACTCGACGTTGTCATCGCCTTCGAGCTTCCTGCGCCGGCCTCTGGCCTCGCTGACGTTTTCGCTGAACTGGTATTTCGGTGGCGGCGACCCTTGGCCGTTCAAGGTCACCAATATCGTCATCCATTTGATCAACGGCGTGCTGGTGTTCTGCATGCTGCGTGCATTGTTGCGACTTCTGACGCTGCGTAGCACGACTGAGGGCGAAGGCTTTTCTGTAATCGAGGAACCCGCTGCCACGCGTCTGGCGCTGGTCGTGAGCGCCGCATGGCTGCTGCTGCCGATCAACCTGATGGCGGTATTGTACGTAGTGCAGCGGATGGAGAGTCTGTGTCAGATATTCGTGCTGGCTGGACTATGGGCCTACCTGCACGGCCGCTGGATGATGCTGACGGCTGACAACTCGCGGCGCGAGCGGCATGGTTTCGCATTGGCCGTCGGTGGAATCGTGCTGGGCACGATGCTGGGCCTGACATCGAAAGAAACAGCGGTGCTGCTGCCGGTGTTCGCGTTTTTGGCGGAATGGATCGTGATCGGGTTTGGGCGTTACCTGCCGCCAGGCATCCACCAACCACTGGTCATCCCGGGGTTGCCCGAAGGGCAGAACCCGGGATCGGTGGTCGCGAGTGCCTCCGACGGCACAGAAACCGATTCCGGATCACCGCTGCGCGGTGTCCGGAATGACAAAGTGGAGGGGGGAAGCGGCATCCGACAGCGCGTGGCAATGGGTAGCGACCACCGCATCTGGACGTTGTTCACCATCACGCTGTTTGTCCCTGCGGTACTGGGCATTGCGTGGTTGTTGCGCAGCGCGCTGCGTGCTGCTTCATGGTCGGGGCGCGATTTCACCCTCACACAGCGGCTCTTGACCGAGCCACGCGTGCTGGTGGATTACCTGCATTGGACGCTGCTGCCCAACCCGATGGTGCTGAGCCTGTATCACGACGAGATCGTGGTCTCGACCGGCTTGCTGTCGCCGTGGACCACGTTGGGTTCGATCGTGCTGCTGACCGTCCTTGTCGTCATCGCCGTGCTGCTGCGCAATCGGCGCCCGCTCGTTTCGCTCGGCATCGGCTGGTTTTTCGCGGCGCAATTGTTGACTGCGACCATCATCCCGCTGGAACTGGTGTACGAACAACGCATGTATTTCGCCTCGATCGGCGTGTTGTTAGCCGCGGGCACATTGTTGCTTGGACTTCAGTGGAAAATTGCTTTGCCACTGCTGCGTGGATTCATCGTCACGGTCGCGCTGCTGTGGTTCGCGATCGCCACCAATCTGCGCGCACAGGAATGGTCGAATCCGTTGCGATTGGCTGTTGCGGAAGCCAACCGACACCCGGAATCCGCGCGCGCGGTGTACGAGGCCGCAAGGCTGTTGATGATCGCGTCCAAATACCAGCCCGGGAAAATCTACGATCTCTCCGGAAAGTACTTGCGCGAAGCAGCCGCAATTCCGGGCGCTTCGGCGCTGCCCGACCAGGCGTTGATCATGATGGTCGACCACAGGCACCGCGGCGATGACGACGCATACTGGCAATCCATGATTCGCAAGCTGCGCGACCAGCCCACTCGGCAGGAAGACATTTCCGCCCTGGTCTCGCTGACGAATTGTTACGAATCAGACATCTGCAAGTTCGACGTGTCATGGCTGCAGCGCGCGTACGAGGCTGCACTCTCGCGTCCCCACCCCATCGCGCGACTGAATGGCGCCTATGCCGACTTCCAGCGCGACAGCCTGCACGACGACATGCAGGCCGAGATTTACCTTGCGCGCGCTGTCGCAGGAGATCCAGAAGAACCCGCATACCGGATTGACTTGGCTGCGCTATACGCACGCAACGGCCAAACAGAAAAAGCCTTGGAACAAATCGATGCCCTGCGGCGCATGAACCTGGCCGGCAGGCTCGACGGGCAGATCGCGACGCTGGAGCGGCTCGCAGAACAGGGAAAAACGGCGCGCTGACCATTGCCCGTCCGCCGGAACAGTGACCCATGGATATCGACTCAAACGATCGCCCATTCCTGATCTTCGGCTCGCCACTGATCGAACAGCCCGAGATCGACGAAGTCGTCGCCTGCATGGAGTCCGCGTGGCTTGGTACCGGTCCACGCGTGGCGCAGTTCGAGCGTGATTTCGCCGCGTACCAGGGCTTGCAGTCCTCGCAAGTCGCGGCAGTCAATTCCGCCACGGCCGCACTGCACGTCAGCATGGTGGCGGAAGGGCTGGAGCCCGGCGCCGAGGTCATTACCACGCCGATGACCTTTTGCGCCTCGGTGAACGCGATCATCCACGCCGGCTTGACGCCGGTGCTTGCGGACGTCGATGCGGCCACGCAAAACATCGACCCGGCCGCGATCGAAGCGGCCATCACGCCGCGCACGCGCGCGATCCTGCCCGTGCACTTCGCTGGAAGACCCTGCGAGATGGATCCGATCATGGAGATCGCGCGCAAGCACGACCTCAAGGTGATAGAGGATTGCGCGCACGCCATCGAGACCACGTATCACGGTCGAAAGGCAGGCACTTTCGGCGACTTCGGCTGCTTCAGCTTTTACGCCACCAAGAACGTCGTCACCGGCGAAGGCGGGATGATCACCGGCCGTGACGAGGCACGCATCGCTCGCGCCAAGGTGCTGGCGCTGCATGGCATGAGCAAGGATGCCTGGCACCGGTTCGGCGACCAGGGCTACAAGCATTACCAGGTGGTCGAAGCCGGCTTCAAGTACAACATGATGGATCTTCAGGCGGCGATCGGCATCCACCAGCTCGCGCGTGTCGAACGCAACTGGCAACGCCGGGAAGCCGTGTGGCACCGATACATGGAAGCTTTCGCGAATCTGCCGATCGGCCTTCCGGCGCCGCCCGCCCGAGACACCAAGCATGCGTATCACCTGTTCACCATCATGGTGGACGAGGCGCGTTGCGGCACCCCGCGCGATGATTTCCTCAACGCCATGAACGCACGCCGTATCGGTACAGGCGTGCATTACCTTTCCGTACCGGAACATCCGTTCTACCAGCAACGCTTTGGCTGGAAGCCTGAGCAGTGGCCGAATGCAATGCGCATCGGTCGGCAAACCGTCAGCCTCCCCTTGTCACCCAAACTGACTGGCGCGGATGTTGAGCGCGTGATCACGGCGGTGAGTGCGCTTGCTGACGGATATTGACAGCAGCCGACACATGCCTCCGCAGCATCCATCGGAAGGCTGATCTTGGACATGCGGCCATCCTGCGCCGTGACACACGGCACCAAAGTTGCCAGCCCGCCAGGAATGGGTTAGTCTGACTTGGTCAAGTCGGAGTCCTTCATGAAATCCGTCAACATGCTCGAAGCCAAGACGCAGTTGTCCAAACTCGTGGATCGCATAGAAAGCGGGCTAGACGGCGAGATCGTGATTGCACGCAACGGCCGCCCTGCTGCACGCCTGGTGCCCGTCATGAATCGCCCGCATGGAAAGCGCATTGGCCTGCTGAAGGGCAAATTCAAGGCACCTTCGCTGCGGCAGCTGGACACCCGCAACCCGGAGATAGAACGCGCGTTCGGCAGCGACTGACGTGCAAATTCTGCTCGATACCCACATCGCGCTATGGGCGCTGACCGACGATCGCCGCTTGTCCGCCAACGCACGTGACGCCGTCTCCGAACCCGACAACGCGATTTGGGTATCGGCGGCCAGCATTTGGGAAATCGCAATCAAGCACGCGCTCGGACGCAGTGGAATCCCGTTTCCCGCCAGGAAAGCGATTGGTTACTTCGACCAGGCCGGTTACCAGCTTCTCGCCGTGCAACCGGAACACTCCGCGGCGGTCGAAACGCTGCCGCCGCTGCACGGCGATCCTTTCGATCGCATGCTGATTGCGCAAGCGCTGACCGAGCCGCTGCGGTTGCTGACCCACGACCGGCTGCTGGCCGCGTATTCGGATACGGTCATCCTGGTATGACCACCGTCACGTGCATCCCGCCCAGGTCATGACCTCGCAAGCCCAACCCGTTCCTTGCGCTGACCCCGAAAGGCGTTTCGCATTCGGGCGCAACTGGCGCTCTTTTCTCTCAACCCTCGACGACCACCGGATCGAAGAAGCGCGGTCGAGGTTGTGCGAATCGCTGGACCGCAAGGATTTGCACGGTGTGCGTGTGCTCGACATTGGCTCCGGCAGCGGTCTTTCGAGTCTGGTTATGCACCAGCTTGGCGCCGACGTCGTCTCGTTCGACTATGACGTCGATTCAGTGGCCTGCACCGAAGAATTGCGCAGGCGCTATGCACCGAGCGCAACGAACTGGCAAGTCACGCAGGGCTCGGCACTGGACCCAGCATTCATGGCCAACCTCGGGCCCTTCGACCTGGTCTACAGTTGGGGCGTTCTGCATCACACGGGCGCCATGTGGCGGGCGATTGAATTGGCTGAGGCCCGGGTCGCCCCGCACGGAACGCTGTTGCTTGCGCTCTACAACGATCAGGGCTGGCGTTCACGCGTCTGGCACTCAATCAAGCACGTGTACTGCAGCAGCGCGCCCGGCCGCTGGCTGGTCTGCACCATGTTCTATCCAGTGTTCTCGCTGTATGCACTGTGGCAGGATCTGCGACACCTCGAATTGCCGGGTACCTATGCACAACAGTACGCCAGCAAACGCGGCATGTCGCTTCTTCACGACTGGAAGGACTGGTTGGGCGGCTACCCGTTCGAGGTGGCGAATCCGGAAGATCTGGTGCACAAACTGGCGCACGATGGGTTCACGCTGCAACGCCAGTCCCTCACGCGCGGCCTGGGCTGCAACGAATTCGTGTTCACCCTGACGCAAGCGAACCTCATGTCGCGGCTGGACGGGTAAGCCGTACGATTCAGGCGCATCAGGCCCGACTTGCGTACACTTCGATGATGTTGCCGCCGCGATGCAACCCATCGGCGCAACCCAGGAATGGCCGCAGGAACCAATTCTTCAACTCGGGCGGCCACAGCGGCGTTTTGTTGCGATTGAACGTTGCGAGCCTCACGAGCTGGAAACCAGCCAACCGCAGCAGCTCGGTCATCGTGCGCGGGTTGAAGAAATAGGTGTGGTGCAACGAGTAGGCATCGAACCGTGGGCGCTTGCCGCCGACGTGCAACCAGCAACGAATACGGTCAAGGTCATTGTCGAATTGCTGCGGCACTTCCAGCACTAAAAGCCCCCCGGGGTTCAATCGATCTGCACACCAGCGCAGGTGCACCAGCGGATCGGGCATGTGTTCCAGAACGTGGTTCATGTGGATGACGTCGAATCGCATCACATTGACCTCTTCAATCTGGTCAGCCGAAAGCAACGACACGCCATTGCGCGTTTTCGCGGCTGCCCTGGCATCGGCTGAAAGCTCCAATCCGATGCACGCATGGCCCTCCTCGCGCGCGACCCTGACAAATTCGCCGGTGGCCGCTCCATAGTCGAAGAACGATACGGTCGTGCGATCACCACCCAACCTGCTAACCGCTCTCCGAATCTTGGCCCGCCAGTAATCAATGCGTCGTTTTGCTTCGTCCCCATAGTCTGCGGGTGACGCGCCCTCGCCACCGAAATACATGGCGCTGCTGTACAAGCGCCGGTATCCTTCCGCGTTCGGTCTGGGGCTCAACCAGCGCGGGCCACATCGTGGACAACGCAACACAGCGTACGGATCGCCGAGGGCAAGATATCCATGCCATCGGACATCCTGTTCGCCAGCCACGCCAGGGCACAGCAAACACTCCCGCACCGTTTCCACGGGAAGCTTGCTCAACTGGTCTTGCCAGATCTCGGTCACCGTGCCGTCCTCCGTCCGCCACCTGCGACCCAGCCAACAAACACCAGCAGCATGTTCGCGAAAACATGCGCGACCCTGATCAGCACAACCAGTGCGCCGGCTTCGGCGACGCTCAATCCGAACCCGTGGCCACCGAGCATGTAGATCGCATCCAGGACCCCCAGGTTGCCGGGCAAGAACGCCACCATGGAGGATGCATAAGCCAGGCAACAGACAATCAACGCCTGCCCCCAATCGATCGATGCGCCAAAGCGCACATAGATCCAATACAGCAGTACGGTTCCCAGAATGTATTGGATCAACACTCCCAGTACTCCGCGCAGCGTGATGTTGGTCGCAGCGCGTTGCAACAGCTCCCTGCGACGCACCAGCCAAAGGGGCCGCGTCAGACGCCCGAGCCAATGCAGCCACAATTTGCGTAATGCAAGCACGGCGACCCAGATGACGCCCAGCAGTAGTGCGGGCCAGCGCCCGTGAGAGTCACCCGTCAGCAACAAGCCGATAGCAAGTCCCGCAACCGAGATCCACACGCTTACCGCAAGTTGTCGCCAGGTCGCGAGCAAGCTCGCTGAGACGATCACGCCGCGCCGAGTAAGCCACGCGACGCGCACGGCGACACCCGGCTGCAGCGGGGCCACGTAATTGGCCAACGCGCTCAAAGCCCATACACGCGTGAAGTGCGGCAAGCGTACAGAGTGTTCCGTATCCAGAAACACCAGAAAGTTGTGCGCCTGCACCAAGGTGCCACACATCATCACCACCACCGCCCCCGCAAACGTCAAAGCCTGGTCCCGCCATATCTTGACCAGCGTGGGCCACCAGATAACGACCAGCGCAATTGCAATTGCAACCAGCAGCAGGTAGGCGGCATTGCGCAAGCCACGGAGCCGGGACGCGATCACGCTACAGCCCCAATCGACGCGTCATCCAACACTTCGAGATAGCGGGATGCCACGACCCTTGCGTCGTGACCCGCTATGACTTCATCAGCACGACCTGAGGGATGCGCGCACTCCACTTCCATGACGCGTGCCAACGCAGTGGGGTCGGCCACGGGCGCAAGACGCCCGTAGCGCCCGCCATCGAGTAGTTCGCGCGGACCGTGGCGACAGTCCGTCGCAACCACGGGGACGCCCAGGGCCAAGGCTTCGAGCAGCACATTTGGATACCCTTCCCAACGCGACGACAGGACCAGCAATGCGGCACCGGCAAGCACATGGAACGGGTTGTCCATGCCTCCCGCAAGCACAACACGATCGACAATGCCCAGCTCACGCGCCGCATCCCGCAGCCGGGCGCGTTGCTCGCCTTCCCCAACGATCACCAAGCGATGCGTGCGGCGCAACTCGCTGGACGCATAGGCTCTTAACAAGGTCGGATAGTCCTTGGCTTCGGTCAAGCGCCCGAGCGCAATGACGTAGGGCGCTCCATTGGCCTCTGTCAGTCCGGAACCGGCGTTCGCTAGACGCTGCAATCGGTCCCGATCGATGGGATTGTGGATTACATGGATGCGCTCGTTGGAGATGCCGAGGCTATACAAATCCTGCGCAACGCCGATCGAGACGGCAACCAGCGCGTCGGCACGTCGATACAACCAGCGCATGGCTTGCCGTTTGAGTACGCTGCGCGTGTTGACCAAGCTGGAAGCTTCGCGCAAGACAAGCCGCATACCACCGCGTGCGCGCATACGCGCCAGCACGGCCAGCAAGTTGGTACCTGTCATCGTGCTCAGCACGGCCTGCGGTTGGATCGATCGCAGGAGCGACTCCAGTTTCGGGAGTGCACGGCGCGCCAAGGCGAATCCCTTGGTCGCATCACGTGGGTCGACCAACTCATGCAAGGTCACGCCTTCCGCAACGTGCGAGCGCAGCGGACCACCGCCAAGCAAAGCGGCAATATGCACTTCCCTTCCAGCTGCAAGAAACGATCGCGCCAGTTGCAGCAACACGCGCTCGCCGCCGCCCCACTCAAGGCTAGGCAGCACAAGCAGTATGCGATCAGCGTGCAAGGCCATGCGGTCAGCCGGATACATCCGCGCGCCAGCGCAGGTAAGAATAGGCCAGCCACAGGGGCTGGGAATGATCGGCGCGTCCAGCACGATGCTCATCCAGCAGTGCGCGCAACCCTGCGGGATTCACTACGCCCGCGTTCCCCGAGCCCGCCATGGCCAGCAGGTCATTGCCCAGCCAATCGCGCAACCAGTGGCTGACCGGTGATGCAAACCCCTGCTTGCGGCGATCCCAGATGAAATCGGGTACGCGACCGCGCATCGCCGCGCGCAGCAGGCGCTTGCCACGCAGCCGATCGAAGTGCCAGCGCCAAGGCACGCGGATCACGAATTCGAAAAGTTCCTTGTCGAGGAACGGACTGCGCGCTTCAAGCGAGAACATCATTCCCGCGCGATCAACCTTTTGCAGGATGTCCTGGGGCAGATAAACCAGTGAATCCATCAGCAGCATGTGGCGAATTTCGTCGGGATCATTCGGCCACGGCAGCTCGGGCATGACGTTGCCTGCTCCGAGCCCGGGCACCAGCCGCGCGAGCGTTTCCTTGCGAATGGCAGGCGGGCCGATGTAGGCATCCCGATCCTCGCGGGAGAGGTGCACGAACAAATGCGCGCGCTTCAAAAGACTCCCGCTGTGATGGGCGTAGGGCTCCGACGTCGCGAGCACGGCATGCTCGACCACGGAGCGCAGCGCGGCCGGCAACCTGTGGTATCGCTGGCGCAGCAAGCGGCCGGCATATCGGGCGTAGCCACCGAAAATCTCGTCACTGCCATCGCCCGTCAAAACGACTTTGACGTGTTTGGCGGCGACCGAGGCCACCAAGGCGCTTGGCACCAGGGAGGAGTCACCGAAGGGCTGGCCCATGCGGCCAGGCAATTCGGTTGCGAGGCGCGCCGCTACTTCGGGGCTGATCTCTTCGGACGTGTGCAACGTGCCCAGTTCGGCCGCCGCACGTGCTGCGGGTCCACGCTCGTCGTAGGTCGGTTCGGCGAAGCCCGCCGTGAAGGTCCGCAGCCTTCCGAACCCCGATTGCTGCGCGAGCGCGCACACCGTCGTCGAATCGACGCCGCCGGAAAGGAACGCGCCGACTTCCACGTCTGCCGCCAACTGGCGCCGACGTACGCCGTCCGTCAACAGTTCGCGGACACGTTCCGCAGCTTCATCGAAGCCGCCCGTCCAAGGCTCGATTGACGGCGCCCAGTAGCGCCGCTGGGTGGTGGAGCCATCCGCATGTCGCCACATGACGTGCGCGGGCAGCACTTCGCTGACGCCCGTCAGACAAGTCTTCCCTGGCAACGCATACCCGTAACGAAAATAGTCCGCGATGCCGGAGTCATCCTCCGTCACGGCAATATCCGGGACAAGCGCGGCCAGCGCGGGCAATTCCGATGCGCAGGCGAACAGCGGGCCGCTGCAGCGGTAGTACAGGGGTTTCTTGCCGAAGCGATCCCTGGACAACAGCGATTCACCGGATTCGGCGTCGTGCAGCACGAACGCCCACATGCCGTCCAGGCGATCGATGAAACCGGCACCTTCCGTGACCAGCCCCGCCAGCAGGACTTCGGTATCGCTGTCGTCCCGGAAATTCCAGCGGCCTTGCAGATGG
>Ga0207707_10004490_pt1 | contig 12278 bp, 6 predicted proteins | sample KBSC83BmetaG_FD_184336 | JGI IMG/M metagenome (GOLD analysis project Ga0207707, IMG submission 184336) | Corn rhizosphere microbial communities from Kellogg Biological Station, Michigan, USA - KBS C8-3B metaG (SPAdes) (version 2) | ecosystem: Host-associated > Plants > Roots > Rhizosphere ... | reverse complement strand
AACCGGGCTTGCTTGGTTCCACCGAGTGGGCCGAAACGCACGCCAAGGAATTGCAGCAGAAGGCGGTGATGTACCTCAATTCCGATACCAACGGACGCGGCGTCCTGTTCGCGGGCGGCAGTCATTCGCTGCAGCACCTGGTCAACCAGGTCGCGGCGGGTGTGACGGACCCTGAAACCAACGTAAGCGTGCAGCAACGCCAGCGCGCGTTCCTCGACGTGAACGCCGCCGGCAAGGATGCCAACCCGATGCTCAAGGAGAGCGCGAAACTGGCGGGCGAGAGCGGCGACATTCCGATCGAGCCGCTGGGATCCGGTTCGGATTACAGCGCGTTCCTTGAACACCTCGGCATCACGACGCTGGACCTCGGCTTCGGTGGCGAGTCCAATCAGGGTGGCGTGTATCACTCGCGCTACGACGACTTCGAGCACTACGACCGTTTTGGTGATCCGGGCTTCAAATACGGAGTCGCCTTGGCCGAGGTGGCCGGGCACATCGTGATGCGCACCGCCGATGCCGACGTACTTCCGATGCGTTTCGGCGACTTCAGCAGCACGCTGGGCCGCTACATCGAGCAGTTGCACAAGCAGGCGGACAACGCACGCAAGGAGGCCGTCGCGCAGCATAAGCTGCTCGATGCCGGCGCGTACAAACTGGCGGCCGATCCGCTGCATCCGGTGGCCCCGCCGGAGCGGCTGTCAGATGTGCCGAAGATCGATTTCTCGCCGCTGGATACCGCGGCAAAGAAGTTGAAGGAAAGCGCGCAAGCCTATGAAAAGGCGTACAACGTGCGGGCAGAAAAGGGGCTGAACATTCCGGCCGCGCAACTTGTCCAGGTCAACCAGTTGATGGGCAGCATGGAGCAGCGCTTGCTGGATGCGCAAGGCCTGCCGGGACGTCCCTGGTTCAAGAACATGGTGCAGGCGCCGGGCGAATTGACTGGCTATGCGCCGAAGACCATTCCGGCCGTACACGAAGCTTTGGATGCACGCGACTGGAGCCGTGCCGACAAATATGCAGCGGTCACGGCGAAGGTGCTGGACAACTATCGCGCGCAGCTCGACGAGCTGACGGCGGTGCTGAAGTAGAAGTAGGTTGGGCTGACGCCGGCTTCATCGGCGGAAGCCCAACGCGTTCGCACAATCGTTGGGCTTTTTCCGGGCCAAGCCCGGAATCAGCCCAACCTACTTTGACTACGCACAACGCGTGGGGGCCGCCGTTTCCCGGAGCCAGTCACGCCGTTGCAAGCCCGCCATCGCAAGAGGATGATGAATCCTCGTCTTGCACCCGAGGTGGTGCCATGCGTTTCCCCAAATGGATTCCACTGCTGCTGGCTGGCTTGCTGGCCGCCTGCGCGCAACAGCCTACGCACGAATCGCCCGCGCAGCATGCTTCCACCACGATCGATTACGCCAGGTACGCGCAGGACACGGTGCCGTGGTTCCAGTTCGCATCGCTGTACGACTGGAATTCGAATCAGTCGAGTTCGGTCGTGGTCTGGACCAGTCCCCGCCAAGCCTACCTGTTGTCGCTCGCCGGACCGTGCATGGGGCTGCAAGGCGCATTCACGATCGGGTTGACGTCCCACACGGGACTGGTCAGCTCCAACCGCGATTACGTGATCGCCCACCAGGATCGTTGCGCGATCATGCGCATCCAGCGGCTGGACGCGAAAGCGATCCGGGCCCTGCGCACGAAACCGAAAAGTTCCAGCAAAGCGCAAGATTGACCAGCGGCGTGCGTTTGCACGCGGAGAGTACGAACACCACGTGCAGACGGCAGATTGCTGGCATGCAGCAATTCTGATCTCTCCGGGTTAGGCATACTTTCAAATATTTCCTTTCGCCATGGGCCCGGTTGAGCAGGCCGGGAATGATTTTGGCCATTGTTGCGCCGCAAATTGACACCGGTGTCATCGCTCCCCACACTGGCGATCGTTCGCGTTGCGTGGGGCGCTATGGACGCAATGGTCAATCATCACGGTCGGCACGAGCGCGTTTCGGCGCAGCCGTTTTTGGCCGCCGACGTGGGCGGCACGCACGCGCGGTTGGCACTGATGCGGGCATCACGTGCGCAGGAACGCAAAGGTGAAGTGATCACCTACCGCAGGCTCGCGTGCAGCGATCACGCCAGCCTTGCCGACTTGCTGCGATCGTTCCTGAAGACCGATGCGATCGGACCGGTACGTCATTGCGTGCTCGCATGCGCCGGCCAGGTCGTTGGTGGCGAGGTCATCCACGACAACCTCGCGTGGCCGATCGACCTGTCCGGACTGCGCGGCGCGTTGGGTTTTGACGAGTTGTTCGTGCTGAACGACTTCGAGGCGCTGGGGTACGCGCTGGCCGACGTCGATCGTCTGGACGCGCGGTTGTTGTGCGGTCCCGATGGTGCCGCAACAGGCCCGAAGCTGGTGGTGGGACCAGGCACCGGGTTGGGTGCTGCCGTTTATCTTCCGAACCAATCCGGTTTCGTGATGGCGACGGAAGCTGGCCAGATGGATTTTGCGGCGCAAACGCTTCGCGAACGCGAGGTGCTTGCATGCCTGGCGCCGGAGGGTGGTTACGTTCCCAGCGAACGCCTGCTTTCCGGCCCTGGGCTTTTGACGCTGTATCGAACCCTGTGCGTATTGAATGGTGCGTCGCCGTGGCTGGTCACACCTGAAGCGGTCACCGACGCCGCGCGGCAACGCACCGATGCGAATGCATCGGAAGCGGTCGATTTGTTTTGCGCGGCATTGGGGGGGTTCGTCGGCAACCTCGCCATGGACTTCATGGCGCGCGGTGGCGTGTATCTCGCGGGGGGCTTTCTTTCCGCGATGTTCGACCTGCTGCAGCGAAGCGAATTCGCGACACGGTTTCTGCACGGGCGGAGTGTCCGGATTTTTCTGGAACATGTTCCGGTTCGCGTGATGGAGCACGGGCAACATGGCGTGCAGGGTGCGGCGCGGTATTACCTCGACGGACTCGGGCTTGACCCGATGGCGCGGAAACGCGTGACGGAGTGAATGATTGAAAAACACCTGATCGGAACCGCTGTTGCGCGCGAATCATGCAAACCGGCGGATTCGATTGAAAATCAGTGACGGGAGAAGGCCATGCGCATCGTGCATCGCAGAAGTCCATTGTCGGTTGCCATATCGGCCGCGTTGTTCGCGGTAGTCGCGACTTCGGCCGCGGCAGTGCCGCAGGCTGCAAGCCAGGCCCAGGACCCATCCGCGCAGACGACGGCGCAATCCTCGCCGGCTTCAGACCAGTCGCAAGCCAAAAAGTCCAAGGCCAAGCCCAAGACTGCCAAGACAGCGGAAAGCCAAAACGCGACGACCTTGTCGGTCGTCAACGTGGTGGGCGTGCGCGCTTCGCAAATGCGCGCGATCGAATTGAAGCGCGAGGCACCCAACATCCAGGACAGCATCACGGCGGAAAGCATCGGTCAGTTGCCGGATGTCACCATCACCGACGCGCTGCAGCGTGTCACCGGCGTGCAGATCAACCGCGACGCCGGCGTGGGCACCTCGGTGGATGTGCGTGGCTTGCCGGAAGTCGGCACGATGTTGAATGGCGAGGTGTTCATCACGCCGAACCAGATCGATTCGCAGCAGCCCGATTTCGAGATGCTGCCCGCCACGCTGTTCCGCGGCGTGGACGTGATCAAGTCGCCGACCGCCAACATGCTGGACTCGGGCATCAGTGGCGACCTGAACCTGCACACTTACCGGCCGTGGGATTTGCCGAACGGGTTTACCTACAGCTACTCCGCGCACGGGCAGTATGGTGATGCCACCGACAAGTGGGGGCAGGCGGCAAGCGGCCTCATTTCCTACAACGCCGGCGGACGCTGGGGCCTGCTGTTGTCGGGAGATTTCTCCGACACGACCACCGAGAATTCGACGGAGGGCCTCGACCAGTACGGCGTGGTGCTGAACGGCGAGAACGCGCTCAGCGCGGACAGCTATTACGGGTTCCTCACGCCGTGGGGCGACGCACCGATCCCGTCCGACATCAAGCAGAACCCGGATGGCAGCGTTGACGTCAACGGCGACGGGAAGTCCAACGGCGTGTTCATGGGCAGCCAGAACATCGCCCTGTATGACACCACCACCCAGCGCCGGCGCAAGTCCGGCAATGCTTCGTTCCAGATGGATCTTGGCGGCGGGTTCACACTGACCAGCGATCTCTTCTTTGCGCGCCAGGATCGCTATGACCGGAACGTGGGCATCCAGTTCAATTCGCTCGACTGGGAGGGCGCGACCTACGTGCCGGTGAATTCGCGCAATACCGGCGCCAGCGTCGCGGGGCAGTACGCCACGCCCGATGATCCGCCCTGGGAAAACATGAACCTGTATACCACGCAGGTCTACAAGAAATGGCCGGGCGATGTCGAATCATTTTCGCAGATCACGCGGACGGATTCGGTCGCGAGGAACTTCAACGTCCAGGTGGATTTCGACAATGGCGGGCCGTTTACCGCGACCTTGCGCGGCATCCGCGATACCGGACACCAGACGAACATCGAGACCGACCTCAACATCTCCAACTCCGACGGCGCGCAGTGGCCGAATGATCCGGAAGACGCGGCGCCACCCGGCACCTACATCTACCCCGACGAACTGGGTGGCAACCGCGTATTCAACGACAACGGCATTCCTGCGAACACGGTTTCGATGATCGCGGATTTCAGGAACCGCAATCTCGGAATCAGCATGCCCGGGGTCCTTGCCAGCAATTTCGCCAACCCGAATGGCTGGTCCATGAAGACACTGGAATCCGCCGGTGACTACGACCGCACGGTGGGGTTGAGCGCGCTGCGCTTCGATGGTCACTACGATTTCGACAACGGCGTCAAGTTCGACTTCGGCGTGCGCAACAGCATCCGCAGTGCCAACAATCTCGGGTTCACCCTGATCGCTCCCGTGTACGCCGGCACGGGCGCCAGCGACCCCAATGGCTGCTTCGTGCGTTACGTCGCCGCCGACGTGGTGATGGATGACCCATCGTGTTCGGCCGGCAACGCGCAGGGATTTTTCCGCGCCGGTCCCTTGTCCGCACAGCATCTGTCGCAGACGCCCCCGCCGCTGTCCAGCAACTGGAAGGAATACACCGACCTGCTCGGGTCGGGGATCACGTTCTGGGCCGTCGACCCGCATGCGATGGACAATCCCGAGGGGTATTGGCAGTCGCTTTATCCCGGAACCCAGCGGCAATTGACGCCGGGGCGCACCTGGGCGGTGTGGATGAAGGAATCGTCAGCCTATTTCCAGCTTGATCTGGACGGCCACATCGGCAGCTTGCCGTACGCCGCCAACGTCGGCATGCGCGTGATCAACACCAATCTCGACATCACCCAGCACTTGACGGGTGCGCCCGCGCCGTACGGCCTGGAGCCGGCCGACGGCGGCACCGAAGTCACGCGGCGCAGTTACAGGGATTATCTGCCCGCGGCCAACTTCGCGATCAACCTCACCGACGACCTGAAGCTGCGGCTGGCCTATTCGAAGAACATGATGCCGCTCGACCTCAGCACCTGGGGCGGAGGTCTTTCGCTCAACTACTCGCTGACGGAAGTACCGGGACAACCCGCGTTGTTCCGGGTCGCGGGCGGCAATTCGGACGGCAATCCGAATCTGGACCCGTGGCGTTCCAAAAATTACGGCGCGTCGCTCGAGTACTACATCAATCCCTCGAGCATGGTCAGCCTCGCATTCTTCCGGATCAACGTGCAGAGCTTTATCGAGAGCGGCAGCGTGATCAATTGCGACCTGCCGGACGAGGACGGCGTGGTGCGCAACCGCTGCGTGGTGATCACCGAACCGGTGCAGGGAAGCGGCAACAGCATCCACGGCGCCGAGTTCGACTACCGCCAGGCGTTCACGTTCCTGCCGGGCCTCCTGCACAACACAGGTCTGGAATTCAACGCCACGTACGCGCCGAGCGACTCGGGACGAACCGACCTCGCCGGCAACAAGATTCCGTTCCAGGACAATTCGACCAAGTCCGGCAACCTGATCCTGTGGTATCAGGACAGCCGGTTCCAGGCGCGCGTCGCCTACAACTATCGTTCGCGTCGCGCCGTCTCGTCCGACGTCGGCGCGATTGCGGGCCTGGAACAGTACGAGGCGCCGCAGAAGTACATCGACGCGTCCGTCTCGTACAAGATCAACAAATATGCGGAGGTGTTCCTGCAGGGCACCAACCTCAGCAACGAGTATCAACGCTTCTACCTGGTGTGGCCTGACCAGCCCGCGCATTCGAATTTCTCCGAGCGCATGGTCATGGCCGGCATTCGTGGGCAGTTCTGACGCGTTATATGACTCGGTAGGTTGGGCTGATACCGGCTTCATCGGCGGAAGCCCAACATTCGCGGTGCACCGTTGGGCTTCGCGAAGAGCCGCTAAGCCCAACCTACGATCGCGGTTTCGGGTTCGCCCGCAAACACAGTGTCGCGACACATGACCGGAAACGACATGTCTGCAGCGGAAACCAGCAAACAAGCAACGGAAATCAGTCAGCCGGCAAGTGGGAAAGGCTTCCACCGATCGATCGGTCTGTTTTCCGGCACCGCGATCAACATGACGCAGATGTGCGGCATCGGGCCGTTCATCACCATTCCGATCATGGTGGCCGTCATGGGCGGACCGCAGGCGATCGTCGGCTGGATCGCCGGCGCGATCCTGGCGGCGGCCGATGGCATGGTCTGGGCAGAACTCGGTGCCGCGATGCCCGGTTCCGGCGGCACCTACATCTACCTGCGCGAGGCCTTCCAGTACCGCACCGGCAAACTGATGCCGTTCCTCTTCATCTGGACGGTGCTGCTGACCATTCCGTTGATCATGTCGACCGGCATCATCGGAATGGTCGAATACCTCGGCTTCTTTTTTCCACACCTCAGTTGGACGGCCGTACACCTCATCAGCGTGCTCGCGAGTTTCTTCGTCGTGTTCCTGTTGTATCGCCGGATCGAATCCATCCGTGCGATCACGGTCGCGTTGTGGATCATCATGCTGGTTGCAGTGGTCGGAACGTCCGCAGCGGGCTTCAGCGATTTCCACCCGGACCTGGCCTTCACGTATCCCGCCGGTGCCTTCGGAAGCCATTTCTTCGTCGGGCTCGGCGCGGGGCTGATTATCGGAATCTACGACTATCTCGGGTACTTCACCACCGCCTACATGGGCGACGAGTTGCGCGACCCCGGACGGACGATGCCGGGATCGATCCTCATCTCGGTGATCGCGATGATGTTCGTCTACCTTGCGCTCAACATCAGCGTGATGGGCGTGGTGCCTTGGCAGGACGTCGCAACCTCGAAGTCGATTGCGTCGCTGGTGGTTGAGCACAGTTGGGGCCACTTCGCGGCCGCGATCATGACCGTGCTGATCATCGTCACCGCGTTCGCGTCGGTGTTCGCGGGCCTGCTCGGCGGCTCGCGCGTGCCGTACCAGGCCGCGCACGACAAGGTATTCCTGCCCGCGTTTGGACGGCTGCATGCCAAGCATGGGTTTCCGCACGTCGCGCTGCTCACCATGGGCGTGGTGATGGCGGCGGGGACCTTCTTCGATCTGACGGAAGTCATCAACATGCTGCTCACGGCGACCATCATCGTGCAGTCGATCGCGCAGATCGCCGCGCTGGTGGTGTTGCGCAGACGCCAGCCCGGCCTCAAGCGGCCGTATCGCCAGTGGCTGTATCCGCTGCCGTGCGTCGTCGCGCTGGTCGGGTGGGTTTACGTCTATGTGTCGGCCTCGGCCATCTCCATCATCCTGTCCGGTGCGTGGATCGTTGCCGGCCTCGTTGTTTTCATGGCCTGGGCAAAGGTCAACAAATCCTGGCCCTTCGCGCCCGTGGAAATCCGGCAAGTCTATCTCGGGGACAACTGACGCCATGCGAATCTTCGTGCAACACCTTGTTTGGGCGACGCTGCTGGCGATGGCCCTCGCACCCGCCATCCATGCCGCAAGCGCTTTCGAACCGGCGCCGGTGGCACAAGGCGCGGGCCATGTGACCGCCATCGCGCACTGGGAAATCCAGTCGAGCGCCATGGCGCAGCAGGGCGGGGCAGAAATTTCGACCGGTGATTTCAAAGCGAAGGATTGGTACCCGGTGAGCGGCCGCGCAACGGTGATGGCCGGACTGATGGAGAACGGCAAGTACAAGGATGTGTTCCACGACGACAATCTGCGCACGATTGCCCGCCATCACTTCGTGGTTCCCTGGTGGTATCGCACGCAGTTCACGCTGGCGAAAAGCGGGCACGGGCTGCACACGTTGCTGCGCACGAACGGGATCATCGGCGGCGCCGACGTGTGGCTCAATGGTCATCAGGTGGCGTCGCAGCCGGAACTTCGCGGTGCCTATCCCGTGCACGAATTCGACGTGACCCGCTGGGTGCACGAGGGCGTGAACACGCTGGCCATGAGGGTGCATCCCGCCGATCCGCAGCTCGATTTTTCGATGGGCTGGGTGGACTGGAATCCGTCGCCGCCCGACAACAACATGGGGCCGTGGCGCGGCGTCGACATTGTCCAGACCGGCCCGGTCGAGCTGCGTTTCCCCGTGGTCACTACCGATCTTTCGTTGCCGGACCTTTCGCACGCGGCGCTGACGGTGAAAGTGGAGGTTCGAAACCTCGACAGCATGCCGCACGACACTGTCGTGAGCGGTAAGGTCGCTAGCTTTTCGCTGCAGCGGAAGATCCACCTCGAAGCGGGGCAGACGCAAACCGTTTCGTTTTCACCGAAGACCGATCCGGGTCTTGGGTTGAATCATCCAAAGGTGTGGTGGCCGATCGGCATGGGCGAGCATCCGCTGTACGACTTGAAACTTGCCGCGTCCGTGGATGGCGCGGAATCCGGTCGCGCCGCCGCGACGTTCGGCATCCGCAGCGCGACATCGAAGTTGACGAAGCAGGGCTATGTCCAGTTTTTCATCAACGGCAAACCCGTGCTGATCCGCGGTGGAGGCTGGGCGCCCGACATGTTCCTGCGCGTGCTGCCGGGACGCATGGAGGCCGAATTCAGCTACATCCGCAACATGGGCCTCAACGCGATACGCAGCGAAGGCAAGCTGGAAGACCAGCATTTCTACGATCTCGCCGATCGCGACGGCATCCTGATCCTGCCGGGCTGGGAGTGCTGCGACAAATGGGAGTCCGGGGCGAAGACGGGCGGTGAGCCGTGGGACGATGCGGACATGCAGATCGCGCAGGAGTCGATGGCGAGCGAAGCGCGATTGCTCGGGAACCATCCATCGGTCATCGGTTTCCTGATCGGCAGCGACAACGCGCCGCCGCCCACGATCGCGAGCATGTACGTCGACGCGTTGCGCGCGGAGGGTTGGAACACACCGATCGTCTCGGCCGCATCCGATCAGGCCAGCAAAGTGGCTGGTCCATCGGGCATGAAGATGGCCGGCCCCTACGCATGGGTGCCGCCGTCGTACTGGTACGCCGACAAGCTGGGCGGCGCGTTCGGGTTCGACTCCGAAGTCAGCGCGGGCGCCGACATTCCGCGCCTCGAAGATGTCGAGCGCATGCTGTCGCCGGTGTCGCAGGAGGCGTTGTGGAAATATCCGGAGATCCGGCAATTCCACGCAGCCGCGTCATGGTCGCCCTTCGCGAAGTTGGAGCTCTTCGACAACGCGCTCGCGAAACGCTACGGGCCGCCGAAAAGTCTCGCCGATTACGTGCAGAAGGCCCAGCTCGACAACTACGACAACGTGCGTGCCCAGTTCGAAGCGTTCAACGCGCACATGGATGCGGCCAATCCGTCCACCGGCGTGATCTACTGGATGCTCAACAATGCGTGGCCTTCGCTGCACTGGCACCTGTACGACTGGTACATGAATCCGGCGGGCGCGTATTTCGGTGCGAAGAAAGCCAACGAACCCGTGCACATCCAGTATTCGTACGACATCCGCGCGATCGTGCTGGTGAACCACACGCTCACCGATCAACGCGGGCTGCGTGCGAACGTGCAGGTGCGCAACCTGGATGGCAGCGTGCGCTACCACAAGCAGTTCACCGGCGTCGATCTTTCGGGAAATCGCACCTTGACGTTGACGACGCTTCCCGCGCTTCCAGGCTTGTCGCGCACGTATTTCGTCGAGCTGAACCTTGCGTCCGGTGATGGGCACTCCGTCAGCCGCAATGTTTACTGGCTTTCGACGCAGAAGGACGTGCTCGACTGGAAGCATTCGAACTGGTACACCACGCCGGTCACGCAATACGCCGACCTGACGGCGCTGCAGACTTTGCCGGATGCCACTGTCGGCGTGCACGCGACAACGCGGCGCGACGGCGACGACAACGTCACCACCGTCACGCTCACGGTGCCGGAATCATCCAAAGCCGTAGCCTTGTTCCAGCATCTTTCCATTCGCCAGTCCGATCATGGCGAGGCCGTGCTTCCGATCCTTTGGAGCGACAATGACGTCACGCTGTGGCCCGGCGAGTCGGTGACGGTGACGGCGCGTTATGCGGCGAAGGGAATCACGGCGCCCGTGGTCGAGGTGAGCGGGTGGAACGTGCCGATGCAGTATGTGGCGGCCGCGCTCGCCAAGAAACCACCTCGTCCCTCGTCATCCCGGAATCGCGAAGCGATATCCGGGACCCAGCGCCTTTGCATTTCGGCGAGTTGCGCGAAAGTCACTGGGTCCCGGCTTTCGCCGGGATGACGAGCAAAATCAGTGCTTCCCCCACCCGCACCGAAACTGGTCGGCAAGAATTTCGATGAAGCGTGCAAACATCAGCGACGTGGCCCGTGTGGCGGGGACTTCGCGCAAGACCGTCTCGCGGGTGATCAACAACGAGCCGAACGTGCACGCGTCCACGCGCAAACGGGTGCTGGATGCGATCGCCGCGCTCAAGTACCGGCCGCTGACTTCGGCGCGCAGCCTTGCGACCAATCGCTCCCTCACCGTCGGCCTGCTCTACGACAACCGTTCGCCCAGTTACATCATGGAAGTGCAGGCTGGCGTGCTCGAGGCTTGCGAAGCGCAGCACTACAGCATGATGGTGCAGCCGCTGGTTTCGGCTTCGCCGGATTTCGTGGATCGGGTCGACGACATCCTGACAAGGCACCGCCCCGACGGACTGATCCTGACGCCGCCCATCACCGATCACGCGCCGCTGCTGAAAAGCCTTCGCAGGAACGGCGTTCCGTTCGCCTCGATTTCCCCGCGCCATCCGGAAAACCAGGTCGGCGTGATCCTGCGGGAACGCGAGGCCGCGGCCGCGATGGTGGCGCACCTGGTTTCGCTGGGACACACGCGCATTGCGCACATCGTGGGTGACCTGGAACACGGCGCCGGCGTGTGGCGTTTGGCCGGTTATCGCGATGGCTTGAAGCGCGCCGGCTTGAAGGAAAATCCGGCGTACATGGTGCCCGGCAGGTTCTCGTTCGAATCCGGTGTCGTCGGGGCGCGCAAGTTGCTGGCCCTGCGGCAGCGACCGACTGCGATTTTCGCGGGCGACGACGACATGGCCACCGGCACGATCTGGGCCGCATCCGAGGCGGGCTTGTCGGTGCCGGACGAAATATCCGTTTGCGGATTCGATGACACCACGATCGCGACGCAAGTGTGGCCCCCGTTGACGACCATCCACCAGCCCGTGCACGAAATGGCACGACGCGCCACCGAAGAATTGTTGCGACTCGTGCTCGGCCGGGGCGAGGCAAACATGGTCGAACTCGATTACGAGATGCGTATTCGCGCTTCGACCGGGCCGAGGCCGTAGGCTCCACCCGTTCACAACATCGACGCGTAGGTTGGGCTGAACCCGGAGTGTGCTCCGGGTGGAGCCCAACATTGGGACGACGTTGGGCTTCCGCTGATAAAGCCGGCGGTAGGTTGGGCTGAACCGGCTGCTCTTGCCGGTGAAGCCCAACAATCCCAACCTGCGGTGTCGCAAAATACCTCCGGGTCGCGCCTGCGATACTGGGACAGGGCGAAACACATCCATCGACAGGAGCGCATCCATGTCCGCCGCACGGGATTCCGCGAAGCCATCCAGGACGTTCCATTTCATTTCCGGCCTGCCGCGCTCCGGCAGCACGTTGCTGGCGGCGATCCTGAAGCAGAACCCGCGGTTCCACGCCGGTATGACCAGCCCCATCGCGGACATCATGGGCGTCGTGGTCGCGGAGATGAGCAGCAAGAACGATTTCTCGCACGCGATTTCCGACGAGGCGCGCGTTTCGGTACTGCGCGGACTGGTCGAGAATTTCTACGCCGCGCAAAGCAGCGCCGAGGTGGTCTTCGACACCAGCCGGCTGTGGTGCAGCCGCA
>Ga0207707_10004489_pt1 | contig 12280 bp, 9 predicted proteins | sample KBSC83BmetaG_FD_184336 | JGI IMG/M metagenome (GOLD analysis project Ga0207707, IMG submission 184336) | Corn rhizosphere microbial communities from Kellogg Biological Station, Michigan, USA - KBS C8-3B metaG (SPAdes) (version 2) | ecosystem: Host-associated > Plants > Roots > Rhizosphere ... | reverse complement strand
GCCGCTGCACTTTTCACTGATGGTGGAACAGGTCGGGATCAGCTGGGCACGGCGCGCCGCCGAGCGTCTGCATCTCACTGATCCGACATCGGCGTTGCGACTGCAGTGGGATGAAGTCGCGCAACCGAATCACGGCGTTGCTGGCCGCGGCGTTCGCGTCGACTTGTCTCGACTTCGTGGCGGGCGCTACGTCGTTACGCTCGATGTCACGGCACGGGGCAGCGATAGCGCTTCATCGACCAAGGAAATCCTCATTCGCTGAGAGCGCGCGCACTCGGACATCGCGCGCGTATGCTGCAGGCGCCGCAATGCGGCGCCGACATCTTGCACACGGTCTGACCGTGATGGCGCAGCAGGAGATGCGCTTCCGTTACAATGTCGATGTCGTCTCCGAGCTCGGCCATCGCCGCGGTCGTCGCGGATTTGTAGGTCGCGCTGTAGCTCTTTGCCTCGGTTCCGTAGCCGAGTCTCGTCAACACGCGCAGTCCATTCGAGTCCACACCGAGAACGGGATATCGCCTGGTCAGCAGGAGGATCTTCTCCGCGCCGGGATCCGCGATTCCACGAACGCGTTTGAGCGCGCGCTTGGCCTCGGCGATCGGCAGCGCGCACGCTGCGTCGAGCGAGCCTCCGAAATCGGCGACGGCGATCTGCGCCGCTTCGATCAGGTTGTTCGCACGCTCGACGGCATTGATACCTCCGGCGTGCAGCGCGTCGATGATCGCCGAGCGCTTCGCCTCGAGGATGTCGCGTGGCCGGAGGCCGACCTCACGGGCGAGCAACCGGAAGGCGGTCTCGCGCTTCTCGTCGGTTGCGAGATAGGCCACCTTCTCCCAGGCCACGAGCTGAAAGGCGTCGGTCGCCGGAGGCGGCGCCAGCGTACCATGCTGGCGTTTCAAGGTGGAAATGAGGGCCCGAAGGCGGGATGCCCGTGTCATGACAAGGATTCTAGAAGCGCACTGGTCCCTGGCGGGTCGGCGAGCAATCCCCCACATTGTGGCCCAAGAGTTCTTCCCGCCAGCCGCCCTCGGCCCCTTGAGGAGCGGATTTCCCACCCATACGTTCGAACCGACGATGGGCGCCAATCAATGACATCCGTTTCCCCGACATCCGAAGCGCACGCAATCGAGCGTTCGATGAACGCCGTGCGCAGCATCGTCCGCGCGCAGCGCATCAACACGCGAGCGGTCGAGCTGAAGATGGGCATCAGTCTGGCACAGCTGTTCGTGCTACAGCAGCTCGCCGAGCGGTCCGCGGATTCGCTGAACGAGCTCGCGGAACGAACGGCCACGCATCAAAGCTCGGTGTCTGTCGTGGTTCGCCGTTTGGTCGAACGCGGCCTGGCGTCGCGGACCGCGTCGGCCAACGATCGCCGCCGAATCGAGATCGCGGTGACGCAGGCCGGTCGCGACCTGCTCGCCGACGCACCAGTGACCGTCTCGATGGAGCTCGTCGCCGCGCTGCGTCGCATGCCGCGCAGCGATCGCGATCAGCTCGCGGATCTGCTCGAGCGTTGGCTGCGTGAGGCGCGCATCGATTTCGCGACGCCGCCAATGCTCGGCGAAGACGAAGACGCTGGTCTCTAACGCTCCCAGTGTCGCTGGCGTGCGATCTCGATGCCCGAGATACACGTCGACAGCCAGAGCAGTCCCGCGGCCAGGCCGGCGGTTGCGTCGCTGACGTAGTGCTGGCCGAGATACAAGCGGCTGATCGTAATCGCTCCAACCATCGCGATCGCGCACGCGCTCACGAGCGTGCGCGCGGTCGCGCGCTTTAGAAAACCATCGATGAAGTACGCCAGCATCCCGTAGCCCACGAGCACACCGAGCGCATGGCCGCTGGCCAATCCGGTTCCCCAGTCGAGCAGCACGACATCGGCGAACGGAAGCTCCGAACGACGCACGGCAAAGCGCAGCGCGGCGTCGAGCAACGAACCGCCGATGAACGCCGCGCACCACCCGATCGTCTCGACACCGCGGCGCCGTACCGCGTATGCAAAGCCACCGGCGACGAGCAACAGGGTCATCGCGCCGCGGCCGCCGAGGCTGCTGAGGAATGAGAATACTCGAAGAGCGGCCGGCGTCGCGGACTCGCGCAGGCGTCCGGCAACGACCACGTCGAAGCGAGTGAGCGGCGAGCTTTCGACCAGACCTTCAGTGATCGACGCGAAGACACCGATCACCGCGAGGCTCACGGTGAACCCGACCAGCAAATGCAGCGCGAAGTAGCGGCTCTGTGCGAACCGTCCCGACCGGAAGCGCCACGCCACCGGGTGCTGAACTTTGAGCTCGGCCATTTGCTCGGTCGCGCTCGCGCGCTCGTACCGCTTGTCGAGTGTCGCGACGACGGTCGTGCGGTTTCGCTCGAACCAGCGCCAGAGGAAGACCACCGCCGCGACGAGCGCGATGAGCAGCGCGATCAACAAGCTCACACGGCCGATGTAGCGGATCAGGCGCGGCAGGTTTCGACCGAAGGCGTACCCGAGGACGCTGAACGTCGCCACCCAAATGAGACCGCCCAGCGCGTTGTAGAGCGCGAACATGCGCGGCGGCATCTGCGAGAGTCCCGCGAAGATGCCGATGAAGCTGCGCAGAAACGCGACGAAACGCCCGAGCGCGATCGTCTTGGCGCCATGCTGCGCGAAAAACGTGTGCGTCTTCGCAAGGCGCTCCTCGTTCAAGCCGATCCATCGGCCGTGTCGATGAACCAGGGCGGCGCCACCCCGCTGGCCGATCCAATAGCCGAGATGCCCGCCCATGATCGTACCGAACAGGCCCGCGATCAAAACGCCGACGATCGACAAGGTGCCCCGCCCCGCCAGGGCTGCGGCGGTGACGAGTGCAGTCTCGCCAGGGATTGGCAGGCCGGCCGCCTCGATCAGCAGGAACACTGCGACGAGCGCGTAGCCGTACTGCCCAACCCATTGGTTTACAACGTCGAGCATTGTGCGCGGGGTGCTCCGGGTGGGGCGGAGACGAGATGGAAACACGAAAGCTCAACGGGAGCAGTACCCCCCACAAGCGGGGAGATGCGCGCGATCACTTTCGCGTGGGACAAAGCGGCCTAGCTTTGCGGCATGCTGGAAATTCTGAATCTCGAGAGCCTCGAGCCGCTGGCACGAACGCGGCTCGATCCGATGCTGTACGACTACATCGCGGGTGGCGCGGGCGACGAATGGACGCTCGCCGAAAACCGTGGGGCGTGGTCGCGCTTACAACTGCTGCCGCGCATGCTGCGCGGCGTCGCCAACCGCTCCCTGGAGACGACGGTGTTGGGTACGCCAGTTGCGTTCCCAGCGCTCGTGGCGCCGATGGGATTCCACGGATTGTGCCACGCCGATTGCGAAGAAGCGACGGCACGCGCGACGGCGGCGGAGGGTACGATCTTCTGCGCGAGCACAGTGTCGAACGTGAGTCTCGAGGCGATCGCGAGCGCATCAGGCGACGGACCTCGCTGGTTTCAGCTCTACGTGTATCGAGATCGCGGTATCACCCAGGAACTCGTACGGCGAGCGGCAGCAGCCGGATTCAGCGCACTCTGTCTCACCGTCGATACGCCGCTCGCGGGCCAGCGCGAACGCGACCGTCGGAACGCGCTTCGCATGCCGGCGCATCTGGAGCTTGGCAACTTTCCGGCGTCACATACGACGTCGCATCACCAGGGACGAGAGAGTGGATCGGCGCTCGCGCAATACATCGCGGCACAGTGGGATCCGGGCCTCACCTGGAAGGACGTCGAGTGGTTGCGATCGATCTCGCCATTGCCCGTCCTCGTGAAAGGCATTCTCGCGCCTGGTGACGCCGCGCTCGCTATCGAGCACGGAGCAGCAGGAGTGATCGTGTCGAATCACGGCGGCCGGCAGCTCGATTCCGTCCCGGCGCCGATCACAATGCTCGAGCCGATCGTGCAGGCAGTCGCCGGCCGAGGCGAGGTGCTGATCGACGGCGGTGTGAGGCGAGGCACAGATGTGCTCAAAGCGCTCGCGCTCGGCGCACAGGCGGTGCTGGTTGGACGGCCGGTGTTGTGGGGACTCACCCTCGACGGCGCAGACGGCGTGCGCGCTGTGCTCCGCCATCTCAGAGATGAGATCGATCTCGCGATGGCATTGGCAGGATGTGCGGCGATCTCCGAGGTGAGACGCGAGTTGATTCTCTGAGCGCGTCGAGAGATCAACCTACATCAACAGCATTTGCCGTTGGTCTTCGCCGGGCGAGGCCGTCCAAGGGCCAGAGAGAATCCACAGATTTGTTTATATCAAACCAAAACAAATCCATCGAACCGAGTGCGACGACACTATCGTCGCTCCGGGTTCGATGGCTTTTTTTGGTTTGATGAAATCATTCTGTTCACTACTTCCTAATCGAGGACTTGACGCGGCGAGAGGTGCGGTGTCGTTCCAAGCGGCGCGACGATCGATTTTCAATCCGCGAAGCTGCGCGCATCCGCCGCGTCCATTCTCGGGCCTGAGGGCGCGGGAGTCGATGTCGGCGAGCGATAGCGATAGTCGCGACCACGTATGGACACGAGCACGGTAGGCACCAAGAACAGCGTAATCGGCGTCGAGAGCGCGAGTCCGCCGATCACCGCCAATGCCAACGGCTTCTGAAGATCGCTTCCGGCGCCGATGCCCAGCGCCAGGGGCAGGAGACCGAACAGCGTGCAGAGCGTCGTCATCAGAATCGGCCGCAAACGGATCCGAGCGGCCTGTCGCAGCGCCGGTTCCAGCGTCAGGCCGTCTTCACGCATCAGGTGGCGCGTGAAGTCGATGAGAATGATGCCGTTCTTCACGATCAGACCAACGAGCAGAATCAATCCCATGAACGACGACACGTTGAGCGGCGTCCTCGTGATCAACAAGAGACCGATCGCGCCCACGAACGAGAGCGGCGCGGCAAGCAGCACGACGAGCGGCTCGACGAACGACTGGAACTGAATCACCATCACGGCAATGACGCTCGCTGCCGCAAGGCCGAGTACCAACAACAGCGCCCGGAAGGCCTCTTGTTGGCTCGCGTACTGACCGCCCAGCTCCACACGAATACCAGCCGGCGGAGGAACCTCCGAGAGCACCGCTTTGACGTCCTCCATCACGGGACCGAGCGAACGCCCCGACAGGTCGGCCGTCGCCTTGATCAGTTGCTGCTGGTTCTCGCGCAGCAACTCCGACCGCGTCTCCACCGGTTGGAATGTCGCCAACGCGCCGAGTGGAACGGCCGTATGCGTTTGCGGCGAGACGATCGGGATCGATCCAAGCAGGCGCGGATTGAAGCGAACGGAATCCGGCGCGCGCACGCGAACGCCGACCGATCGGTCATCGAGGCGAATGTCGCCCGCCGGCTCACCCAGCAGCGTTCCGCTCAGCTCCGTCGCGACCTGCGAGGGCGTGAGTCCCACGCGATTCGCCTCGGCCTGATTGATCGACATGTCCATCTCGGCGCTCGGTTCGCTGACGCCGTTGAAGTAGTCTTCGAGGCCTTCGACCTTGGCCATCTTCGGCTCGAGCCGCTTCGCGTACGCCTCGAGCGCGCCGAGGTCGGGACCGAACATCTTGATCTCGACCGGATTCGCCGCGCCCGCGAGGTCGTTGATGACGTCCGAGAGGATCTGCACGAACTCGACGCGCACACGCGGAACCGCGGCAGTAACCTTGTCGCGCACCTCGTCGATCACCTGGAAGATTGAACGGCTGCGCTCGCGCTCGGGCTTGAGCCGCGCGTTGATGTCGCCGCGGTTCTGCTCCGTAGCAAACAGACCCAGCTCGGCGCCCGTGCGCCGTGAAATGCCGGCGATCTCCGGCGTCGACATCAGAATTCTCTCAATGATGTTGACCTGCCGGTCCGTCTCGGCCAGCGCCGTTCCGCCTGGAGTCCAATAGTCCAGCACGAACGCGCCCTCGTCGATCTCGGGCAGGAATCCGGTCGGCGCGGCACGCTGGACGAGTACGCCGGCGACGATCAACGCGGCGGCAATCGGGAAAATCCATGCGGCATGCCGAAGAGCGCCGCCAAGTGCACGCTCATAGCGCGGGGCAAGCGAGTCGATGCCGCGGCCAATGCCGGCCAGCGGACCACGCTTGGGGGCAACGGCCGACGCTTCGGACTCGACATCCTGGGCCGTCAGAAAACGGTCACTGAGCAGCGGGATGATCGTGAGCGCGACGACGAGTGAGACGAGCACCGCGATCGTGAGGGTGATCGACAGCGCCTTGAAGAACTGTCCCTCGACGCCGGTGAGAAGTCCCAAGGGAAGGAAGACGACGACCGTGGTGAGCGTCGACGTGGTGACCGGCCAGATGAGCTCCTGCACCGCGTCGCGAATCGCGATTTTCCGATCGGCCTGCAGGTGCACATGGCGCACGATGTTCTCGGTGATCACCACGGCGTCGTCGATCACGATGCCGATCGCGATCGCCATTGCGCCCAACGTCATCAGATTGAACGTCTGGCCGATCAGCGACATCACGAACACCGTGATCGCCATCGTGATCGGGATCGACGATGCGCTGATCGCAGTCACACGCGCGTGCCGCAGGAAGAGCAAGAGCACGATCACCGCGAGCACTGCTCCGACGAGCATCGCGTCGCGCACGGACTTCACCGCGTCGCGGACGAGCGCGGCCTGATCGTACACGACTTTCAGCACGACGCCGCGAGGGAGCGTTCGCTGCAGCGTCGTTGCGATATGCGACACGCTGTCGGCGATGGCGAGCGTGTTGCCGCCGACCTGGCGCGTGATGTTGATGAGCGCCGCCGGCTGGCCATCGCCCGCCACAATGCGGACGTGATCCTCGATGCCGCTGCGCACGGTGGCGAGGTCCGACACACGCAGCCCATGCGCGACGACGATGTTCGCGATGTCGTCCATGGAGTGCGCCTCGGTCGTCGTGACGATGAGGTACTGGCGATAGTCCTGCGGCAGTCGCCCGACCGCGTTCACCGTGGTCGATGCCTGAATCGCGGCGGCCAGATCCTCGTATGTCATTTGCTGCGCGGCGAGCTTCGCGGGATCGGCGATCACCTCGACCTCGCGCACATCGCTGCCCTGCACGTCCACGCGTCCAACGCCCGGCACACGCGAGATCAACGGCTTGATCTGATAGCGCGCGATGTCGTACAGCGTGGCGGGATCACCGCCCTGCAGATTGTACGTGATGATCGGAAAGAGCGACGGCGCCAATCGCTCGATCTCGATCTCCAGGCCCGGCGGGAGGTCGTTCCGAATTTGATTGACGCGCGCCTGCGCCTGTTGAAGCGCGAATATCATGTCCGTCTTCGGCGCGAACGAGATATTCGTCTCGCTGCCACCACGGATCGAACGCGACTGCACGCGCGTCACACCGGGAATGATGCTGATCGCCTCTTCGATCGGGCGCGTGATGCTGAACATCACTTGCCGCGCGCCGAGCGAGCTTCCCTGCGTCACGATAGTGATGCGTGAAAACGTGAGCTCGGGATAGATCGCCGACGGAAGCGCGAACGCGGCCCAGATTCCCGCCGCACTCAAGACTGCGATCGCCAGGTAGATGAATCGCCGCTGCTGCGCCAGCAGCCCAAAGAGTGACCGCTGGCTGCTCACGGCTTCTTCACCTTCGCGGCGTCCGCCTTGTCGGGAGTTTCGCTCTTCGCGCTGTCTCCCTCGCTCGTCTGCGGAGTGACCTTCGAGCTGTCCTGCACGCCGTAGGCGCCCGTCGTCACGATTCGCTCGCCGGCCTTGAGCCCTTCGACGATCTCGGCGGTCGTGCTGGTCTTACCACCAACTTTCACTTCACGCTCGTGCGCAATGCCGTTTGCGTCGACGACAAAGACGTGGAACGCGTCGCCTTCCGGTACGAGCGCTTCGAGCGGAACGACGATGGCGGATGGGTGCGACGACAACGAGATCGCGCCGAAGATCGTCTCACCGATGCGCAACGGCCGCCGCGTCGTTGGCGCCTGCACGCGCACGGAGACGCTTCGGGTCACCGTGTCGACCGTGCTCGAGAGATCGGCCACAGTGCCGACACCGAGTGCCTCACCGCCGGATGATTGCCCAGACGTGAGCGCCACCTTCGCGCCTTTGTGCACGCGCGCCGCCTCGGTCGGTGTAACGCCCAGCAGCACATCGACCATCGTCGGATCTGAGACTTCCACGAGCGGCTGCGACGGGTCAACCGAGGCGCCAAGCGTCGCGGTCATCCGTGTCACTACACCCGAGATCTGAGAGCGAAGCACGGACAACTGCGCAGCGCGACGCGCCGAGACAACGTCCGCGTGCGTCTTTGCAACATCCGCCGCCGCCGCCTCCACCTCCTTCTTCGCAACGATCCCCTCGGACGCGAGCCTCTCCAATCGCTGGTGCGCTTGCTGCGCTGCCACATATGCTGCGTTCGCGCTCTGCACGGCCGCTTCGAACGGCGCCTGGTCGAGCTCCACGAGCACCTCGTCCTCGTGGACTGCTTGGCCCACGGCGACGTTCACCTTCGCGATTCGGCCGGGAGCGGGGGCGCTCAGCGTCGCGATGTGACCCGGGCGCGCGGCCACGGTCCCCATGGCGCCGAGCGTCTCTGTAAACGCCTGCGGCGTGACGACGATCGTCTGCGCAGAGACGGTGCCGTGCCCTTCCTCTTCCTTCGCGGCCTCACCGCCCTTGCACGCCACCGCGCCCAGAGCACACGTGGCCATCAACCCGATCAGTGGTCTATTCACGAATCGTCGTCTCATGGTGGTGAGCCTGGCGACGGTTGGGCTCCAGCGCTCCCCGGGACGGGAGTCGAGAGCGCGCGCAATTCCGCCGTCGCAATCCACGCGCTTGCGAGATCATCGATGTACGACGCGAGGACTTCGCGGGCCGTGCGCTGCGCCTCGAGCACGTTCGGCAGCGACGACGCTCCCTCGCGATATGCAGTCAGCGCCATCGCCGCTACCTGGTTTGCGCTCGCGACGAGCGCGCGATTCCGTGCGACCCGAGCCATCGCGGCCGCGCGCTGGCGCGTCGCTCGATTGATGTCATTCCTCGATTCGATGCGAGCCAGCGTGAGCTCCGCGGCAGCCTTCACTTTCTCCGCATCCGCCTGCGCGATTCCGCCGCGATTCCGATCGAACAGCGGCAACGGGATCCCGACGCCGAACAGGGGCAGGACTCCTGGCTGGCTCGGATCTTTATATTCGACTCCGAAGTTGACGCTCGGCGTCGAGAAGATGGAGCGATGTTGAAAGCGGCTTGCGAGTGTCGCCGACTCCAGCGAGAGATTGGCCGCCGCTTCGTTCAGCGTGACCGTCGGCGCGACGGCGGCCGGCGGCTCGGTGAGCGAATCCGTCGGCAGGATTTCGTTCGACATCCCCAACACGAACTCGAGATCGAAGAGCGCCGAGGAGTACGTCAGCGAGTCCTCCGCGGCAATGTTGGCCTGTTGTCCGGCGACGATGCGCGCGAGAGTGACTTCCATGTCGCTGGCGTCACCGGCGTCGCGGCGTCGTTCGACCATCCGGGCCAGACTGTCCGCATCCAGCGCATTGCGCCGCGACAGAACGAGATGGTCGCGCGCCGCGATCGCGCGTGTGTAGCTCGTATCGGCGTCCAACAGGATCGTCGCGCGCGCGAGATCGAATCGCAGTGTGGCGGCCTGGAGTCCGACCTGAGCCGAGCGGATGCGAAGGTTGCGTACCGACGGCAGCTCGAGCGGAACGTCCAAAGTGAAGTGGTACTGCGGGACCGATTTGCTGACGCTGGCGTTCAGTGTGGGATTCGGAAATGCTCGCGACCCGATGAACGTGGCGTTGGCGACCGCGGTGTCCGCTCGCGCAACCGCTACTCGGGGACCATGCTCCAACGCCATCTGTACGGCGTCGCGCCGAGACAGCGAAGTGGTTTGGGCGTACATGGGCGCGGCAGTACACACGCATGCCAGCCAGGCGGCAATGCGAAGGCGCATGACCTCGGCGAAAATGTGGGGAGCGGACAACGTTACTTCGACGGCCCTGTTAAGAAGATGACACCGCTGGGGCGCCCGCCGCGAGGGGAAAGTGCACGTCGACGCGCGTTCCGTTTGATGGGACGGATTCGATCGTGATCGATGCGCCATGCTCGTCCGCGATCCACCGGGCAATCGACAGCCCAAGCCCCGCCCCCTCGGACGATCCGTTCTCGCGCTCGCGGGTCGGCGTACGGGCCGGATCGCCGCGATAGAAGCGCTCGAAGACGTGCGGCAGCTGTGATGGTTCAATGCCAATACCGGTGTCCGAGACTGAGAGCACGGCCCCAGCGGCCGTCGACCGGACGCCGACGCGCACGGAGCCGTGGGCCGGCGTGAACTTGATCGCGTTGTCGAGGAGAATCATCGCCAGCTGTCGCAGCAAAGTTTCGTCCCCGACGACGGAGGCTTCCTCGAACGCGTCCACCTGTAGCCGAACCGACCGACGTTCGGCGAGCGCCCGCGCCGCCTCCGCTGCGTCGAGCGTCACGTCGTCCACGAATACGCGCTTGCGCTCGATCGGCCGCTCGCCGGCATCCGCGCGCGCAAGTGTGAGAAGATCCTCAACGATGCGAGTGAGGCGTTCGGTCTCTCGGGAGATTCCCGTCAATGCCGCGAGATAGTCATCTGGGCTGCGCGACCGCTGCAGCGCCACGTCCGCCCGACTGCGAATCACCGCGAGCGGCGTGCGCAATTCGTGCGCGGCGTCCGCCATGAACCTGCGCATGTGCAGCACCGCGCGCTCAACCGGAGCAGACGATTTGCGTGCGAGTGCCCACCCACCGGCAGCAACGAGCACCACGGCGGCGATACCCGCCACGGCGAAGGCCGTGATGAGCGAGGCATAGCGATCTTCGACTTCGATCTCCCTCGCCACCGCGATGGCGACGAGCGTCTGCCCCGGCGCGCTTCGAAAGCGCACCGCGCGAGCGCGACGCAGCCCCATGGGCGTGTTGAACGCGAATCCCGCGTTGCCCAGGCCCATCGCGTCGAGCGCCATTCGCCGAAGATGCGGATCGATCGGTTGGCCACCGACCGTGCGACCCGTCGAGTCGACGACGATGAGCTCTCGATCGGGCATGTGGAGGTCGGTCGCGGGATCGAGAACGGCGGTGGTGACCGGCGTCTCAGTGATGCGCGCCCGAGCGACTCGTGCGAGATCGTTCGCGGCCACGGCCAGCGACGCATCGAGATCCTTGTCGAACCGCTCTGTGATCGCGGCGAACATCGCGATCCCGAGCAGCATGAGAATCGCGAAGAAGGTGCCTGCGTACCACGCGGTGAGTCGGAGACGAAGGCGGCCGAATGACTGCGGCAGCGCCGTCGGACGCGGATCGCCGCCGTTCATGCGCCGAGTCGATACCCGGCGCCGCGCAGCGTATGAATGAGCTTGATGTCGAACCCGTCGTCGATCTTTCGACGAAGCCGCCGGACGAGCACCTCGAGCACGTTCGTGAACGGATCGTGATTCTCGTCCCAGACATGCGCCGTGATCGCCGCGCGATCGACGACCTGGTCGCAGTGCCGGACCAGGAACTCGAGCAGCGCGAATTCCTTCGCCGTCAGCTCGATGGACCGGCCGCCTCGTCGAACGCGATGCGCTCGCAGATCGACCGCGAGATCGGCCACGGTGACGACTTCGGGCAATGGCGTGGGCCGGCGCCGTGCCAACGCATGAACCCGAGCCACCAGCTCGCGAAACGCGAACGGTTTCGTGAGATAGTCGTCGGCGCCGGAGTCCAGGCCCTGCACTCGGTCGTCGATCGCGTCACGCGCCGTGAGCATCAACACCGGCGCGCCGATGCCGCGTTCGCGCATCGAGCGGCAGAGATCGAAACCGCTGCCGCCCGGCAGCATGACGTCGAGAATGACGACATCAAACGTCCCCATCATCGCCCGGAGCCGCCCATCGGCGAACGTAGCCTCGCGAACGACATGGATGTCGTGCTCGCTCAGGCCCTCTTCGATGATGGACGCCAACTCGAGATCGTCTTCGACGAGAAGCACACGCATGCGTGGAGACAATATCACGCGTGCGCGGAAAATGCATCCCCGCGATCGCGACACTGCGCGCGAACGAAAAGAAATCTACATCAAGCTGTCATCCCGCTGACAGCAGCGGTATCGGCGCGCGCGGCACTGCCATGATAGCGCGCTTCAGCCGTTCCTCGCGCCCGTTGCCAAATGATCGACAGCAGCACGACGGCTGACGATTCTCACGGTTTCTTAGGCTTCGGTGCGCTCTTGGCCTCGGCTGCCGCTTCCTTTTTTTCCGCGGCGGGGCTCTCGTGCTCCCTCGACAGGAACTTTCCTGTCACCGCGTCGACCTGC
>Ga0207707_10004487_pt1 | contig 12281 bp, 10 predicted proteins | sample KBSC83BmetaG_FD_184336 | JGI IMG/M metagenome (GOLD analysis project Ga0207707, IMG submission 184336) | Corn rhizosphere microbial communities from Kellogg Biological Station, Michigan, USA - KBS C8-3B metaG (SPAdes) (version 2) | ecosystem: Host-associated > Plants > Roots > Rhizosphere ... | reverse complement strand
CGGATTCTGTGCCGCCAGCCGCTTCATGTACTGAACGGTTTTTTCCTTGCCCCACACCATCGCCAGAGTGCCGAACCAGTCGTAATCGGTGGAGTCCATCAGCATCTTGTCTTTCCACTTAGGGTCGAGCAGGTCGGGGTAATTTTTCGGAGCGGCCTTGGCGCTGAGCATTTTGGTGTTGTAGCAGAGCACCAGATTGTTGACGAAGAGACCGGTCCAGTAGCCTTGCGTATCTTTGAACTCGCTTAGAAACGCCTCTCTTTCGGGAGTCGGATAAGGCGAGAGCAGATGCCGATCGGCGGCCACCGACATGGCGGCGGTGGAAACCGCGTCGAACATCCAGCGCCCGGCGCGGGTTTCGCTCAGCATCCGATTCATCAACTGCTCTTCGCCGGCGCGCACCAACTCGGCTTTGATGAACGGATAATCTTTGACGAATGCGTCGAGGAGCGGCTTCGACGTGTCGATTGCCATGGACGTGTACCAGACGAGCTTGCCTTCTTTTTTCGCCCCTTCGACGAGCGCGCTGTGGGACAGACTTTGCGCGCGGACGTTGCCGATCAGCACGGCATTGAGGAGAACCAGCGATGCGACAAGACGAAAAGGTGTTTTCATTCCAGTCCCTCCCATTTGAAGGTGGGTCGAGAATAGAGGATGGAGGATCGAGGATGGTAAAGATCCGGGCGCGCGATCCTCCATCCTCGATCTTCCATCCTCGGTTAGTTTGCTCTCGGGTATAGTGCGTCCATCATGAGCCGCTTATGATGTCCCGGCGTGCCGAGATATTGATACAGCGTGTGCGCGAGCACGCTGTGCGCCATCATCGGATGGCTGTAATCGGTGCCGGGGCCGGCCCAGACCATGTGCGCATAATTGGTCCCGTGATAATAACCCTCGCTGGCGGTGGCTTTGGCTTCGTGCGCGCCGGCGCGCGCCTCCATGCCGCTGTCGATGCGCCAGATCGCTTCGTAGGTCGCCCAGCGCGCCATGTCGAGGTTGATCGAAATATCCACGCAGTGGTCCTGCACGCGCTGAAAGCGGCCGATGGGCTGGCCGAAGACGACGCGGCTGCGGGTGTATTCGCAGGTGATGTCGAAGACTTCCTGCGTCGCGCCGACTTGATAGGCGGAAAGAACCGGCAGCGCCTTGTCCAACGCGGCTTCCAGGGTCGACCAGCTCGCGCCACTGGTGCCGAGCAGGCTGTCTGCGATCACCGCGACCCTGTCGAAGCGCACTTCGGCGACGGAAACAAAGAACCCGACGTGCGGCGTGATTTTAACTCCCGGCGCTTTGGCATCGACGAGCAGGAAAACCACCTTGCCTTCTTCCGTGCGCGCGGCGCAGAGAAAACTCGTCGCCGCGTCGGCATCGAAGACAAAACGCTTGGCGCCGCTCAGGAGATAGCCGCCGGGAATTTTCTGCAACCGCGTTTCCACGGCCTCCGGTCCCCAGTACGCCGCCTTGTCGGTGATCGCCGGCACGACGATCGAAGAGCCGTCGCAAATCTTCGGCAGCAGGGCTTTTCTCTGCGCTTCGGTGCAGGCTTCGAAAACCATCTGCGCGCTCAAAACGCCCGAAGTGAACAGCGGTCCCGGCACCGGACCGTGGCCGAGCGCCTCGAACACCACGGCGCAGTCCATCGTCGAGACGCCGGAGCCGCCGTATTCTTCCGGCAGCATCATGCCGAGCCAGCCGATCTCAGCGGCTTTTTTGACCAGCTCCGGACGAAAGGTCTGCTTGTTCTTGTACCACTGAGTCATCTGATGCGCCGGCACTTCGGCTTTGACGAAGTCCTCGGCAACTTTTTTGAATTCTTCCTGGGTTTCGGTGAGCGATAAGTCCATATATTTTCTCCACCAAGAGGGCGCAGCATGCTGCGCCCCTACAATACCGTGGGTTGCTAAGCCCTGATTCTAATCCGTCTCCGGCGCTTTTTCCGTCGTCGGCCGGCCGAGGCCGAGACGGCGCGCGAAAATCAAACGATCCGTGTCCAAAGTGCCGCCGCCGTGGAGCTGGCCGGGGCCGGTGCGCACGGCGTATTCGAAATCGACCACTTCGTGCACCGACAAATTCTGCTCCAGCGCGTCAGCGCCCATGATCGCCTGCATGCGCTCGCCGTTGCGCAGGCGCAGCATGCGCTGATAGTAGCGCTGCTGCGGACCGCCGTAAGGGTGCGGCTTCTTGGCGAAGCGGCGCCAATAGATCAATTGGTTGAAGCGCCGCAACGTGTTGAGCTCGATCATCATGTTGGCGATCAAGTCGCGCGTGCGCTCGTCTTCCATCAGCGGCTTGCCGGCGATGTGGGTGCTGCGGCAGTACTCGACCACGCGCTCGACCAGCGGATCGGCCGCGATGCGACCGTCGCCGCCGTGCTCGAGCTCCATGTGCGTGCTGGCGACTTTCCAGCCGTTGTTTTCCCCGCCGATCAAATATTTCGCCGGCACCCGCACGTTGTCGAAGAACACGGCGTTCTTGATGCCCATCATCATGTTCATGTGCTGAATGGTGATGCCCGGCAGCTTGGCCGGGATGTGCAGCCAGGCGAGGTTTTCGTGGCGTTTGCCGCCTGGGTTGGTGCAGACCAGGGTCCAGAGATAATCCGGCGGCAGATGATGGCCGACCATGACTTTCTGGCCGTTGACGACATAGTGATCGCCGTCGCGGATCGCCTTGGTCTGGCAGTTGGCGATGTCACTGCCGCCGTGCGGCTCGGTGAGCACCTGCCAGACGCAGATTTCCGCTTTCGTGATGGGCGGCAGAAATTCCGCTTTCTGTTCCTCGGAGCCCCAGCGGATCAGCACGGGCGAAACGATGCGCGCCAGGGTGTAGAACACGTGAGAAAGATTGAGCCCGTATTTGAACAGCTCGGTCTCGAGCACGACCTGATGATCGATCGTGAGCTCGGCGCCGCCGTATTTCTTTGGGAACAGCGGAAACAGCCAGCCCTTGGCGCCGAGTTTCTCGGCCAGACTGCGGCGAAACTTGTACTCGTCCTGGTCCTCGCGGGTCGACCACGACGCTGACCAGCGCAGGTGCTCGTGGCCTTTGAACTGCTCGGCCATCCAGGCGGCGACTTCTTTTCTAAAATCCACGACCTGAGGTGGATCGGCGCTAACAGTAAAATCCATGATTTACTCCTTTGTCTTCGGTAGAGTTCCTAGTTTCAAGTTTCTTGTTTCCAGTTTCAGATGGAGGACCGGCAACTAGAAATTATAAACTAGGAACTGGAAACTAACTTCAAATGACTCCGTTCTTTTTCAATTCCTTCACGGCGTTGCCGTCGTAACCCAAGCTTGCCAGCACTTCTTCGGTTTGTTCCCCTAGTAACGGCGCCGGACGAAAAAACTGCGGCGGCGTGCCCGACATGTTGATCGGACTGCCGACGAGATTGCTCGCGCCCATCTTGGGATGGCTGATCAGTTTGGGAATACCCAGGTGCTTGATCTGTGGATTCTCAAAGACTTCCGCGATGGTATTGATCGGCGCGTTGGGAATCTCGTTGGCATCGAGCCGCGGCAGCCAGTAGGCGCGCGGCCGGGTGCGGAACTGGTCGCGCAGAATTTTGACGATTTCGTCATGAAGCTCGCTGCGGTGCTTATTGGAAGCGAAGCGCGGATTGCCGATCAAGTGATCGAGCTCGCCGGCTTTCAGCAAACCTTCCCACGCCTGGTTGTGCGCGGAGAGATGCACCATGAACGGTTTGCCGTCGCAGTCGAGCAGGCTGTAGATGCGGCCCTTGGGGAAATTTTCCCGGGACACCGCTTCGCCGCCGTTTAAATAATCCGCCACGTGGGATTCGATGAACGCGATCGCCACTTGCAGGAGAGATACGTCGATGAATTGGCCGACCCCGGTTTTGGCGCGGGCCAGCAGCGCCGCCATGATACCGTGCGCGGCGAAGATGCCAGCGGAATGATCGACGAAGGAAACGCCGGCGACTTTGGGATCGTCCAGGTCGGTCACCAGGCTCATCATGCCGCTCAGCGCCTGGCCGATGGTGTCGAAGCCGGGCTTGTCGCGATAGGGGCCGCTCTGGCCGTAGCCGGAAATCGAGCAATGCACCAGTTTCGGGTTGAGCTTCGCCAGATCTTCGTAATCGAGTCCCAGCCGAGTCCGTGTCGGCGGCCGGAAATTTTCCAGAAAAATATCCGCCGTGGACAAGAGCTTCAGCAAAATCTCCCGGGCTTTTTTCTCGCGCAGGTTGAGGGTGACGCTTTTTTTGTTGCGATTGAGCGCGCGGAAGCTCGGTCCGTAGCCTTCGTACTTCGGATTGCGCCCGCGGTGGGTGTCGCCGCCATTGGGCAATTCGATCTTGATTACTTCACAGCCAAGATCGCCGAGGAGACTGCTGGCGTAGGGTCCGGCCACATGGCCGCTGACATCGATACAGGTAAATCCTTCGAGGGCACCGTTGATCATAAAAATTGGCAAGGAGTCAGACTAGAAAGTTCACTTATCGCAATCAAAAGCGGTTTTCCACCTCGCGCTGCGATCGACCTGAAATTGCGCCGTGTTTCAGTCGATTGACTTAGGAATCAATGGTCCTACGATGAAATCAGGTAAAAGCGATCGGAACGAGAGGAGACCGAAATGCAAATTGTCGCCTTGATGGCCGCGTTCATGATGCTGATGTCGGCGCCGCTCTGGGCGCAGAGCAAATCCAAAACCGCCGAGGATCTGGCGGCCTATTCGGGGCCGGACCGCGAACAGTTACTCTTAGAGGGGGCGAAGAAAGAAGGCAAAATCGTCTGGTACACGTCTTTGGCCGGCGCTTCTTACAAGCGCATCGTGAGCGCGTTCGGAAAAAAATATCCCGATGTGAAAATCGAAGTTTACCGCGCCGGCAGCAAGGATTTGACGCCAAAAATATTGAATGAAGCCCAAGCGGGAAATTTCCTCGCCGATGCCCTCGAAACCACTCCGGGGACTCTTATGCTTTTGCGCGATAAAAAGATTCTCCTGCCTTACGAATCGCCCGAGCTGAAACGGTATCCGGCAAGCGCCAAATACGAAGCCGAAGACGGCAAGGTCTTTTGGGTGAACGACCGGGAATCGTTCATCGGTTTCGGCTACAATACCACTCTTGTCGCCTCCAAGGACGTGCCGAAAAATTTCGATGATCTGCTCAACCCGGTATGGAAGGGGAAAATGGGCATGCAGCTCAACAGCACCGGGGATCGGGTGATCGGCACCATGTTGAAAGTCAAAGGCAAAGAGTATCTCGACAAATTCCAAAAGCAGGACGTCAAGCTCTTCAAGGTTTCCGGCGCGGCGCTGCTCGATCTGATCGTCGCCGGCGAAGTGACCGCTTCACCGACGATCTTTCGCGACCATGTGCTGGCGAAGATCGATACCGGCGCGCCGGTTCAATGGGTTCCGATGGATTTGGTGCCGACCAATGCCGGAGGCGCGGCGGTGATCAAGAACGCGCCGCACCCGCACGCGGCCATGCTCTTCACAGATTTTTTGATCGGCGACGCCGGACAAAAGATCCTGCAGGAGCTGCATTACAGTCTCGCTTGGAAAGAGTATTCATTCCCGCGCTACTATCCGGAGCGCGGCTTGAAGACCTTGCAATATCTCACGGCGGAAAAGGGTTGGGACAAATTACTCCAGCAAGTCGGCCGAAACTCCTAGCGGCCCACGCCCGCGAACCGTGGGTCGGCTTGTACGAAGTTTTCCACGAGATCGGAGAGCCGCCTAAACTTGCAGGCCGAAGCGTTGACTCAGTTTGTGAAATACGCTCGCGAGCAGCACCGTGGCCGCAGTAATTCCCAAAGAATAGGCGGCCAAGGTGCCGACTTGGCCGTTCTCCCATAGCTCCCAAATAACTACGGATATGACCTCCGACCCCGGGCTGTACAACAACAGCGCCATGGCCAGCTCCCGGATCGTAATCAAAAAGATATAAATCCATGCGGCGAACAGCGCCGGCATCATCAGCGGCACGACGACGCTGCGCGCTGCCTGTGCCCAAGTGGCGCCGCTGGCGGTCGCGCTTTCCTCCAGCTCTTTGTCGATACCGAGCAGTCCTGAATGGCAAAAGCGCATGGCGTAGGGAAGAAAACGGGCGGCAAAAGCCACGACCATGATCCAGATCGTGCCGTATATGGGAATGGGCAAAGTCAGGTACATTTTTAAGATCGCCACCGCCATGACGATTCCGGGAAACACGAGCGGCAGCATGATCAGGCGATCCAACATCCAGCGTGAGCGCAAGTGGGTTCGGGCGACAATCCAGGCGGCGACAAACGCGATGAGCACGGCGCCGCTGGCCGCAGTGATGCTGATAATCAAACTGTTGGTAATTGACGAGAGCAACTGGTCGTTGCGGAAAGCAGCGACGTAGTGATCGAAAGAAAGCTCTCGGAGCACCGCCCAGGAGGGAGCTTCCAGATAGGGCGTCAGAGAAGACCAGAGCAAAGCGAGAAGTGGTAAGAGCTGGAGGCCCGGCAAAATCAACAGCAGCGCGCCGCCCAGCCAGCGCAGTTTACCGAGATCTTTGCGCCGTGGGTTGAAACCTTTGCCGGTGACGGTCGTGAACCTATCGGCATGTTTGGTGACGCGATAATAAGGAATCAACGCCAAGGCGACTGCCGCAATGAGCAGGACTGAATAAGCGCTGGCGAAGCCATATTCGGGAATGTAGCCTTCGGTCAGTTGCAAGTAGATTTTTGTGGTAAAGATCTCGATACCGGCGGGGATGCCGATCAGCGCGGGGATCTCGAAGGCCTCAAGGCTGCGGATGAATGTCAGCATGAGCACCGATAAAACGCTCGGCATGGCCAGCGGCAAGGTCACTTTTCTAAAAACCTGCCAATCGCTGCTGCCGGCCACAACGGCGGCATCTTCGAGCGAGGGATCCATGGAGCGAAACGGAGTCGCCATCAAGAGAAAGACTACCGGCGTCCAAAGAAATCCTTCGACCAAAACCATGCCGCTCATCGAAAAAATATCGAAAATCGGCATGATTCCCGTCAGCGAGCCAATTGCGACGTTGAGGAAACCAGCCTCCGGGCCGAGTAGCAGAATCCAGCCGATGACCTTGATCAAGCCGGGAACGGCAAAGGAGACAAAGGCTGAAACATAGGCGACGCTCCGAAAGCGCGCATTGCTGCGCTCGGCGAGCCACGCCAGGACGGTCCCGAAGAATAACGCCCAGGCAGAGCTGCCTATGGAAAAAATCAGGGAGTTCGACGCGAGATCTTTGAATTCATCGAGCGACGAAAAAATATCGAAGTAGTTGGAAAACGTTAGCGCTTGGCTGGGCGCTTCCAGGGGCGGGATAAAGCTCGAATAGACAATAAAGAACAACGGCGGCAAAACCAGATAGGCGACGACCAGCCCGGTCGGTCCGAAAAGCCAGAGCAGGTTGTGGTCGGCGCTGACCGGTCGATCGAAAGCGAGGAAACGTTCAAAAAAATTCCGCGGATGCAAGCTCGACGCGGAGCTTTCTATATTTTCCTTAGGGATCGGCATGCCTCATTTCATCGAGGATGAAACTGCTTTCACCATAAGACGCGCGGCTGCTAAGTCAACGTGGCGAAGAAAGTTTGAGATGAATTTCGCAACAAAAGTTTTTTATCGAGAAAAGTGCCTGTATCAGGTTCGATCTCTCTGCGCATTCTGCTCACGTCGAATTTTGACAGGAGATTTGCGCGCGCGAGAGCAAGCACACGGTACCCTTTAAGCGCGCTGCTCTGGTTGCAAAACGCCCGGCTTTGACGTTCTCTTATGCGGAAATCGAGGAGGGAAGGTCATGCGATACGAGCTTTATTACCAACCGTCGATTCAGGGCCGCGGCGAGTTCGTCCGCCTGCCTTTGGAAGATGCCGGCGCCGATTACATCGACGTGGCGCGCGATCCGAGTTTTGGCCGCCCCGGCATCATGAAATTTCTCGAAGATCCGAAACTGGAGCATCCGCCGTTTGCGCCGCCGTTTTTCAAGGCCGGCAAGCTGCTGATCTCCCAGACCGCCAATATCCTCCAATTCCTCGGTCCGCGCCTCGGGCTTGCGCCGGGGAGCGAAGCGAGCCGGCTCTGGGCGCATCAACTGCAACTGACGGTGGCCGATTGGCTCTACGAACAGGGCCAGACGCATCATCCGATTGCCAACGTGCTTTATTATGAAGACCAAAAAGAGGAGGCGAAAAAGCGCGCAGCCAATTTCACCGCCAACCGGATTCCGAAATTCATGGGCTACTTCGAGCGGATTCTGAAACTGAACGGCAAAAGCGGCGATTTCGTATTCGGCAAGAAGCTTTGCTATGTGGACTTGTCGCTTTTCCAGATGATCGAAGGGCTGCGCTATGCTTTTCCAAAGACAATGGCGCGGCTCGAGCCCGATCACCCGAGGCTGATCACCCTGCACGATCGGATCAAAAAGCGTCCGCGAATCGCTGCCTATCTTGCTTCGCCGCGCCGGCTCGCGTTCAACGAACTGGGAATCTTCCGCTACTATGCGGAGCTCGAAGAGTAGCCGCGGCTTGACTCGCGCTTGAGCGCGGCGTTATAGGTGCCGGGCCCATCGCAGAAAAGTCTTACTTCAACGCTCGGAGGAACGATTCGCATGGAATGGAAGGAAGCGCTCCCGCTCTTACAGGATCATCATACCGGCGTCGCAACCAGCGTCACGCCGCAGGGCCGCGCCCAGTCGACCATTGTCTCGACGGCCATGCTCGACGACAAAATCGGCTTCGCTTCGCGGCCGCGCACGGTGAAGCTCAAAAATATCGGTCGGACCGGCCGGGCAACGATTACCGTGATCAGGCTCGACAATCGCCGCTATGTCACCGTCGAAGGGCCGGCGTCCATCGAACCCTGGCAGGACACGCCGGCGCACATCAAGCGGCTCAAGGATTTTTACGTCTCCATGGGTCGCCTACCCAAAGGCAGCGACGAAGATTTTGCCCGCCAGATGCGCGAGGAGGAACGGAGTCTCATTCTGCTCACGCCCGAGCGGGTCTACGGTAGTTTGCGGGCGGGGGTGTAGGGATCGTGTTCGTGGACGTGTTCGTGTTGCGCGGGGGGGGCAACCCGCGTTGCACTGATTGGTTTTGCGTAAGGCGGATGAGGCATGCCGTATCCGTACCAGAAAATATGCGTCGTTGATGCGAGTAGGGGCGACCGCCGGTCGCCCTCTTGGTTTTATTTTGCGCCCTTTGAATTGCTATGGCTAAAAGTTTTCTCCGTTTAGGCAAATTTTTAAGCAGCCAAAGCCGTAAGTTTCTCGGCACTGGCCTGGCGCGCTGCTAACAGAGCGGTAATGATCCGACGCCCTTTTTCCGTCACGACATAACGGTGAGTTCTCGATACCTTGGCGATCAGACCATGCGCACGCAACAACCTCAGCTTTCGTCCTATCGATGCCATCTGCTGACGCTCTCGCCGTTTGTCGTTGGTCGGCACATAAAGTCGCGCTCGCACATCCCGATTGCGAAAACCGTTGATGGCAAACTCTCCTCGATTAACCGCGGTCAACAGCTCAGAGTCGACCTTTCCAAAAGGGTTGAGGGCTCGATACCGCTGTCCCTCACAGCGCACCGCTCGACACACTTGTGCGGCTTGTTGGGCCAATGTGCTTTGCACTTGCACCGCTGCCAGTGCCGTCAAGTGTCGATCCGTGGCTTTACGGCTAACTTCGGCGCGCCGAGCAAAATCGGCTACACTACGCCGAAGCGTGCGCCACTGCTTTTGGCTCGATGGCTTATTCTCCGCTCCACGCCAAACCCTAAAATCTTTGGGTTCGTTGATGGTCACCTCGTCGCGCAAGACACTGCCCTTGTCGTAGAACTTTAGCGAATTCTTGTTCAGCCAATGCTTAACCCGTACCCCCACACTTCTTCGGCGCCGGTCCGTCACCACTTCGTCGTTGATCCCGATGCGTCCCGCTCTTCCCACATACCGCATCACCTGCTCGGCTCCAAAGCTCATGATGGCGTGATGCACCAACGAGGGATAGATCCGCTCCAGCCTCCCGCGATTGCGAAACATCACATCGGTGGCGTATTCGCTCTGGGCCGCCGTCCAGTAGTACTCTCGCTCGATCGGTCGGCTGATCTCTTCATGCAAGGGATGACATTGCTCCACCAGCTTGCCCAGGACCTTGGGCCAGTCCGTAGCTTGCTGCTGCTCCATCAACTCTTGGGCGCGCCTTACGTCGCCAATCCACGGAAAACAGTTCGCCTCTCGCCGGTAGGCCATTCCCGCTTTGTCTATCTGCCGACTCAACCATTCCCGCCCCTTCACACATACTTGAACTAAAAAGGGAAACCACGTCTGAAGCCGAAGATGCAAGAAACCCAACTCTTCATGGATCCAGTAAAAGTAAAGATGCGTGCACTTCCCCCACTCAACACTCAGCTCCAGCTTCTGGCTCGCTCGGTTCCCCCGCATGCTCCACCTCCGGCACGGCTCCACGCAACTCATCACCGCGATGAGCCCTCTTGTTCACCTTGTCACGGCGTTGGATCTGGCGCGCCTGATCTTCCTTGCTCGCCCGGCTCGATGCCAAATAGATCACCGGACGTTGTTGCTTCTTGGCTATAACCTCCGCTGCTTGACGAACACGGCCGGTCAAACCAACAGCGAATGGCTTGAAGTCTTTCCACATCACCCCGGCTTTTCTCAGGTACTGCTCCATCACCGGTGGATAATACAAACTCCTCAGCGTCCCTTGCAGACGCAGCCGATCCCACCCGTGCAATACTCCGATGACATCGCGCTGGTATCGCTCAACGAATGCTTGCCCTACCTCGTTCTTCAACTCATTGTCAGCAGCCTTTGTAGCCATGACTCCACTTACATCATCGCTCCGTTTCTGTCACTTTGGTTGCGGCTCTGCCGCGCTAGGTTCTCTGTGGTTAGAATTTCCCTTCCGGTTCTTCGCGTTGATCAGTCTCGGAGCTCGCCTGAAATTTCACCTGTTCGCTTTCCGGTAGCGGCGTAGCGCGCCGGCGGATTTTGCAGCTTTTGTTCGCTGAACAGTCATGATAGACAACCCCCGTGGAAGAGAGCCCGCCTGGCGTTTTGCGCCGATCCTTGAACGATTTTCTGCGCATCGACGTCGATGATTCGGCGCTCGCGCGGCTCTCGTGGCGCGACTTCGGCAACGGCCTTTCGATGGCGCGTCTGGCGCGCGAGGGAGCGCGCGAGCTGGTGCTTTATCGGATCGCGGCAGATGCTTCAGTCAATGCGTTCGTAAAGCATGAGCACGTCGGCGGCGAATTCTATCTGGTCTTGAAGGGCAAGATCGCCGACGAGACCGGTGACTACGACAAAGGCGATATCGTTTTTTTGGACGTGCAATCAGTTCACACACCGCGCGCGATCGGTGAATCCATCGTCCTAGTGCTGTGGCCGGCCGGTGTGCGGCTCGTCGATTAGCTCATTCAGCAGGAGGAAAAATGGCGACTCTCGGATTTATCGGCACCGGCGGCATGGGCAGCGGTATGGTCGGCAACCTGATCAAGGCGGGACACAAGCTGGTCGTCAATGACTTGCGCCGTGAGCAGGCCAAGGGACTTGAAAACCAGGGCGCAGTTTTCAAGGAATCGCCGAAGGCTGTCGCGGAATCCTGTGAAGTCGTGCTGTCGATGCTGCCCTATAACGAAGCCGTGCGTGCGGTGGGTCTCGGTGCGGGTGGGTTGCATGAAGCGGGGAGCGGCGCGAAACTCTGGATCGACTTCAGCAGCATCGACAAGAAGACCATCGTCGGCGTGAGCCGGGAGCTGGGGAAAAAGGGCTGGACGGTGGTCGACGGCTCGGCGGGCGGTGTCGAGGAAGCGGCGGCGGCCGGCACGTTGTCGCTCTGGCTTTCCGGCTCCAAAGAGGTTTTCGAGGCGCATCAGGATGTTTTCAAGGCGATGGGCAATAAAATTCTCTACGTCGGCGAGCTGGGTAATGCCAAGCTGGTGAAAAACGCCATGGCGATGTTCGCGGCGGTGACGCATTTAACTCTGGCGGAGATTTGCTCCTGGCTCAAAAAGGGCGGGCTCACGGAGGAAACCTTTCGCACGATTTTGAAAAATTCCCAGCAGGACTCGGTCGCCATCGACCGCATCATGGAAATCATCGCCAGCCGCAAGTACAAACCGCGCAAATCCTGGATGCCCAAGGATGTGGGCTTCGGCCTCGATATGGCGCGCGAGATGGAAGTGCCGATGCCGTTCGTCGCGCTCGCCTATCAGATGTTCTCGATCGCCCAGGCCACCGGCATGGACGGCTACGAGGCCACCGGCATCGCCTGCAACGTCTACGACGTGATCACCGGACAAAAGCGA
>Ga0207707_10004486_pt1 | contig 12283 bp, 8 predicted proteins | sample KBSC83BmetaG_FD_184336 | JGI IMG/M metagenome (GOLD analysis project Ga0207707, IMG submission 184336) | Corn rhizosphere microbial communities from Kellogg Biological Station, Michigan, USA - KBS C8-3B metaG (SPAdes) (version 2) | ecosystem: Host-associated > Plants > Roots > Rhizosphere ... | reverse complement strand
GAAAGTTCACGCGTTCAGCATCGTGTTCAACAATCGCGCGCCTGGTTTTGCCGACGAGATCCCCTACGTCGTCGCTATGATCGAACTGGACGAAGGTCCGCGCATGATGTCGAATCTCATCGATGTCGAGCCGGATCCCGACCACGTCAAGATCGGTATGTCCGTGGAGGTCGTCTACGACGACGTCACCGACGAGGTGACGCTGCCCAAGTTCCGGCCGGTGCAAGAGTAGCGTCTTTTCCGCTCTAATGCGTACGTACTATAGTACGTACGCATTTTCTCCGTCATCCTGAGCCGCAGCGAAGGATCTCCCCCTAAGTGTCTCTTCTGCTTGGTTTCTAGGGAAGTTGAGAGGTCCCTCGCTGCGGCTCAGGATGACGGAAAACGGAGTATCGAAGTAAATATCGAGGAAGCGTGGCTGCGCGCTACGTTGCCTTCAGCTTGGATGCCCCCTCGACCGCTCGCACCTGCTGGAGCGCCGCCAGATAATCGTCGCTCGGGTGGTCCAGATCGTCGGGAAGTGGGAAGCCAATCGTGTCGACGAGTCCGCCGAGGCGCGCGTCGATCAGCGCACCGATGTCCGCGTAGGTGCCCGAGATGCAGAAGGCATCGAGTACCTCGTCGGGCACGACACTCGGAAGGTCTTCCCAGCGATTCTGAGCGACGAGTTCACGCAATTTCGGATTGAGATCGCCCCAGCCGTGATGCTCCAATACTGGCAGGTACGTGCGCGTCGAGGCATAAAAGGAGATGCGGTAGCGGGCGTCTTCGCGTGCTCTTGCGACCGTTTCTTCATTCGGACCGGTCGCGATAAAGCCGGTGCCATTCAAGACGAAATCGTCGAGCGAGCGCCCTGCCTTCTTTGCACCACGCTTCACGTTCGGCCAGATGACATCGCGCGTGTATTCCGGCGTCGAAAATGGATGAACGCGCAGACCCTCACAGATTTCACCCGCTAACCGGATGTTGTACTCGTTGACCGCCGCGATCTGCACCTTGATCGGACCAAACGTCGAGGGAGGCGGGCTGAACTCAGGCGTCATCAGCGACAGGTTGTAGAACTTGCCCTGGAAGTTCAACGGCTCTCCGGTGTTCCACGTGTGCCAGACGGCGCGCATCGCCAACACATACTCCCGCAACCGCGGTCCAGGAGAAACCCATTCGGTCGTAAAGCGCCGCTCAATATGCCCCTTGACTTGCGTACCGAGCCCGACGACAAAGCGTCCGCCCGAAAGATCGCACAAGTTACGGGCCATGTAGGCCACCACCGTGGGGCTGCGCGGAAAAGCGATTGCAACCGAGGTTGTCAAGTCGATTCGCTCCGTTGCCGAAGCCGCCAGTACGAGCGGCAGGAACGGATCGCGTTTCAGTTCCGGCGTGCCGATTCCGTCGAAACCGAGGCGTTCGATCGCGCGCGACGCACTTGCAACGTCAGACCACGGCACATCGCCCAGGGTTGACTCGATCCACATCTTCTCGCCTACTTTCCGTTCATCCGCTCAACCTTCCACGTTGATCACTTCGCGACTCATGTATTCCCCGCATGGTTCAGTGTAGGTTCCAGTCGGCGATCGTCAATGGTGGATTTGCGGGATCACACCACTTTCGCACATCGTTCGCCTCTGCTAGCCTATCGGCGGCAGCGGCAGACTCCGTATGAATGCAACAACGCCTGACGGCAGAAGGGAATCGCATGAGGATCGATGTGCATACCCATTTTTATCCGCCCGCCTATTTGAAGGCGATCGAGCAGCACAGTGACCATGCTTCAATCTCATACGATGATCAGGGCCAGATGCGCGTGAACTACGCCGGAGACTACAACGTGGTGGCGGGGGCACATCGCTATGTCGACGTTCGACTGCGCGACATGGACAACTTCGGCATCGACATGTCAATTCTGTCGCTGACGACGCCCGGCGTCCATATCGAAAAGCCGGAAACCGGTGTCGCACTGGCGCGCATCGCCAACGACGAATATGCGGAGATGCTCAAGGCACATCCCGACCGCTTCCAGTTCCTGGCGACCCTGCCGGCGCAGGCACCGGACGAGGCGGCAAAGGAGCTTGAGCGCGCCGTCAAGGAACTCGGCCTCGTCGGCGGCATGATATTTTCGAACATCAATGGCGTCACGCTCGAAAAGCCGGAACTCTGGCCGATCTACGAAGCGGCCGAGGCGCTCGGTGTGCCACTGATGATTCACCCGACGAATCCAGCGTTCTCCGATTACATGAACGACTATCGGCTCGTCGCCCTCCTTGGCTTCGCCTATGACACGACGATGGCCGCCGTGCGCATGGTGTTGGCTGGGGTGCTCGATCGCTTCCCGAAGCTGACGTTGATCCAGACGCACCTCGGTGGCGTCCTTCCGTACATGGCCGAACGTGTGCAGCGCGGCTACAACATCTACCCTGAAATCGCCGGCAAACTCGAACGAACGCCAATGGAATACTTCCGCGAGATGTATCTCGATACCGTCCTATTCGATCCGGATGCGCTCAAGCTCGGACTCGCGTTCGCCGGTGAAGACCGCGTGATGCTCGGGAGCGATCATCCGCACCAGGTCGGCGATCTGCGCAAGTGCTCGATCGTCGTCGACCAGCTACCGGTCAGCCAGGAGATCAAGGAGAAGATCTTCGCGAAAAACGCTATGAAGCTCTTCGGAGTTAATCCGCCGCGGTCGGCCTAACGCTCCACTCACTATCGACTGAATTACCCGACTACTTGTATGATACTGGCGAGCGTGTTCGCGAATGCGTTCGCCAGGTCAGTCGCAAATAACGGGGGAGGTAGCCTAAGATGAGTCCGGCGGTTCGATTACGATTGCCTGGGATTATCAGAGTGATCCTGGGGCTTTGGTTGCTGCTCGGTTCGTTCATCGGCGATTTCGGGACCGTCGCATCCAAGTCAAGTGACGTTATTCTCGGCTTCTTCCTTTGCTTCCTCTCGATACATCTTTCGATTCCGACTGAAGAAACTCGCTGGATGAACCTGCTTACCGGCCTGATCGGCATCGCCGCCATCATCGCGCCGTGGGTCTTCAGCTACTCGGACAATGGATCGGCCACGACCAACAACGTCATCGTTGGAATCCTCATAGTCCTCGTCTCCGCTTGGGGCTATCTTACGGCGCGTTCGAATTCCAACGCGACGGCCTAAATCGTGAATATGAGCGACTCGGCCCTCGTCGGCGTCATCATGGGCTCCCGGTCAGACTGGGAAACGATGTCGAACGCCGCTGACACGCTGGAAAAACTCGGTGTGCCCTATGAAACGCGCGTCGTTTCGGCACACCGCACGCCGGATCTGCTGTTCGACTATGCGTCGACGGCGGCCGGTCGCGGGCTTGAGGTCATCATCGCCGGCGCGGGCGGCGCCGCTCACCTGCCCGGCATGATTAGCTCTAAAACCGCTTTGCCGGTGCTCGGGGTGCCGGTGCAATCGCGCGCATTGAACGGCCTTGATTCACTTCTGTCGATCGTCCAGATGCCGGCCGGTATCGCCGTCGGGACGCTTGCCATCGGTCGAGCTGGAGCCGTCAACGCCGCGCTGCTGGCGGCCGCGATTCTCGGGAACAAATACCCCGAATATCGTACGGCGCTGGAGGAGTTCCGCGCCGCGCAGACGCAGAACGTCCTCGATCACCCTGATCCGGCGGAGCCGTCGTGAAGATCGGCATCCTCGGCGGCGGGCAACTCGGTCGCATGATCGCGCTCGCAGCCTACCCACTTGGCATTGAAACCCGGGTTTTTGATCCCTCACAGGATTCGTGTGGCGGGCAGGTCACGCACCTGCACGTCGGTCGCTATGACGATCCCGAGGCGCTCAAACGGTTTGCCGAGGGGCTGGACGCGATCACCTACGAGTTCGAGAATGTACCGGTCGATGCAGCCAGGCATTTGGCGCAGTACGCTCCAATCTATCCGCCACCGCAATCGCTCGAAGCCGCGCAAGACCGGCTGATTGAAAAGCGGTTCTTTCGCGACCACGGAGTGCCGACCCCCGAATTCGCTTCAATCGAAAGCGCTTGCGACCTCCGGCAGTTCGCGAACCACGCAGGATTGCCGTTGGTCCTCAAAACACGCCGCATGGGCTACGACGGCAAGGGGCAGATCGTCGTGCGCGCCGACTCCGATATTGGGTCCGCCTGTGAAGAACTCGGCCACTCTTCGCTCATCGCCGAAGCGTTCGTTCCATTCGAACGTGAGCTTTCGATTCTGGCGGTTCGTGCGCACGACGGTGCGACCGCCTTCTATCCGCTGGTCGAGAACCACCATCGAGAAGGGATCCTGCGCGTCTCCCGCGCACCCGCTCCCGAGATCGGCCTTGAACTCCAGGCTCAGGCTGAGCGCTACGCGCTCAACGTTTTGCAGGCGCTCGACTACGTTGGTGTGCTCGCCATCGAGTTCTTCGTGGCGAATGGCAGGCTACTCGCCAATGAAATGGCACCGCGCGTTCACAATTCGGGACATTGGACGATCGAAGGCGCCGAAACGAGCCAGTTCGAAAATCATGCGCGGGCCGTCGCTGGACTGCCGCTCGGCTCGACCGCGCCACGAGGCGCCTCGATCATGCTCAACCTCATCGGTACGACGCCACCGACGCCGGCGATCCTCACAGTCGAAGGCGCGCATCTGCATCTCTACGGCAAAACGCCCCGCACCGGTCGCAAACTCGGTCATATCACGCTCCGTGGCCACGATTTCTCAACGCTCGAACCGCAATTCCACGCGCTTTGCGCGCTCATCGAAGCCTCCTGACGGCAATCACCGGCAAGCTTCGTGCGAAGCCGTTAGCGAGCGCCTCACCGCAAGGCCACACTCCAAATGCGCGCTTATTGATACGATCAAAGCGATCCACTCTGTTTGGACGTTTGCAACGAAGTGGTAGCTGTGGACGATGACATCGAAAACCCGTGAAGACAGAACAACTGCCGATTCTGGACGCTATCCGGTTGAGGGCCGCGCTCGCGCCGTGATCGAAGGGGTATCGCCCGAAATCGACGCCGGGCGCTTTCCGATCAAACGCGTGATCGGCGATCGTGTGGTCGTAGAGGCCGACATTTTCGCCGACGGACACGATCAGATCAGCGCCGACCTGCTTTACCGCTTCGCCGATGATGCGGAGTGGATGCGCACGCCGTTCGTCGCACTCGTCAACGATCGCTGGCAGAGCGAATTCGTCGTCGATCAACTTGGGCGCTACCAGTACACCATCGTCGCCTGGGTCGATCACCTAAAGACCTGGCGCCACGACTTCGATCGGCGGCTGGCCGCCGGTACGCATTCGCTCATCGACATTAAGATTGGCGCCGATCATATCGCCGCGCACGCGAAACGCGCGCGGGGAGAAGATGCGAAGACGCTGTCAGATTGGGCGGGCGAACTCGCCGACGCAACCGATCTCGACGCAGCAACCGCCCGTGCGCTCGACGGTGTGCGCCTGGCAACAGCGCTCGCCTATCCCGACGAAGCGCTTCAAACACAGTACGGCCGCGAACTCGAGATTGTCGTGGACCGCGAGCGCGCACGATTCAGCAGTTGGTACGAGCTCTTCCCGCGCTCGACGGGTAGCAATGGTGCCCATGGGACATTCGGCGACGTTGAACGACTCTTACCGTACATCGCCCAAATGGGCTTTGACGTGCTGTATCTGCCGCCAGTCCATCCAATCGGCCGCGGGTTCCGCAAAGGGCCCAACAATAACGTCGATTCCGAAGCCGGAGATCCTGGAAGTCCCTGGGCAATCGGCGCTGCTGAGGGCGGCCACAAAAGCATTCTCCCCGAACTCGGCTCGCTGGAAGACTTTCGGCACCTCGTCGGCGCGGCCGCTGATCACGGGTTGGAGATGGCGCTCGACATCGCCTTTCAGACTTCGCCGGATCATCCGTATGTGCGCGAGCACCCCGAATGGTTTCGCTGGCGGCCTGACAACACGGTGCAATACGCTGAGAACCCTCCGAAAAAATACCAGGACATCTACCCGTTCGAGTTCGAAACCGATGCCTGGCGAGAGCTCTGGCAGGAGCTACGCGACGTCTTCTGCTTCTGGATCGAGCAAGGGGTCCGCATTTTTCGCGTCGATAATCCGCACACCAAGCCGTTTGCGTTCTGGGAATGGCTCATCAATTCACTCAAAACCGAGCATCCCGACCTGATCTTTCTCTCAGAGTCGTTCACACGACCGAAGGTGATGTATCGCCTCGCCAAGCTCGGCTTTACCCAGTCGTACACCTACTACGCCTGGCGTAACACCGCCTGGGAGATTCGCGAATACCTCACCGAATTGACCACGCCGCCGCTCAGCGACTACCTCCGGCCGAATCTCTGGCCGAATACGCCTGATATTCTGAATGAATATCTCCAGAGCGGCCGGCGTCCAGCGTTCATCATACGCTTGATTCTGGCTGCGACGCTCGGCGCCAGCTACGGTATCTATGGTCCCGCATTCGAGTTGCTGGAACATGTGCCGTCTGAACCGGGCAAGGAAGAGTATCTCGATTCCGAGAAGTATCAGCTCCGGCAGTGGAACCTCGACCACCCCAATTCACTGCGTGATCTGATCGCTCAAGTGAACCAGATCCGCCACGACAACGCGGAATTGCAGCAGAACCGCACGCTGCATTTCCACACGATCGACAACCCCACGATGATCGCGTACAGCAAGTCCGATGCGGAGCGCCGAAACGTCATGCTCACGGTCGTCAATCTCGACCCGTATCACTCGCACTCCGGTTGGATTGACCTTGATCTGGACGTGCTCGGCGTCGACGAGACGCGTCCATTCCAGGTCCACGATCTTCTGACCGGCGATCGCTATCTCTGGTCCGGCCGTCACAACTTCGTCCAGCTCAGTCCGGACGCGATACCCGCACACATCTTCAAGATCCGTCGTCATCTGCTGACGGAACACGACTTCGACTACTTTATGTAGGCGAAAACGACCGACTCCGAGGAAAGGCGACCATTGAGCAGCACACGACCGGTCGAAACGGACCCGACCACGCTTGAGACTGACAGCCTCTGGTACAAAGACGCCGTCATCTACCAACTTCATCCACGAGCGTTCTTTGACAGCAACGCCGACGGCATCGGTGATTTCCCTGGCCTCACGCGGCGACTCGATTACATTCGCGATCTCGGCGTCAATGCAATCTGGCTTCTTCCGTTCTACCCATCGCCGTTGCGCGACGATGGCTATGACATTGCGGATTACACCGGCGTTCACCCGGACTACGGAACGATCGCCGACGTTCGCCGCTTCATCCGCGAAGCGCACCGGCGAGGTTTGCGCGTCATCACCGAGCTCGTGTGCAACCACACCTCAGACATGCACCCGTGGTTCCAGCGGGCGCGGCATTCCCCAAAGGGCAGTGCCCATCGTGATTTTTATGTTTGGTCCGACACGCCGGACCGTTATCCAGACGTGCGCATCATCTTTAAAGACTTCGAGGCATCGAACTGGACGTGGGACCCAGTGGCCGAGGCATATTACTGGCACCGCTTCTACAGTCACCAGCCTGACCTCAACTTCGACAATCCTCAGGTGCGCCGCGCCATCATCTCCGCCATGGATTTCTGGCTCCGGGCGGGGGTTGATGGATTGCGTCTCGACGCCATCCCCTACCTCTACGAGCGCGAGGGAACCAACGGTGAAAACCTACCCGAGACGCACGACTTCCTGAAAACGTTGCGCCGCCATGTCGACGAACACTACGAGAATCGGATGCTCCTGGCCGAGGCCAATCAGTGGCCGGAAGATGCCGTCGCCTACTTCGGGGATGGCGATGAATGCCACATGTCGTTTCACTTTCCACTCATGCCGCGCATGTTTATGTCAATTCGCATGGAAGATCGCTACCCGATCATCGATATTCTGGAGCAAACTCCGGAAATTCCACCAACCTGCCAGTGGTCGCTTTTCTTGCGCAACCACGATGAATTGACGCTTGAAATGGTGACGGACGAAGAGCGCGACTACATGTACCGCGTCTACGCCCACGATCCGCAGATGCGCGTAAATCTCGGTATCCGTCGTCGTCTGGCGCCGCTCCTCGGCAACAATCGCCGTCGCATCGAGTTGATGAACGGGTTGCTCTTCTCGCTCCCGGGAACGCCCGTCATCTATTACGGCGACGAGATCGGGATGGGTGACAATATTTACCTCGGCGACCGCGATAGCGTACGTACGCCGATGCAATGGAGCGCCGATCGCAACGCCGGCTTTTCCACGGCCAACCGCCAGCGACTCTATCTGCCGGTGGTGGCGGAGTCGGAATACCACTACGAGACGGTGAACGTCGATGCGCAACAGAACAATCCGTATTCGCTCCTCTGGTGGATGAAGCGCCTGATCGCGTTGCGCAAGCGCTACCAGGCGTTCGGCCGGGGCACATTGACGTTTCTGACGCCCGAAAACCGCAAGATCCTCGCGTTCGTCCGAGAATTTGAGGACGAACGGATTCTCGTTGTCGCCAATCTCTCGCGCTTCGTCCAGGCGGCTGAGCTAGACCTCTCGCACTGCGACGGGATGATCCCGGTTGAGATCTTCGGGCAGACCGAGTTCCCGGCGATCGGCGAACTCCCGTATTTCGTTACGCTCGGTCCGCACTCGTTTTACTGGTTCGCGCTGGAACGACCGCGTATCGAGCAACCGGCGCGCGGGCTGCCGGTCGAACCGGCGATCCGTACCAGTAGCGAAGACCTGGCACGCCTCCTGACCGGATCGAGCCGGGTGCAACTTGAAGCACGGCTGCCGGGCTATTTCCGGCAACGACGCTGGTTCCGCAGCAAAGCGCGCAAGATCAAGGGCGCATCCATCGTCGATTCGATCGCGCTACCGGATCCTCAGCGTTCAAGCATGATCGCGATTGTGCGCGTCGATTACGTCGAGGCGGATTCCGAGCACTACGTTTTGCCACTCGCCTGGAAGGCGGCCGAAGACGAGGAAGAGCTGCGACGATGGACGCCGTATGCCATCATCGCGCCGATCGAGTCACCTTCGGGTTTGTTGCGTGGCTTTTTGATCGACGCGACAACTGATCGTCAGTTCGCCGGTATGTTGCTCGACACAATCCGCGGGCGACGCCGGTTGAATTCCGGCGGTGAGATTCGCGGCAACCTCACACGCGCGTTGCGTTATGCAATCCCGCCCGTGACCAGCACTCTGGAACCATCGAATATCCGCGCCGAACAATCGAATTCGTCGATCACGTTCGATGAAGAGTTGATCCTCAAGCTCTACCGGCATGTGGAGACGGGCGTTAATCCCGATCTGGAAATCGGTCAGTTTCTCACCAACAGCGCCTACGAGCACACGCCGCCCATTATCGGTTGGCTCGATTACCGCGCGCCGAACGGCGATGCAGCCACGCTCGGCGTGCTCCACAAATATGTTCCAAATGAGGGCGACGTCTGGCAGTACACCAGCGATGCTCTACAGCGCTATTACGAGCGAACTGCGGCACTGTCGCCCGAGGACGAAGTGTCCGGTCTGATGAACGGCGCTCGCCTCGTCGCACTCATCGACGAGGGTCCGAGCGAATTGACCCATGACCTCATGGACTCGTACCTCGAAGACGCGCGACTGCTTGGCGAACGGACAGCAGAACTGCACATGGCGCTGTCGCGTGGAACGACGCCGGCTTTTATGCCCGAGCCGTTCAACCTGCTCTATCAACGATCGGTGTACCAGCGTATGCGTGGGCTGTCGGGGCGCGTGCTACCGACCCTGCGCCGCAAGATTCCAAGCCTGCCCGAGGATGTACGGCCGTTCGCGGACGCGGTTGCCCACGCCGAGCCGGAGATCGTGCGCCGGTTCAGGATGCTCATCGACCGGAAGGTCGGCGGCGTACGTACGCGCGTACACGGCGATCTTCACCTAGGCCAGGTGCTGCACACGGGCCGCGACTATTCGTTTATCGACTTTGAAGGGGAGCCGGCCCGCACGCTGAGCGAACGACGCTTGAAGCGCTCGCCGCTTATTGATGTTGCCGGCATGTTGCGCTCGTTCCACTACGCTGCCTACGCAACGTTGCAACAGGAATTGGTGAGCGGGCTCGTTCGACCGGAAGACGCCGCGAATCTCGATCGCTGGGCGCGTTATTGGTATCTCTGGGCCAGCGCCTATTACCTCAAAGGCTATCTGATCGCGGCCGAAGGGACGAACATTTTGCCGCGCGAACCGGCCGACGTTCAGATGTTGATCGATGCCTTCCTTCTGGAAAAGGCGATCTATGAAGTCGGTTACGAACTCAACAACCGTCCAGACTGGCTCTCGATTCCGCTGCGTGGCGTTCTCCAACTCATCGGGGAGGGCAGCTGACTCGCCCAGAAACGGGAGCCTAGCGACGAAGGAGGGCGCGTGATCACACGCACCAGTCTGCTGAGCAATGACGACATTTACCTCTTCAACGAGGGTAATCACGTACGACTTTATCGTCACCTGGGCTCGCACCTGGCAACTCAGGACGGCGTCGAGGGCGCGCAATTCGCGGTCTGGGCGCCCAACGCTAATAGTGTGTCGGTCGTAGGCGATTTCAATGGTTGGAATGCGAACGCCAACCCGCTCTCTTCGCGCGCCAGCTCGGGAATTTGGGAGAGCTTCGTTCCGGGCATAACGAACGGCGCGATATACAAGTATCGAATCAACTCAAACGTCGGCGGCTATACCGTGGATAAGGCCGATCCATTCGCCGTTTTCAGCGAGGTGCCTCCGAAGACCGCATCCGTCGTCTGGGATCTGAATTACGAATGGTCGGATCAAGACTGGATGGCATCGCGCTGGCAACGAAACGCGCTCGATGGACCAATCTCGATTTACGAGGTGCACCTCGGCTCCTGGATGCGTGTACCGGAAGATGGATATCGTTCGCTGAGCTACCTTGAGATCGCGCCGAAACTCGTCGAGCACGTCAGATCGCTCGGTTTCACGCACGTCGAGCTGATGCCGATCATGGAGCATCCATTTTTCGGCTCATGGGGTTATCAAACGACCGGTTACTTCGCCCCCAGCAGCCGCTATGGCACGCCGCAAGACTTCATGCACTTCGTCGACTACCTGCACCAGCACGGAATCGGCGTGATCCTTGATTGGGTACCGTCGCATTTCCCGACCGACGAACACGGCCTCGCCTATTTCGACGGAACGCATCTATTTGAACATGCCGATCCACGCCAGGGATATCATCCCGACTGGAACAGCTACATCTTCAACTTCGATCGGGCCGAGGTGCGCAGCTTCTTGCTGAGTAGTGCACTTTATTGGCTCGACCAGTACCACGCCGATGGCCTGCGCGTCGATGCAGTCGCCTCGATGCTGTATCTCGATTACTCGCGGAAAGCCGGAGAGTGGATTCGCAATCGCTACGGCGGGCGCGAGAATCTGGCGGCAATAGAGTTTCTGCGCCAGCTCAACCAGACCGTCTTTCTGGAATACCCCGATGTCCAGACCTATGCCGAGGAATCGACCGCCTGGCCAATGGTCTCACGTCCGGTCTATCTCGGCGGGCTCGGCTTTGGCATGAAGTGGGACATGGGCTGGATGCACGACACGCTGGAATATTTCAGCAAGGATCCAATCCATCGCCGCTTTCACCACAACGACCTCACGTTCCGCATGATTTACGCGTTTAATGAGAATTTCGTGCTGCCGCTTTCGCACGACGAGGTGGTGCATGGCAAGGGTTCGCTCCTCGGCAAGATGGCGGGCGATGACTGGCAGAAGTTCGCCAATCTCCGCTTACTCTATGGGCTGATGTACGCCGAGCCGGGCAAGAATCTGCTCTTCATGGGCGACGAAATTGGGCAATGGGCTGAATGGAATCACGACGGCAGCATCGACTGGGACCTGCTCAACGAGCCGTTGCACGCCGGGATTCGCCGTTGGCTCGAAGATCTCAACCGCTTCTATCGACAGGCGCCGGCGCTCTACCAGATCGACTTCGATCCGAGCGGCTTCCAGTGGCTCGACGCGAACGATGGCGACAACAGCGTGCTCAGCTTCATGCGCCTTGCGCGTGACTCCAGCGATGTCGTCGTTGCCGTCTACAACGCGACGCCGGTGCCGCGCTACAACTATCGCGTCGGGGTGCCCTATCTCGGCACCTGGCTGGAAGCGCTCAACAGTGACGCCGAGATCTACGGCGGCAGTGGCGTCGGCAATTTTGGTGAGGTCGAAACGACTCCAGTTCCCTGGCATGGACAGCCCAGGTCGCTCAAACTCACCTTGCCGCCACTCGGAGCGCTCTATTTCCGCTATGCAGGGACATCAGAATGATGGAGGC
>Ga0207707_10004485_pt1 | contig 12283 bp, 8 predicted proteins | sample KBSC83BmetaG_FD_184336 | JGI IMG/M metagenome (GOLD analysis project Ga0207707, IMG submission 184336) | Corn rhizosphere microbial communities from Kellogg Biological Station, Michigan, USA - KBS C8-3B metaG (SPAdes) (version 2) | ecosystem: Host-associated > Plants > Roots > Rhizosphere ... | reverse complement strand
TATGCGGTGGGGAGATGCGAAAAAGGCGCCCCCGTTGACGCGCAGTCGGGGCATGTTTGCGGCGAGTTTGCTCGTCGTCGCCGTCATGGCGACGTACGCGAGCCTGGCCGCGATCTCGCTCACCGCAGGTGGTTCGCTGCCGATCCCGACCGGGCTCCCTGGAAAGGTTCTCAGCAGCCTGTCCATCCACTGGAACGCGCCCAACGTCAAGCACCTCGTAAATGCCAAGTCGCCGACGACCGGACAGGTCGCTCCCCTCGCTGACATCCAGTTGTTCGACTTCGGTGCCCTCCCCACCGCCGGCAGCACCACTCGTCAGCTGAGCATCAGGAACCCGGGCTCGACCGTCCTTCCGCTCCGCGTCACCGTCACGGGCGGCTCCGGCATCTCGGCGACGTTCCACACCAATGGCTCGCAGACGATGAACGTGCGCCCCAAGCAGGCGGCCACGATCGACCTGACGAGCAACCCCCTCGTCGCGGGGCCGATCACCGGCAACCTCGAGATCTCGATCGTCGGCTCGCCCGCGACCGCGTACGCCATCCCGCTCGCGGGCGCCCAGGCGCCGCTGCCCGCCACCGGCCTCACCGCAACGCCGGCCGCCCATGGGGCGGTCGATCTGGCGTGGACGCCGTCCGCGTCGTCGGGCGTGACCGCCTACACCGTCCAGCGCTCCGCCGGCGCCACAGGCGCCTGGCAGACTGTCGCCACCCTCTCCGGCGCCGCCGCGAGCGCGGTCGACCAGACGGGCACCGACGGCTCGTTCACCTACCGCGTGGTCGCCCAGGCGGTCACGAGCACGAGTGCGCCCCTGCCGGGGCCGGCCAGTTCGACGGCCACCGTGACGGCCGTCGCGACCGCCCCGGACGTCGTCACCGAGGTTACCCCCCACCCGTTCATCAACTTCGACGACGTTCAGAACGGCGCCAGCGTGGGCGTGCCCGTCAACCTTGCGCCCGACTCCACCGCGTCCGAGACCATCACGGTGACGCTGACCGACGCCAACGGCACGTCGGTGTCCGGCACCCATGCCGCCGGCGCCGCAACCGTGGTCGTCCCCGTCGCCGGCGCAGGCGCGCTGGCCGACGGCCCCATCAAGGTGTCGGCAACGTCCTCCGACAGCCTCGGGAACACGAGCAACCCGACCTCCGGCCCGAACATCGTGAAGGACACCTCGTTGCCGAGTGTGCTGGCCGTCACCGTGCCGCCGATCGTCGGCGCGAATGCCGGTCAGGTTCCGGTGACCGTCACCACGGACTCTCCGGGTAACACCATCAAGATCACGATGACCGACCTCGAGGGCAATGTCGCTCAAGGGTCGGACACCGAGGCGCCCAACTCGAGCTCGATCACCACCCCGGTCGATGCGACGAATCTTGCCGACACGCCGAACCCGGACGAGGGGATCACGGTGAGCGTGACGGCCATCGACGAGGCGGGCAACGCCTCGGATCCCGCCACGGCAATCACCGGCAAGGACACCTCCGGCCCGCCCGCACCCACCTCCTTCGGCGTCGCCGCCGGCCCGGACAACCCGGCGGGTGTCGTCACGGCCCAGTCGGCGAGCGCGGTCATCGTCCAGGCGACATTCGACCAGCCGCCGGCGACCGACGACCAGATCGACGTCTGGGTCAACCATGTGCACTACACGCTGACGCCGGACGGCCAGAGCACGACGCTCACGCTCCCGCCGATCGATCTCTCCGGCCTCCCGGACGGCGTGTACAAGGTCGGCATGATGCAGACCGACGCCGACGGCAACCAGACCCCGACCTTCAAGCACTTCACGGTCGACACCGGCGGCGCCGAGTCCCCGACGAGCGTCGGCGTGCCCGCAGGCCCGGACAACCCGGCCGGCTACGTGAACGCGGCCACGCAGACGGCCGCCACGATCGTCGCGACCTTCGCCGGCCCGACCGACCCGGCCGACCAGATCTCGATCTCCGTCGGCGGGATCGACCTGCCGGCCCAGTCCGGCGGCGACGACGAGCTGTCCTGGACGGCCGACCTGAGCAGCCTGCCCGACGGCACGATCCCGATCACCGGCACCATCGTCGACGGGAACGGCGTCTCGAGCACCTTCTCGGGCTCGCTGATCAAGGACACCGAAGCCCCGCCGGCTCCCGCCGTCGCCTACGTCGTCGGCCCGCCTCCGAACACGATCAAACAGAACGACGCGTCGTGCGTGAAGGTGTTCGTGGCCTTCAACCAGGCGCCTGACCCGAGCGACCTCGTCACCGTCACGCTGTCCGACGGCAGCACGACCGCCACCGGATCGGCGAGCGCGGGCGGCGGCCGCGTCGTCGTCGGCTGCATCGACGCGAGCTCGCTGTCCGCCGGCCCGATCTCGGTGAACGTCAGCGTGACCGACGTCGCCGGCAACAGCACCGACATGACCGGCACGCCTGCCACGCTCGTCCCCTGCCAGGACGGCCAGGGGCAGGGCGGCGACGAGGGCGACTGATCCCGGCGGCACCGGCGCCGCCGGCATCTACCGCATACGGGTCATTGCACTTGTGCCTCTGACTAGGCACTAGTGGGATACGTCGTCGTACGTATCTCACCGGTCCCGCCGCAGTCAGGAGCACCCGATCCGCCGTCTGTCCCGACATCACCGCCCCGCGATCTTGCTGGCCGCACTGCTCGCGCTTCTCGTCGTCGTCGCACCCAGCTACGCGACCCTCGCCGCACCCACGCTGTCGTCGCCCTCGGGCGGCCAGACCGTCGACACCTCGCCGACCTTCGTCTGGTCGGCCGTGAGCGGCGCCGATCACTATGACATCCAGATCTCCGGGACGAGCGGCTTCACGTCGATCGTCACGAGCGGCACGACGAAGAACACCCGCTTCGCCCCCACCACGGCCCTTCAGAGCGGCACGTACTACTGGCGCGTGCGCGCGGGCGGGACGAGCTCGAACGGCGCCTGGTCGGCGGCGCGGGCGTTCACGGTCGACTGGGCGGACGTCGCGACGGCGGTGTCGCCGCAGGACGGCGACAGCATCGTCTACCCGGATCCGTTCCTGCTGCGGTGGACGGCGGTGCCCGGTGCGCAGAAGTACCAGGTGTCGATCTCGAGCGATCCCAACCTCTCCTCGCTGGTCGCCGGATATCCGACGGTGGACGAGCCGACGACGACCTCCGCGACCGCCTACTCGCCGGCCAGCCGGCTGGCCAGCGGCACGTACTACTGGGCGGTCACCCCGATCGACGCCGAGGGCCACCTCGGCACGCAGTCGCAGGTGTACAACCTCACCTGGACGTGGCCGGACTCGACCACGCTCAGCCTGACCGATCTCGACCCCAACCCGCAGGTGTTCGACCCGCAGTTCTCGTGGACGCCGGTGCAGGGCGCCGCCAAGTACGAGGTCGAGGTCAACTCCGACCAGAACTGGGCGTCGGGCTCGCGCGTGTGCTGCTCGGGCACCACGGTCGGCACCTCGCTGACGCCGACGGTGCTCCTGCCCGCCGACACGTACTACTGGCGCGTGCGCCCGTACGACGCGAACAACAACCCGGGGGACTGGAGCTACTACACCGATGCGCAGGCGTCCCCGGCGGACACCTTCACGATCAACTACGACCCGGGCCCGTCGTCGATCTCGAATCTCGCGATGCGCGACGAGAACGACGCCCCGCTCACGTGGAGCGCAGGCGGCGTCTCGACCGACGAGCCGATCGTGTCGTGGGACCCCGTCCCGGGCGCGGCCAGCTACGAGGTCGACGTGACCCCGTGGAACGATGCGAACCTCCCGGGCGCATGTGACTACACGGCCGACAACTCCAAGCAGTGGGACGTCGAGACGGCATCCACGTCGTGGACGCCGCTCGGCGACAACTGGAACCTCGGCAAGCCGTTCAACAACTCGCACAACGTCGCCCAGGACGGCAGCACGGCCCTCGTGGTCGGCGGCCACTACTGCGTGCGCGTCCGCGCCGAGCGCGGGACGAGCACGAAGGGCGACCTCGTCTACGGCGACTGGGCGTACATCGGGCCGCAGAACGGCTCGGACGCCGCATTCACGTTCACCGGCTACCCGGCGGGCGGCGCCTGCACGCCGTCCTGCAACGCCAACTACCTCGGCTCCGGCGACTACATCCTGCCGGCGGCCGACTCGGGCAACGTGCGGATGCCGCTCTTCACCTGGAACCCGATCTCGGGGAAGCAGAGCTACTTCGTCATCGTCGCCACCGACCCGAACTTCCAGCACGTCATCGACTACGCGTTCACGAAGATCCCGGCCTATGCACCGCGTGGCGGGCTCGGGCAGTGGACGACGTACCCCGACACGAGCTCGAAGTACTACTGGGCCGTCCTCCCGGCGACACAGGCCAACGGCGCCGGCGCGGTCGGCGACCCGGTCAACTCGGCGGCCGCGCAGGACTTCCAGAAGCAGTCGGTCGCGCCGACGCTGATCACGCCTGCCAGCCAGGCCACCGTCACGACGCAGCCGGCCTTCCAGTGGAGCCCGGTCGAGGGCGCGTACTACTACCACCTCGAGGTCTCGACCGCGGCGCAGTTCACCTGCGACCAGCAGAGCCCCGGCCCGAGCTGCCTCGAGAACGTCGGCACGAACTCCATCAACGCGCTGGCCGAGTCGTCGTACACGTCGAACACGACCTACCCGGCCGGCCAGACGCTCTACTGGCGCGTCCAGGCCGTCGATCGGGCCGGCAACGGCCTGGCCTGGTCGACCACGGGGCAGTTCACGAAGACGCTGCCAGCCCCCACGTTCAGCGGGATCACTGCGCCGTACAACCCGACGACGAGCGATTCGATCCCGGTCTGGCGCTGGAATCCCGTGCCGGGCGCCGTCTCCTACGACGTCCAGCTGAACTGCTCGCCGACCATGAGCTGCACCAACGGCAACAACCTCGATACGACCGCCACGGCGCTGCTCACCCAGACCGGCGAGCTGCCCTTCACGTGGGAGGTGCGGGCCAACTTCCCGACCGGCTCGGGGTCGACCATCCACGGTGCCTGGTCCGACCTGCAGAGCTTCCAGCGGGCGATCGCGGCGCCGACCGGTGAGATCAACCAGGGCAACGGGACGCTGCACAACTTCTCGTTCGCCTGGACGCCGAAGCCGGGCGCGAAGCAGTACCTCGTCGAGGTGTCGACCTCGCCGCTCACGAACTCGGACGGCTCGTTCGCGAGCGTCGTCGAGTCGATCCTGACCGACAACGCCACCGCGGCGCCGACGCTCGAGTCCATGACGACGGACTACACGAACGGCGGCACCCTGTACTGGCACGTCGCGGCCAAGGACGCCGACTCGAACACCGGCACGTTCTCCACGCCGATGTCGTTCAAGCTGCCCCTGAAGATCGCCGTCGCGTCGAACACGTCGATCATGGTGCACAAGACCAGCAAGACCGTCACGATCACGACCAAGGATGCGCGCAACCACGCGATCGCCGGCGTGACCGTCAAGGTCAGCGGCGCCGGTCTCACCGCCGCGTCGAAGAAGACGGGCTCCGGCGGCAGCGTCTCCTTCAAGCTGCTCCCGAAGAAGGCCGGCAAGATCACCATCACGGCGACGAAGACCGGCTGCACGAGCGGGTCGACGACGATCACGGTCCTCTAGGTCCCCATCCAGCGGAACCCCGCCCGGCGCTCAGTCGTCGGGCGGGGTCGCCGCCGGGGGCCGCCGGCGGGCGGCGAGAGGGGCCGCCCACGGCGCCGCGAGCCGGCCGACGAGCACGGCCAGCAAGGCCAGGATGGCGAGCGGGACCACGTAGCCGGCGCCGACGATGACGGCCCCGACCACGTCGGTGGCGGCGTGCGCGGCACGGGCCCCGTCCTTCCAGATCGCCGAGGCGTGCTGCGGCGGCACGGGCCGCCGGCCCGCCTCGTGGACGGCGATCGAGATCGTCGACATCGACGTGCGGTCGTGCAGGTAGTTGAGCTCCCCCTGGATCTCCTCGATCTGCAGCTCGACGCCCTGCAGCACGCCCTGCACCCGGATCGTGTCCGACACCGTCACCGCCCGGCGCATGAGCGCGCGCAGCGCCCGCTGCTGCGACTCGAGGTTGCCCAGCCGGGCGCCCAGGTTCACGACCTGGCGGGTCACGTCACGGCCCGAGACGACCTCGTTGGTCGGGCGTCCCAGCCGCTCGACGGCCATGCGGGCGCGGTCGAAGCGGCCCGCGGGGATGCGCATCACGATCGTCCCGTCGTGCACCTTCGTGCCGAACGACGTGCTGCGGCTGACGTAGCCGCCGAACCGCAGGGCGACGTTCGTCGCGGCGTTCATCGCGTCGCCGAACTTGCCGTGCGCGACGCGCAGGTCGAGGCTTGCCGTCTTGATGACGGCCGAGGGGACGGGCACCGAGATGTCGGCGCGCCCGCCGCCTGATCCCTCGGACGCGCCGCTGACGGAGCCGGCCCCGGTTGCCGGCGCGAGCGGCGCCGCAGCCGCGCCGAGCACGCCGGAACCGGCCGAGGCGCGCAGGCCCTGCTTGGCTGCCGTGGCGCCGCCACCGCCGTCCGAGGATGAGCCCGCACTCCCGGCACACCCCGCCGCCGCGCCGGCGAGCCCCGAGAGCACCACCGTCGCCGCCACCGCCACCGTCGCTCTCCGCATCACCGTCATCGCGCACCCCTTCGCAGTCGACACCACTTCAGACGGAGCAAACGTCACCGCGGTTCCCTACCGGTCGGAAAGTCCACCAGTACACTTGGCGAATGGCCAGCGACGAGCCCGTTCGCCTGTTCGCACCGGGAGGCACCGGCAGCTCGGGCCTCGCCCGCGACCTGCGCAAGCTGACCCGCGCGGCGACCATCGTCGCCGTCCTCACCAGCCCGGCCGCGTTCGTCTGGTTCCACTCCCATGCCGGTCTGAGCGTGCCCTGGGCGCTCTTCTGGACGTTCGTCGAGGTGATCGCGTTCCGCGGCCTCGTCGACATCGTGTTCCGCTGGTTCATCCCCTGGCCGAGCCTGTTCGGCGCCGACAAGGCGCTCCAGCAGGAGGACGTGATCGCCCGCCGCAGGGTCTGGTTCTGGCGCTTCTGGTACCGGCTGGCGGCCTGGATCGCCGGGCTGGCCGTCTTCGTCTACATCGTCTACCAGATCACGCTGTGGGCGTTCGGCGACTCGTGGCTCTCGAACGCCTTCGGCGGCCAGTCCCCGGCCGCGGTGCTGATCGGGCTCGCGCTCCAGCTCCCGCTGCTCTTCCTGGCCAACTTCCTGATCTTCTTCGGCCCGTTCCTGCTCATGGCGTCGAGCCAGATCCGCTCGTACGAGCCGGGCGACGCCGACTGGGGCGTGAACCTCGACGACGTGCGCGGGCAGGCCGAGGCCAAGGAGGAGGTGCGCCGCGTCGTCACCCTGTGGCAGTCGGGCGAGGCGTTCGAGCAGGCCGGCGGCAAGCGCGAGCGCGGCCTGCTCATGCTGGGCGCGCCGGGCACGGGCAAGACGATGCTCTCCAAGGCGATCGCCACCGGGTTCAACTGCCCGTTCGTGTCGATCCCGGGATCCGGATTCGCCGGCATGTTCCTCGGCATGGACGCGATCACCGTGCGGCTCCTGGCGCGGCGGGCCAAGAAGCTCGCGCGCAAGTGGGGCGGGCAGTGCATCGTCTTCATCGACGAGATCGACGCCGTCGGCATGCGCCGGGCCAGCCTCGGCGCCGGCATGGTCGTGAACCCCGGGCCGGCGACCATGGAGGATCTGTGCTTCTTCGGCCGCGACGGCGCCCTGACGCCCACCGGGGACCTCATCCTCGAGACGCGCCGCTGGCGCGAGCGGCTGTTCGAGGAGCGCTTCGAGGCGACGCGCGAGGGACGCTCCGGCCTGGGCGCGGTCGTGCGCGCCGCCTTCCCCGGCGGGATGGGCGGGATGTTCGGCGGCGGCCAGCTGGCCCTGAACCAGCTCCTCGTCGTCATGGACGGCATCGGCGAGCCCCGGTTCATGCGCAAGACGGCCACGAGCAAGCTCAACTCGTTCCTCGATGCCACGTATGTGATCCCGCAGCGGATCGGGCGGATGAAGCTGCGGCTGCCGAAGCCGCGGCCGGCCCGCGAGCAGATCTACTTCATCGGCGCCTGCAACGCCCCGATCGAGGCGCTCGACCCCGCGCTGATCCGGCCGGGCCGGATGGGCCGGCACGTGTGGTTCCGCACCCCGACCAAGGATGATCGCAAGGACATCTTCGACCTCTACCTGGCCAAGGTCGACCACGACGGCGACCTCGACACGCCCAAGCGCCGCGACGAGCTGGCCCGGATCACCAACGGCTACTCGCCGGCCATGGTCGAGCAGGTGTGCTCGATGGCCCTCACCCATGCCCACTACGAGGGCCGCGCGTTCTTCTCGTGGGACGACATCGTCGAGGCGATGACCACGGTCGAGTCCGGCACGGCCGTGAACGTGGAGTACATCCCCGAGGAGACGCGCGCCGTCGCCATCCACGAGGCCGGCCACGCGGTCGCGAGCCACGTCTACATGAAGGGCGTCGAGTCGACCCGGATCTCGATCCGCAAGCGCGGCCAGTCGCTCGGCCATCATCAGGCGCTCGAGAAGGAGGAGCGGTTCAGCTCCTGGCGCCACGAGGAGATGGGCCGGCTGGTGTGGACGCTGGGCGCGATGGCCGCCGAGCGCGTCTTCTACCAGGAGAACTCGACCGGCGTCGGCGGCGACGTGATGAGCGCGACCGCGCGGGCGGCGTGGATGGTCGGCTCCTGCGCCATGGGCCCTGAGCCCATCGACGTCAACGGCACCTACGACAGCGACGAGGAGCGCGAGGATGCCCGCGACCGGATCCTGAAGCGGTTCGAGCGCATCGGCCTCCAGATCATGCGCCAGTCCGGCGGCGGCGGGCCGCTCGACGCCGACCCGATCGCGGGCGTCCTGTCGGAGCGCGGCAAGCGCGCGACCGCGGCCCAGCTGCTCGGCCAGGCGTACGTGGCCGCCCACGTCCTGATCGAGGCGAACCGTGAAGGCGTCGAACGGGTCGCGGCGGTGCTCGTCGAGCGGCGCGAGCTGCACGGCGACGAGGTGGTCGAGCTGCTCGACTCGCTCGATCTGAAGGTGCCCGAGGTCGACCTGCTCGAGGAGTCCTCGTGGCCGATGGTGTGATCGAGCGGCGGCCGTACCGCAGCAAGTTCGTCCTCGCCTACTTCATCCTCGCGGCCGTCGTCGGCGTGGCGATCGCCGTGTTCCTCGTGTTCGCGTTCTCGAGCGACACGTCCCAGTCGAGCGCGGGCGGCGACGGGTCGCGGCCGGGGGCCTGGAACGGCTTCCGGCCGGAGGGCTTCGCGGCTGACCAGGTGCACCAGATCGCGACGTACGTCTCCTCGACCTACCACCTGCCGAACGGCCAGGAGCTCGTGGCGGTGAAGGCCTCGATCCCGCCGTCGTTCCAGAACAGTCTGATGATCACCGACTACGCGGTGGCCTACCCCAACGGCGGCCAGACGAGCTACGACGTGATCCCGGCCGCGAACAGCGTCACCTACGAGCTGTGCGGGCTGGGCGCGGACTGCGCGATCGCGAGCGGGCAGCCGTCGCTCGCGCGCACCCGGCTCCTGCGCCGCGAGGCGCTCCAGCTGGCGCTCTATACGTTCCACTACGAGCCGTCGATCCAGACGGTCGTCACGTACATGCCGCCGGCTTCGGGTGAGAAGGCGAGCTTCGTCTACCTCTTCCTGCGCAGCCAGCTCTCCGAGGCGCTCTCCCGGCCGATCTCGGCCACGCTGCCCGAGGCCAAGCCGCCGGTGCCGAGCCAGATGTCCGCCGCCGAGGCGACCACCGTCGACGGGCTGACGGCGCCCGACCTCTACCGGTTCAGCTTCACCCGCGGCCAGGACGGTGGCGTCTGGCTCGTGTTCAACCCGTCCGGCATCTCGTGACCGCAGCGGCCCGGGCGGCGCTCGAGCGCGCCCGCGCCCGCCTCGACACCCTCGACCTCTACCCGCGCCCGGTGCGGATCGGGCGGGTGCGCGTCGTCGCCTGCCCGGCCCTCTACCGGCTGCCCTGGTTCGCGCGCTTCGACGGCTACGCCACCCATCGCCTGATCCTGCTGCGCCGGCCGGTCGCGGCGGCCGAGCAGGACGACCTGGTCACGCACGAGCTCTGCCACGTGTGGCAGATGCAGCACCGGCCGGTCGCGATGCCGCTGTCCTACCTGTGGCGCGGCTACGAGCGGAATCCGTACGAGCTCGAGGCACGGCGGGCGGCGGAGCTGACCCGATAGCGGCGTCCACGGCGCCGCGGTCGGGGCCGCACACGAGGATCCACTCGGTGTTGCGCAGGTGCGATACCTCCCCCACCCGCTCGCCGGCCGGGTTGTGGATGCCGATCTGCGCGCCGACGTAGCGCTTGAAGTCGACGTGCAGGACGCCGACGTGCCCGCGCTCGCTCAACGCCTTCTCGACGGCGCCCGGGTCGTGGAAGCCCTCGTCCGAGAGCGAGACGACGATCCAGGGCGTCGGCAGCCGTCCGAGCAGGTCGTCGAGCGCCGCCCAGGCGTCGCGGCGGGAGTTGTAGGCGCTCTTACGGGTGCGGCAGTCGGCCCGCTTGCAGGCGACGCCGTAGTGCTCCGGCTCGTCGCCGCGGACGAGCGTCTCCCACACGTGGTAGTTGCCGAGATAGGAGTGCTGGTTGTAGGGCGGGTCGACGTACGCCAGGTCGACCCCCGCGAGCGCCGCTGCGAGCTCGTTCGCGTCGGCGCACGAGACCGAGCCCACCGGCCCCGCGATCGCCGCCGGCTCGCGCAGCTCGAGCGGGTTGGCGGCCCGCGGCGCCCATCGCTTCAGGTAGGCCATCTGCAGGCCGCAGGTGGAGTCGACCCTGTCGGCCGCCTCGACCAGGCTCGTCAGGAGCAGGCCCCGCTCGACGGGGTCGAGCTCCAGCCGGTCGATCCCGGCGCGCACGGCGTCGATGCGCATGCCGTTCTGCGGCTGGAAGTAGCGGGATGCGCGGCAGAAGGTCTCGGTCACGTAGCCGTCGACGGGCGGGAGTGCCGCGAGCTCGACCAGCAGCCGGCGCAGGCGATCGCGGTCGACGCCCTCGCCGGCGCCGATGTACGCCTGGCCGAACGCCTCCGCGAAGGCGGTGACGTCGTTCGAGACGACCCGGAGGCCGCGGCGGCGCAGCTCCTGTCCGACCCGGGTCGTCCCGGCGAAGAGGTCGACGGCCGTGCGCGCCGGGAGCGCCGCGGCCAGCGCGCCGATGACGGGCACCAGCGCGCGCTTCGACCCCAGGTACTTGATCACGGGCCGAATCTAGCCAGCGGCCCGGTCAGCGGTCAGGGCGTCGGGCCGGCGGTGGGGCTCTGGCTCGGCGTCGACTGCGCGAGCAGCTTGAACTGGGCGATCTGCTTCTGGATCTGCACGCGCTGCGCCTTCGGCATGTTCGGGCTGAGCGCCAGGTAGCGCTCGAGCGCCGTCGCCACGGTCGCGTAGGACTGCGTGGCGTACGCGTCGCGGGCGACGAAGAACTGGTACGAGGCGTTGTGCGGCGAGAGCTTGGCGAGCTTCTGGCGGTAGCCCATCGCCTGGGCGAAGTCCGAGACCGCGCTCGACTCGAGCGTCTGGGCGATCGTCGTCGCCGGCTGGGCGAGCGTCGTCATCAGCGGGTGGGTCAGCGCCGGTGCGAGCGCCAGCGAGCTGGCCGCGGTGGCGGTGCCGATCTGGGTGTAGGCCTGCGCCGCCGCCTGGGCCTGTTGCACCTTGGATGCGTCGCTCGAGCCGCGCGTCTCGAGCAGGCCGGCCGTGGCCGCGAGCGCCGACTGGTCGTCCGGCTTCAGGCCCAGGTAGGTCGTGTACGCCGAGATCGCCTGGCTGCTCTGCTTGTCGGCCTGGTAGGCCCGCGCCAGCTGCAGCCACGCCCCGGAGTCCTTGGGGTGCGACTGCACCCGCGAGCTCAGGTCGGAGATCGACGTGCCGCCCGAGCTGCCGGTGTTGAAGAGGTCGCCGATGTTGATGCTGTTCGCGCCCTGGCCGATGCCGAGCGCGACGAAGCCCACCCCGAACATCACTGCCAGGAAGAGGAAGACCGGCTTCTGGGTACGGCGGATGCGTTCGAAGAGCACTGGATCAGCCCACGGGTGCCTGGATCATCTTCGCCCGGGCGGCGGTGGCGGCGAGCACGTCCCGCTCGCCACGTCTGTAGCGTATCTCGCCCGCGACCATCGTCAGTGCGACCCGCTCCGGCGACCCCCCGTAGACGGCGGCCGTGACCGGGTCGTCCCAGGGCAGGAACGCCGAGCCGGTCATGTCGAGCACGAGCAGGTCGGCGGCCTTCCCGGCCGTCAGCGACCCGACCGTGTCCTCCAGGCCGATC
>Ga0207707_10004484_pt1 | contig 12285 bp, 10 predicted proteins | sample KBSC83BmetaG_FD_184336 | JGI IMG/M metagenome (GOLD analysis project Ga0207707, IMG submission 184336) | Corn rhizosphere microbial communities from Kellogg Biological Station, Michigan, USA - KBS C8-3B metaG (SPAdes) (version 2) | ecosystem: Host-associated > Plants > Roots > Rhizosphere ... | reverse complement strand
CCGACTGCACGTACCCGAGCCGCTGCGCCGCGCCGCGGAACGACCCCTCACGCGCGACTGCCTCCAGCGCCTGCAGGTGACGAATCTCGAGACCGACCCAGCTCGCATCGGTGCTGCTCATGAGGGCTTCGACGCCTACGAAACCGCATGGTTGAGCGGCAATCGCGATCCTTCATACGTGAATCAATGCGGGGAGGCGCCGTCGGCGCCTCCCCGCTAGCTCGTCAGCCGACCGACAGCGCGTTCAGGTACGGAGACCCGAAGTAGGCGCTGTAGATCCAGTTCTTCGTCCGCGACGAGACGAAGTAGTCGTTCGTCGGGAGAAGGTACGGGACGATCGGCGCGTACTTCTGGATCAGGTCCTTGTCCAGCTGGGCATACGCGGTCGCGCGCGCCGCGCCCGAGAGCGAAGCGGCGTGATCGAGGCCCTTGTTGAACGAGGCGTTGTTGAAGTACGTGTAGTTGTTGTTGTTCGCGGCCTGGATCTTGCGGCCGTCGAACAGCACGTTCAGGTAGTCGAACGGGTCGAAGTAGTCAGCGCACCAACCACCGTTCGTGACGAAGTTGTACGTGGTGCCCTTGGTCTGGATCACCTGGTAGTAGTTCGTCGCCGGGGTCGGGAGGTCGTTGACCTTGAACCCGACCTGCTTCAGGTTGAACTCGGCCACCTGGGCGCGGTTCGTCGAAGCAGTCGACGTCGTGTGGACGATGTTCAGCGTCGGTGATGCGGCGATCGCACCGCCGCCGATCGACTTCGCCTTCGCGATGTCGGCACCCGCGAGCGGGTATGCGTTGTACGGCTTGTAGCCCGGGATGCCCGGGACGAGCAGCTGCGAGGTGCGCTTGCCGGCGTAGGCGCCGAGCAGGCGGACCTGGGCAGGCCGGTCGATCGCGTAGTTCACGGCCTTCCGCAGAGCGACGTTGTTGAACGGCGCCCGCGCGGTGTTCATGCCCATGTAGTTGACGCACGACGTCGAGCCGACGTAGAAACGGCCCTTGTTGACGCCGAACTGCTGGCCGAGCCCCGCTGTTGCGGTCGCCGGCAGACCCTCGATGTCCATGTCCGACTGTCCGGCCTTGACCTGCAGCAACGACTGGTCACGGTTGACGTTCGGGGTGAACACGATCTGGTCGGGGTTCGCCGGGCGGCTGCCCTTGTAGTACGGGTTCCGCTTCAGCACCGTCGAGCGGCCCGGATCGCGCGAGGCGATGTAGTACGGGCCTGCGGCCGGGTAGGTGTTCAGCCCGGTGCTCGAGTACGGCAGGTTCGCCGGCACGGCGGTGAACCACTGCATCGACAGGATCGACACGAACGTCGCATTCGGCGACGTCAGACGGAACGTCAGCGTGCTCCCCTTGGCGGAGATGCCCGAGATGTGGGCGGACTTGCCGTCGAGGAACGCCTTGCCGCCGACGATGTCGTCCTGCAGCGACAGGTTGACGCCGAGCGGCGAGCCCATCTTGGGGCTCAGGATCCGCTCCCACGCCCGCTGATACGACGCGGCGGTCACGGTCGAGCCGTCCGAGAACTTCAACCCCGGCCGGATGTGGAACGTATAGGTCTTCCCGTCCTTCGAGACGGTCGGGAACGCCGTCGCCGCCTGCGGGACCAGCTGCGCCCCTGCGGCGCCGGTCTTCTCCTCGAAGCCGACGAGCGGCATCGACGTGGTGTAGATCATCGACCAGTCGTCGGTCCGGTAGGCGAGCTGCGGATCGACGAAGTCGAAGTCGGCGTCGGCCATGTTGAGCCTGAGCGTGCCGCCCTTGTTCGCCTCTGCCGAGCCTGCTTTCTTCACCGCCGACCCGGCCACACCGACCGAGACTGCGGCGACGAGCATCGCTACCCCCACGACCAGCATGAACAGGGAGAGCAGGTGCTTCCTGCGCATAGTGCTCCTCTCTGCCTCTCACGGCGCCGCGCCCGTTTGGGGGTTGGCGGCCCGCGTTCGCTAACGGTTCGAGCGGAGAGACGCGCGCTCGGGCGGAAAGTCCGTCACTGATCTCTGTCTCGCATTGCCCGAGCCGCCGCGCGCATACGTGCGAAGCTGGGCCGTGGTGGGGTCGCCGAGGAGGAAGAGGAGGTCTCGGCGACCCCACCACAGGGGTCCCGTCAAGCGACTCCGGCAAGCCTTGCTCGTCCGGGACCTGCTGAGCAACACGGATCCTCGATCTCAGGATGGCCGTGACCGATCAACGAGCGCTTAATCTGCCTATCGTTCGAACCGTGTCGCTCGCGCGCGTCGTGCTGTTCGGCCTTGGGCTGCATTTCAAGATGCTCAGCCGTTCACCGTTCGACATGTTCGTCGTCGTGGCGTCACCGCTGATCTTCGCGACGCTCGCGTACTTCCTGTTCCAGAACGGCCAGGGACAGTCCCTCCTCGTCGCTGCGCTCGCGTCGGGCGTGATGGGCATCTGGTCGACCACGACGGCACAAGGCGCCGGCGCGCTGCAGACGCAGCGACGGCTCGGCATTCTCGAGCTGCTCGTCGCGTCGCCGACACCCTTCTGGGCCGTGGTCCTGCCCATCAGCGTCGCGATCTCCGCGATCGGCGTGTACTCGCTCGCGATCGGGCTCGTCTACGTCCGCGTCTTCTACGGGGTTGCGATCACGATTCACGAGTGGATCGCGTTCGCCGTCTCGATTCCCGTCGCGATCGGCGCGATCGGCTGCCTCGGATTCCTGTTCGCCTCGGTCCTCGTGCGCTACCGGTCGGCGTTCATGCTCGGCAACGTGTTCGAGTGGCCGGTCTGGATGATCTCCGGCCTGCTGATCCCGGTCGCCGTCCTGCCCGGGTGGCTGCAACCGGTCTCGTGGCTCTTTGCACCGACGTGGGGCATGCGCGCGTTGCGCCACTCGACCCTCGGCACGGGCTCCGCGTGGACCGACGTCGCGGTTTGCATCGCGCTGTCGCTCGCCTACCTCGTGGCAGGGACCCTTGCCCTGCGCTTCTTCCTCCGCTCCGCGCGTGCGCGCGCCACCCTCGCGCTCACGTGACAAATCTCCGCTTGCTGACGATCGGCGGACTGATCAGCTACCGGGCGCTCTTCGGCTGGCTCAACCCCTTCAGCTACGTGATCACGATCCTCATCCCCTCGCTGACGCAGCTCGCGTTCTTCGTCTACCTCGGGCGTACGGCGCATGTCGCAGACGACGCGTACTACGTGGCGGGCAACGCGCTCGTCGCCGCCGCTGCGCCGAGCCTCTTCGGCATGGCGCAGACCGTCGCCGGCGAGCGCTACACCCACACGCTCTCCCTGCTCGTCGTCTCGCCGGCGAGCCGGATCGCCGTGTTCTTCGGCAGGTCGCTGCCGGCGACGATCAACGGAATCGTGGTCTCGGTCTGGACGCTCGCGATCGCAGCGTTGATGTTCGGCATCCACGTGCCCGCGCACGCACTCGCGCCGCTGGCATCGACGATCGTCGTGACGGCGTTCTCGTGCGTCGGGATCGGGCTCTTCAACGCATCGCTCGGCCTGCGCTGGCGCGAGACGGCGGTAATCGGGAACCTGATCCTCTACGTGCTGCTGATCTTCGCGGGCGTGAACGTCCCGCTCAGCCGGCTGCCGGGCTGGATGTCCACGCTTGCGCAGGGGCTGCCGGTGACGCACGGAGCAAACGCCGCGCGCCAGCTGATCGGCGGTGCATCGCTCGGGCACGTCCTCCCGTTGATCGGCGCCGAGGCGCTCGTCGGGGCGGTGTACGTCGTGATCGGGTTGTCGACGATCTCGCTCTTCGAGCTCGAGGCCCGTCGCGGCGCGACGCTGGAAGTCGCGTAGAGACTTCACGATTCGTGATCGCTCCCGCGTTGGCTCGACCCTAGAGTCGGTCGCGTGATCCCCGCTCCGCGCCTCGTCAGGACCGATGCGGGCACGCTCGCCGTCCGCGTGTGGGCGAGCGACGGCGGTACGCCGCTCGTGTTCTGGCACGCGCTCGGTCCGTGCGCGTCGGGCGCCGAGCTCGTCGAGCTCGCGCCGCGCCTGGCCGCGCACGGGCTCGCCCCCGTCTCCGTGGACGGGCCCGGCTTCGGTGCGTCGCCGCCTGCGATCGCCTACGACCTCGCGTCGCTGGCGGCGCTGTTGCGCGCGACGATCGACGAGCTCGAGCTCGACCGGCCGGTGCTGATGGGGCACTCCTGGGGCGGCGGGGTCGTGACGACGCTCGCCGCGCTGCATCCGGACGAGACACGCGGCCTCGTGCTCGTGGACAGCGGCCACCTCGATTACGCCGACCTCGACAGCGCGCGCAACTCGGCTCCGCCGATGCAGTGGGAGTGGGAATCGCGCGACGCGTTCACCTCGTGGCTCGAGGAGAACCTCGAGCGGCCGACGCCCGAGGTGCTCGCCGGCTACGGCGCCGGCGTCCTCGATCGCGACGACAGGGTGATCGGGTCGTCCGCGGATTCGCTCCTTCGCGCGCGCGACGGGCTGCTCGACAGCCTCTCGAGCCGCTGGCCGGCGCTCGCCGGCGTCCCGGTGCTGCTGCTCCTCGCGACGCAGCCGCCGCACGGCGACGAGAACCGCGAGCACCTGCCGACGTTCCAGGCGGCCGTCCCCCATGCCGACGTGCGCTGGGTCGACGGCGCGGGCCACGGCGTGATCGCCGACGCCGGACCGCGGCTCGGCGACGAGATCGGCGAGTGGTTCGTCGCTAGAGCGGCAGCGGGCGCCGGTCGACCGGCGACGAGTGGATGATCGACGTCGTCGTCCGGCCGTACGGCGTGAACCGGTCGAGCACTTCCTCGAGCTCGTCGATCCGGCGCAGGTGCACCTTGAGGAAGAAGCAGTCATCGCCGGTGATGCGGTGGCACTCGACCACCTCCGGGCTCTCACGTGCGATCTCGCGGATCCTCTCGAGCTGCCGCGTCGCGGGCGCGACGCGAACGACCGCTGCGACCGCGTAGCCGAGCGCGACCGGGTCGACGTCGGCGCGGTAGCCGCGGATCACACCTTCGCGCTCGAGGCGCTGCACACGCTCGGCGACGGCGGGCGCCGAGAGGTTCACGCGCCGCCCGAGCGCGGCCATCGAGAGGCGGGCGTCGCCCTGGAGCTCCTCGAGGATCCGCTCGGGTACTCGTACTTCGTCGGCAGCGCGGTCTTCCACTACCTCGGGCCGGCATTTGCGGTCTTGCTCTTCGCGCTCGTGCCGCCGGTGGGCGTCGCCTGGCTGCGGCTCGCGACCGCCGCCGCGATCTACGCCGCCTAGGACGATGGCTCGCGCGACCTACTCGCTCGCGGTGTCGCTGCTTCCCGCGACCGCGACGGTGATCGGCGCAGTGGTGCTCGCGCAGGTCCCGTCGCTGCGCGACGTCCTAGGAGTCGCACTCGTCGCCGGCGGAGGCGGCGCGCATGACTCAGCCGGCGCGTAGGCCGTCGAGGACGACCTGAACGTAGCGGCGCCAGTCCTCGTCGCGCTCGGCGTGCTGTGCCGCCTGGATCGCCGCGCCGACGAGCGCGCCGACGTCGCGGGAGTCGACGCCGCGGCGGATCGCTCCGGCACGGCGAGCGCGCCGGATCAGCCGGTCACCCACGTCGTGCAGCTCCTCCTTCGCCGTCGAGACGTCCTCGAAGACGCACTTCTCGACTCCCTCGAAGAGGAACCGGTCGCGACGGCACGATGCGGCCGCGACCCAGACGAACTCCTCGAGCGCCGCGCCGGCGTCCGGCTGGCCGAGCAGCTCGTTGGCGAGGACGAGAATCTCCTCGAGTCGCAGGCGCAGGACCGCCGCGCGCAGGCCGTCCTTGGTCGGGAAGCGCCGGAAGACGGTGCCGTGACCGACCCCGGCCCGGCGTGCGATCTCGTCGATCGTCACGTCCGGGCCGAGCTCGGCGAAGGCCTCCGCAGCCGCCTCGAGAATGCGGTCACGATTGCGGCGTGCGTCGGCCCGCAGCACGCTCATCCTCAGGCCCCGACCACCACGGGCTCGCCGGATGCGGCCTGTTCCTGGATCTGGGCGACGTGACGCGAGCGGAGCATGGCGACCATGACGCCGAGCGCGACGACCATCGCGACCGCGCCCGCACCGAACGCCCAGTGGAACCCGGTGACGAGATTGGCCGTCGGTGAACCGACCGACGGGGTCTTGCTCGTCGCGAGCGTCGACAGGATCGCGAGGCCCAGCGCGCCGCCGATCTGCTGCGACGTGTTGAACAGCCCCGACGCGAGCCCCTGGTCGGCGTCCTCGAGCCCCGTCGTCGCGATCAGGGTCAGCGGCATGAACACCGCACCCATCCCGAGCGACGAGAGCAGGATCGACGGGAGCACGTTCGTGAGGTACGAGCCGTGCACCGGCAGCTGCGTGAGCAGGATCAGACCGGCCGTGCTCAGGATGAAGCCGACGGCCGCCACGGGCCGGACGCCGATCCGCGGCGCGAACTGCGACGCGAGGCCGGCCGACACCATGATCCCCGCCGAGAACGGCAGGAACGCGACGCCCGCCTTGAGCGGCCCGAAGCCGAGCACGCGCTGGATGTAGAGCGTGTTGAAGAAGAACATCGCGAACATCCCCGACATCGCGAGGAACATCGCGATGTTGGCGGTGAGCAGCGAGCGGATCCGGAAGATCGACAGCCGCACGAGCGGCGCCTTCGCCCGCAACTCGATCACGACGAACGACACGAGCATCGCCGCAGCGATCGCGAAGAACCCGAGGGTCTTCACGGAGCCCCACCCAGCCTGCTGCGCGTCGACGATCGCGTAGACGAGCGCCATCAGGCCGCCGGTCACCGTGACGGCTCCGGCGATGTCGTAGTTGCGCTCGACGTGCTCGTCGCGTGACTCCGGGATGAGCCGGGACGAGAGCGCGAACGTGACGATGCCGACCGGGACGTTCACGAAGAAGATCCACGGCCACGAGAAGTACTGCGTCAGCACGCCGCCGAGGACGAGGCCGACGGCCGAGCCGCCGATGGCGATCGCGGCCCACACGCCGAGCGCCTTCGCACGCTCCGAGCCTTCCTTGAACGTCGTCGCGATGATCGACAGCGCCGCCGGCGAGATCAGCGCAGCGCCGAGGCCCTGCAGCGACCGGGCGCCGATGAGCATCCCCTCGCTGTTGGCAAGCCCGTCGAACAGCGATGCGCCCGTGAAGATCACGAGGCCGATCAGGAACAGGCGCTTCCGGCCGAGCAGGTCACCTGCGCGGCCGCCGAGCAGCAGGAACCCGCCGAACACGAGCGTGTAGGCGTTCACGATCCACTGCAAGCTGCCCTCCGTCAGGTTCAGATCCTTCTGGATCGACGGGAGCGCGACGTTCACGATCGTGGCATCGAGAATGACCATGAACTGCGCGAAGCAGATCAGGACGAGAACGACCCACGGATTCGTTGCTTTCTTGGCCATCGGCGGCCTCCTTCATTTCATCTGGACTCTTCAGTCCGCTTAGGCTACCAAAAGCGGACCGGCCGGTCCGGTTGTCGTCCGGTTAAACAGGGCTCAGGCCGCCGCCTCGAGCGCCGCCTCCTCGGCGACTTCCGCCTCCGGGTCGGCAGCGGCCCGCGGCGCCGACTCGACGATCACCGCAGACGCGACAGCGGCGGCGAACGTCACGGCCGCGAGCACGTAGAACGCGATCTGGAAGCCGTGCGTCAAGGCGGCGGAGGCGCTGTGCCCGTGGCCGAGATACCGGCTCGAGTACGTGGCAGCGATCGTCGTCGCGGCGGCGACGCCGATCGAGCCGCCGACCTGCTGGCTCGCGTTGATCAGCCCGGACGCGACGCCGGCGTCGGCCGGCCGGACGCCCGACAGGGCGCCGATCGTCATCGGCACGAACGCGAAAGCCATGCCGATGCCGCTGAGCACGAACGCCGGGAAGAGATCCCAGAAGTAGCGGCCGTCGACCGGCAGCCGCGCGTAGAGCAGCAGCCCGGCGGTCGCGAGCAGCAGCCCGACCGGCAGGACCCACCGCACGCCGACCCGCAACGCGACCGCCTGCGAGACGTTCGCGAAGACGATCACCGCGACCGTCAGCACGACGTACGCCACGCCGGTCTGCAGCGCCGAGTAGTGCAGCACCTGCTGCATGTAGAGCGTCAGCAGGAAGAACTGCGAGTACACCGCGCCGCCCATCAGGAGCCCGGCGAGGTTCGAGCCCGTGAGCGTACGCAGCTTGAACATCCGCAGCGGCAGCAGCGGTGCGCTCGAGCGCGACTCGATCTCGACGAAGGCGACGATCAGGATCGCGGACACGGCGAGGAGCGTGATCGTCTCCGTCGTCCCCCACCCGTGCTGGACGGCACGCGTCATCGCATACACCAGCACCATCACACCGGCGGTGATCGACGCGGCGCCGGGAAGGTCGAAGTGGCGATGGGCGACCTCCGCCCTGCTCTCGTTCACGAACCTGACGGCGAGCGCGAGGACCGCGACGCCGACGGGAACGTTGATGAAGAAGATCCAGGACCAGCTCAGCGAACTCGTGAGCGCGCCGCCGAGCAGCACGCCTGCCGCGCCGCCGCTGCCCGACACCGCGCCCCAGATGCCGAGCGCGAGATTGCGGTCGCGGCCCTCGTCGAAGGTCGTCGTCAGGATCGACAGCGCCGCCGGCGAGACCAGCGCGGCACCGAGTCCCTGCGCCGTCCGGAACGCGATCAGCGATCCCTCTGACCAGGCGAGCCCATCGAGGAGCGAGGCGAGCGTGAAGAGCCCGAGGCCGGCCATGAAGAGCCGGCGCCGCCCGAGCAGGTCGGCCATCCGGCCGCCGAGCAGCAGCGCGCCGCCGAACAGGATCGAGTACGCCGTCACGACCCACTGCAGGCTCTCCTGGCTGAAGTGCAGATCGTCCTTGATCGTCGGCAGTGCGACGTTGACGATGGCCACGTCGAGGACGACCATGAACTGCGCGGTGACGATCACCGCGAGTGCGATCCAGCGCCGGCGTGAGTGATCGACCGCCGGCGCGCTCTCTGCGAATGCGCTCATCTCAGACCTCCTGTTGCCTTCCCGGAGGCTGCCTGCGGCGCCGGCCCACCCGCATACGGCGGCCAGGCATCTGGCAGTGCGGCTAGCCGAACTCTTACGAGCCGAGGAAGCGAAGGACCGCGAGCACGCGGCGGTGGTCCTCGGCCGCGGCGGGCAGGCCGAGCTTGGTGAAGATGCTCGTGACGTGCTTCTCGACCGCGCGCGGCGTGATGAAGAGGCGCTGCCCGATCGCCTGGTTCGACCGGCCTTCGGCCATCAGCTCGAGGACCTCGCGCTCGCGCGGCGTGAGCCGCTGGACGGGATCGCCGCTCCGGCTCAGCGCGACCAGCTCTGTCACGACGTGCGGATCGAGCGCGGAGCCGCCGTCGGCGACCCGCCGCACCGCGGCGATGAACTCGTCGATGTCGGCGATTCGGTCCTTCAGCAGGTATCCGAGCCCGTCGGCGCCGTCGCCGAGCAACTCGACGGCATACGTGTGCTCGACGTGCTGCGAGAGGACGAGCACGCTCGTGCCCGGGTAGTGGGCGCGGATCTCGCGCGCCGCCTTGATCCCCTCGTCGGTCTGCGTCGGCGGCATGCGGACGTCGACGATCGCCACGTCGGGCCGGTAGCTCCGCACCTTGAGCATCAACTCCTCCGCGGTTCCCGCCTGGCCGACGACCTCGAAATCCTCGTCCTCGAGCAGTCGTGCGATGCCCTCACGCAGCAGCGTCGAGTCCTCGGCGATGACGACCGTGAGACGCTGGGCGACCAGGCGGACACTGCGCAGGGCCGGGAAGTCGACGGGCAGGTCGTCGGCGAGGAGCTGGTAGATCCGCTCCGGCTCGCGGAGTCCGCGGAACTCGAACTCCCCCAGCGCCTTGGAGGTCTCGTCGATGCGAGAGGCGACTGCATGTGACGCGAGGATCTGGCCGCCGTGGCCGGCGTGGCTGATCCGAGACGCACGGTGGACGTCGACTCCCACGAGCCCGCCGCCCTCCTTCTCCGCCTCGCCGTGGTGGAGACCGATCCGGACGCGGACGGCCTCGTCCCCCGGCCAGGTCGTCGCGGCGAACGCCCGCTGGATCGCGAGCGCAGCAGCCGCCGCTGCGGCCGGATCGGGAAAGACGCTGAAGATCTCGTCGCCCCGGCAGTCGATCTCCTCGCCACCGTGCTCGGCGATCAGCTGCCGCTGGAGCTCGCGCGTGTGCGCGAGCACCGACCCGTATTCCGTCCCGAGCCGGAGCGCCAGTCCGGTCGAGTCCTCGAGGTCGCTGAAGAAGAAGGTCGTCGTCATCGTTCGCGCGCGAACGCTGCCAGATTCCCGAGCGGGACCGGCAGCTCGCCGCGGACGAGTGTCCCATTCCCGAGCGAGCTCTCGACCGACAACTGACCGCCGAGCGCTTCGACCCGGTCGCAGAGCCCGCGCAGGCCCGTCCCGAGCTCGAGATCGGCACCGCCCGTTCCGTCGTCCGCGACCTCGACGACGAGCAGGTCGTCCGACCACGCGATCGTCACCCTCGCCGTGTGCGCACGAGCGTGCTTGGCGACGTTCGCGAGCGCCTCGGAGACCGCGTAGTACGCGGCGGTCTCGACTGCCTCCGGCAGGCGCTCGGGGAGGTCGATGTCGAGCTCGACGGAGAGGGGCGCCCTGGCCGCCAGCACCTCGACCGCGGCCTCGAGACCGCGCTCGGTGAGGACGGCCGGATGGATCCCTTGCGCGAGCTCGCGCAACTCGACGATCGCCGCGGACAGCTCCTCGGCGAGCTGCCCCAGCAAGCGCTCCGCCTCGTCGGGCGACTTCCGCAGCTTCGACTGCGCCACCCGGAGCCCGAGGGCGAAGGCGACGAGCCGCTGCTGGGCGCCGTCGTGGAGATTTCGCTCGAGGCGCTTGCGCTCGGTGTCGCTCGCTTCGACGATCCGGCGGCGCGAAGCGGACACCTCGTTGCGTGCGTCGGCGCTCGCGACGGCCAGGCCGACGAGCTCTGCGAACGCACGCAGCCGGTGCTCGGTCGCCGGCGGGATGACTTCACCGTCCTGCAGCACGACGACGAGCGCTCCCCAGGTCGCGCCGGCAACCGTGATCGGCACACCGACCTCGCCCCGGTACCCGAGCTCCAGGAACTCCTGCAGCGTCCCGCTCGAGAGATCCGCATAGTCGACTCGGATCGGAGCGCCCGTACGCAGGACCTCGCGCGTCGCTCCCGGCACGAGCGGTGCGACGAAGCCGAGCTCGTACCGGTCGGGAAGGCTGCCGTACTTGCCGACGATCGTCGCAGTCGACGGGCTCTCGAACCGCGCCAGCACGGCCGTCCGCAGGCCGAGCAGGCGGCACACCTCCTCCGTCACGCTCTGGAACACGCGGTCGGGCGGCGCGTTGCCGGCGACCAGGGTCGCGACACGCCGCAGCGCCGCCTGCTCGGCTGCGAGCCTCCGCTGGCCCGCCTCGGCGCGACGCTGCTCCGTGAAGTCACGCACGACGGTCACGGCTTCGTCGGGCCCGCTGGGGATCATCCGCGACTCTTTCCACCGGCGCTCGCCGTGGATCTCGATCTCGTACTCGAAGGCCCGCACACCTCCCTCGGCCAGCGTCTGGTCGATCCAGCCGACGACGTTCTCCGCCAGCTCGGGCGGCAGGACGTCGCGAACGTTGCGGCCGATCAACTCCTCAGGCGGCTGGAGCAGCTGGGAGAGATCCTCGGAACGTACGTCGAGGTACGTCCCGTCGCGAGCGACGCGCATCATGACGTCGGGCATCGCCTCGAGGAGCGCACGCTGGCGCTTCTCCGCGAGCTCCGCCGCGTGCAGCGCGCGCTCGTTCGCGAGCGCGAACCCTGCCGCCGCGGTGACCGCGTCGAGGAGCTCGCGACGAAGGCGCAGCGAGCGGTCGTGGACGAGCGTTCCCACAGGCTCGCCCTGGTGCAGGATCGGCAGCGAAACCTGAACCCCACCCGGCCTCGGCGACTCGAGTGTCGCCCCGTAGCAGTCGATGAAGGCGCCGCTCGTGGTCAGCCGGCCGAGCCGCAGCGACGGGTCGCCGAGGGCACGGCGAAGCGCGTCTTCCAGATCGGCGGCCGGGCCGGGGCCGTGCAGCTCGAGCAGCAGCTCACCGACCGCCGCCTGTGAGAGGCGTCCCTGGACGAGCGTGAGGAGGAACGCCGCGGGCAGCGCGAGGGCGGCGATCACGCCGAGGCTGAACCCGACGAGGCCGGCATTGGATGACAGCGGGGTGAGGATGAGACCGAACGAGAAGAGCAACAGCGCCGTCTCGCCGCAGTAGAGGACCGGGACGAGCTGCCGACGTGCAGCCGCGGTGGCGGCACGGACGCGGCGCGTGAGCACGACGACGACCGCGATCGCGATCGCCGCGGCGATGCCGGCCTCGACCT
>Ga0207707_10004479_pt1 | contig 12291 bp, 11 predicted proteins | sample KBSC83BmetaG_FD_184336 | JGI IMG/M metagenome (GOLD analysis project Ga0207707, IMG submission 184336) | Corn rhizosphere microbial communities from Kellogg Biological Station, Michigan, USA - KBS C8-3B metaG (SPAdes) (version 2) | ecosystem: Host-associated > Plants > Roots > Rhizosphere ... | reverse complement strand
TGAAGGCTGCGGAAGGTCAGCAATAATTCCGGAAATGTTATATCTGCTATAACCGCCAATTGGCGGTTTTTTACTTTAAACCACGGCGACAAAACTCAAAAAGGATGATCGAAAACTTCATTGGTGGCGGTTCACATATATCCTTAACCTTTTCGAACCCGCCGTTCCCGTCTTAGTCCAGCCAGAATTCAATGCCTGTTTCTTTCAGCGAACGATGTTTAGGAACTGAAGCATCCGGGAAAATCCCGGAAAATATTTCCTTCACCAGAAGTTCACTCAAACTATCCGAATAATAAATAATGTCGTCCCCATACATCGACAGGATGGGATGACCGGGATGGTCCACCAGCATGAACCGGTGCTGATAGATTGGGAATATTCTCGATATGCCTGATCGCTTCAAGTCGTTTTCATTGACCGCTCTGGCTTCATAGATCCATCGAATCTGGCTTTGGATCAACGGTATATCGTTTGGATAGGAGTAAAAGACGGCTCGATAGGCTGTAGCTGCGCCATTACTACCATAAAGATTGATTCCCGGCTTGTTCAGCCCATTCATGGTTTGGTAAAAATGGTGAAGTGGATTTGGGAAGTTAAAGCCGGCCGCCTTTTCAAAATCACCCATTGCTGCATCATCCAGACCCGGCAGCCATTTCGTATTTTGCTGGATCTGAAAGCCACAAAGATTTTTATTTGGATGTTTCTTTCTCCAAAGCTTTTCGCTTTCTTCTTTAAAGGATTGAAAAAATGAAATACTATTGTCTGGTAAAAGAAGGGCCATCCGATCAAGCTTTCGATTTTTTGTTCATGCCGGGTAAAGATACTACCGGTTATGACCATCCCATTGCCGTTGATGCACGATAACAAAAACCGCCTCCACCAGCCTCTCCATGGTTTTGTAAACGCTTATCACCTGCGCCCGCTTTTCCGCATCACGAAAAATATCATCTTCCATCAGGCAGATCTCCAGGCTCTCCGACAAAGAATCCCTTAGGTGACCCAGGCTGAAATCTGTACAGAGATCTTCGAGCACGGTAAACGGCTCCTGCATTTGTTCATCAGAAAGCCGGAGAATGGTCTCCTCCGGGTTAATGCGTTGAAGAGTATGTATCATAACAAGGAGTTTATTATAAAAATTAGTATTTTACTGCATAAAAGTAGTAAAATACATATTATTATTTCTTTTTACCCCATACCACTTTGTGGTAGTTTTTTTATATTTGAATCCGGTTAACTTGAACCCTCATTGGGCATCCTTTTATTGCGATATACATGAAGAAAGTGCATTACAACCGGCTCAAGGTCGTCCTGGCTGAAAAAGGGGTGACCAATAAGAAGCTGGCGCAGGCGCTGCAGGTGGCTCAGTCCACTGTTTCCCACTGGTGCACGAACGATATGCAGCCTTCCATTGAAACCCTGTTCCATATTGCCGGCTATCTGAAAGTGGAAGCCCGGGATTTATTGGTGCTAATAAAGGAGTAAATGCAGACCCGAAGCATATTGGTTCTTCGGTATTCAGGTGGAAAGGCTGCCGTTGCAGGGCCTTTCCCGGATAGCGAAATACCCGGCAGGTATTCACCGGAGGAATAATAAACAGATCGCATGTTCCAAAATATTGCCTATTATCATTTGCTGCTATCAGACCAGGTTGTCGTCACGGGGAATTGGTTGCGCGTTACAGGTTGGGGGTATGGCTTCGAAATCCCGAAAAGGATCCTGGCCCATCCTTATTTTTGTATTGTACCTGAAGCCCTTGGCCATTATTCCTCGTGGATTACTGAAAAGGAATACCTGAGAGGAAACCGTCTACCCTTCAACGAAGAAGCATGGACTAAGGAACTGGAGGAGGAAAAGCCCCTGATCCCTGTTGAACAGCTAATTGAACAGTTTCAGTTTATCCGGTTGCAAATAACAGAGAACTCGCCGGGCCGGTTTCAGATAACCGAACGGTTCAACACGAGGGAACTAATGAAATTTTGGTTTGGCCGGAATCATTTTACCGACCCGAATCAATGGAGGGATCTGGGATTGACGGAAAAAATATTCCATCTGCTGCCGGATCATAGCAATTACTATGACCGGAGCATCATTTGCACCTGTGGCCAGGCCGGTTGCGATAACCAGGAGGTTTGGTATATAAAACACAGCGATAACTATACCGTTCCGTTTGTGATCAACGCGGATACCAGATTCTATGTTGATCTGTATGCATTGTGCCGGGCAAGGAGAAAATGGGAGCCGGAAGAATACACAGAAGATACTTTCCGGAACAGAGGCCTCTATGACCGTTTTCCTTTCTGTTTCGAAGCCCGGGACTTCGAATTGTTTAATAAGACGCTATTCGCCAACGGTAGGGTCATTGCAGAATATGGGTGGTGGGAATCGGTGTAAACGAGCTGTTGTGACAAGACGGCGCGTTCCACTAATGTGTAATGCATTATCCTGGCAAAAAGTAACGAATATCCACATTTCCGACTTGTTATCCAACACATCAAAGAACCGCCTCAACTTGTTAAGGGTATTTTGTATTTTTAGCCTGTGAAAAGCACGGCCATATATAACACCATCAGGAATATGGTTCAGGCTTATTTGCCTGATGCCCGCGTCGTATTGTTTGGATCGCGCGCCCGTGGCGAAGACGATCGTTACAGTGACTATGACCTCCTGATTATTACGCCCGAAACATTTACCCTTCAGGAGAAAATAGATTGGACTTCCCGGCTGGACCGGGCCATTGTGAATGCCATTCATGCTCCCGTGGATATACTGCTAAACAGCGAGGAAGAGATACGACAAAAGCAGGAATTACCCGGCCATATCATTCGTTCTGTAATCCGGGAAGGAGTTGATTTATGACTCCGGCGCTTAAAGCATATGTAGAATCCTGGCTGGCTAAAGCAGAGCATGATCTTATGAGCGCCCAACGACTTCTGGAAATCGAGCCTGTGATTTTGGATAGTGCCTGTTTTCATTGCCAGTTTTTGCTAAAGCGTTAGATTATGAGTTAGCGACGATTTCGAAGTGGACTACAGCTACTATTCGACCCCACTTTCGACTTTCTTTCGCATTGCTCTGACTGTCAACTGAGATCTTAAAAAAAGTAAACGCTTTGGCAACGAAGTGTAGGTAAGGTGTAGGGGCTCCTAACATACAAAAGAGAATAACAAAACAGAACGAATATTTTATCTCAACTAAATACTGAGGAAAAATCAAAATTGATCATGAGTTCAATAGTTAATGAATCGCAAATTGAATATGGGTTTGTTGGGAAATTAGCTGACCTTAAATATACTGTTAGGCCGGATATTCGTGACCGTAAGACGCTCGAAGAAAACTTTAGAAAGAAATTTGAAGCGCTTAATAGGATTCACCTGTCAGATGCAGAATTTGCCCGCCTGAGGGACGAGATTATCAACCCCGACGCATTTGCCGCATCTAAACTTTTGCGACAGCGTAACACGTTTATTCGTGAAGATGATACACCGCTGCAATATACCCTTGTCAACATCAGAGACTGGTGCAAGAATGATTTTGAGGTCGTTAACCAATTGCGGATGAATACTGAGAACAGTAATCACCGCTACGATGTGATACTGCTCATTAACGGCGTGCCGGTAGTGCAGATTGAATTGAAAACACTGGAAGTTAGTCCACGTCGTGCCATGCAGCAAATCATTGACTACAAAAACGACCCTGGCAATGGCTATACGAATTCGCTGCTTTGCTTTATACAATTTTTTATTGTAAGCAATCGTAGCAATACTTACTATTTTGCCAATAACCGCAATCAGCATTTTGTCTTTAACGCCGATGAACAATTTTTACCCGTATACCAATGGGCAGACGAAAACAATAAAAAGATACCCAACCTATACGATTTTACCGAAAAATTTTTAGCCAAATGCAGGCTGGGGGAAATGATAAGCCGTTATATGGTGCTCGTAGAAAGTGAGCAAAAGCTGATGGTGATGCGTCCATACCAGATTTATGCTGTGGAAGCCATTACAAAGTGCATTGAACAAAACCGCGGTAATGGTTATATCTGGCACACTACCGGGAGCGGTAAAACACTTACCTCTTTTAAGGCATCTACCCTGCTGAAAGACAATCCGGAAATTGAAAAGTGCCTGTTCGTTGTTGACCGCAAAGACCTCGACAGGCAAACCCGTGAAGAGTTCAATAAATTTCAGGAAGGAAGTGTGGAGGAAAACACCAATACAGAAACACTGGTGCGCCGTATGTTATCGGAAGACTATGCCGATAAAGTGATTGTTACCACTATCCAGAAATTAGGTTTGGCGCTCGACTCTGTTAATAAAAGAAACTATAAAGAACGATTGCAGCCACTCAGCCAAAAACGGCTGGTGTTCATCTTCGATGAATGCCACCGCTCACAATTTGGTGAAAACCATAAGGCCATCAAAGAATTTTTTCCCAATGCACAACTCTTTGGCTTTACCGGCACACCCATTTTTGAGGCCAATGCCAGCTATAAGCAAATAGATGGCACCGTAGGCACTTATAAAACTACACAAGATATTTTTCAAAAACAGCTACACGCTTATACCATTACGCATGCCATTGAAGACAAAAATGTATTGCGGTTTCATGTAGACTATTACAAGCCCGACGGGCAGGTAAATATAGGCAGTGCCATTCACCGCCTTGCGGTGGTAGAGGCCATACTCAACAAACATGATGCCGCCACCAATTCCCGGCGCTTCAATGCCGTGTTGGCCACTGCCTCCATAAATGAAGCTATTGAATTTTACACACTCTTTCAAGAAAGACAGACTGTACGGCAGGAGAAAGATGAAAACTTTATCCCGCTGAATATAGCCTGCGTATTTTCCCCACCTGCCGAAGGCAATAAAGATGTGCAGCAAATACAAGAAGATTTGCCTCAGGAAAAAGCCGATAACGAAGTAGCTCCTGATGAAAAAAAGATTGCGTTGCGTACCATTATCAATGATTATAATGCGCGGTACGGCACCAATCACAGTATTGCTGAATTTGATTTGTATTACCAGGGTGTTCAGCAGCGCGTCAAAGACCATAAATATAGCAATGACGATTATGCACACAAAAACAAAATTGACGTGTTGATAGTAGTGGATATGCTGCTTACGGGTTTCGATTCCACATACCTTAATACTTTGTACGTAGATAAGAATTTAAAATACCACGGGTTAATACAGGCTTTCTCCCGTACAAACCGCATACTGAACGACAGTAAGCCTTACGGTAATATTTTAGATTTTCGTAAACAGCAAGCTTCGGTTGACGAAGCCATTGCCCTGTTCAGTGGCGAAGACACCGGTAGAGCCAAAGAAATATGGCTGGTAGACGCTGCGCCGGTTGTACTTATAAAATACGAAAAAGCGGTGCAAGCGCTTAGTAAATTTATGCGGAACCGTGATCTGGACTGCAGGCCCGAAGAAGTTAATAACCTGAAAGGCGATGCCGCCCGTGCCGAATTTATCAACCACTTTAAAGAAGTGCAGCGGCTGAAAACGCAGCTTGACCAATACACCGACCTGGACACGGAGAATCAGGAAAAGATAGAACGACTGTTGCCGCAGGAGCAACTGCGCTCGTTCCAGGCGGCTTACCTGGAAACCGCCAAACGCTTAAAGGATAAACAGAATAAAGAAGGCGATGATGCCGACCCATCCGTCCAGCAACTCGATTTTGAGTTTGTGCTTTTTGCCTCTGCCATGGTGGACTACGACTATATAATGGCGCTGATAGCCCGCTACACCCAAAGTAAACCGGCTAAGCAAAAAATGACAAAGGAGCAACTCATAAGCCTGCTTAGTTCCAGCGCCAACCTGATGGAAGAAAGGGACGATATTGTAGCGTATATTAACAACCTTGAGGTGGGCAAGAGCCTTTCTGAAAAAGAGATACGGGAAGGTTACGATTCTTTTAAAGAAGAAAAACATGTACAGGAACTTGCCGCCATTGCCCATAAATACGGCTTGCAGGCAGCAGCGCTGAAAAGCTTTGTGAATAGCATAATAAAAAGGATGATATTTGACGGTGAGCAATTAAGCGAACTGTTATCGCCATTGCAATTGGGGTGGAAAGACCGAAGTAAAAAAGAACTAGCCTTGATGGAAGACCTGATACCGCAATTAAAAAAATTAGCGCAGGGACAGGAAATATCTGGATTAAAAGCTTATGAATAAATAAGGATGTTTTAAATGAGCAAACCATCACCGATATATCAATGCAACAACTTGGGCAGCCTTGTTGATAAATTCAGGAATGATTTAAATAACCCAAATCAGCATTTTATATTGCTATATGCATATAATGGTACAGGTAAGACCCGTATTTCGATGTCGTTTAAAGATAAAGGTAAAGAGGATGGTGAAGGCAGCCGGGACACACTGTATTTTAATGCTTTTACCGAAGACCTTTTCCATTGGGATAATGATTTAGAAAGCGACACCGAAAGAGTACTCAAAATCAATTCTGATTCTAAGTTTTTCAATGGGTTTAGAGAACTGGCATTAGAAGAAAAAATCTTTTCTTATCTGGAACGGTATGCCGACTTTGATTACAAAATAGATTACAAAAAATGGGCTATTAGTTTTAGTAAAAGTGTTCGTATTACAGAAGAAGAGGATGGAAAATTAATAGAAAAAACAGAAATTATTGATAATATTAAAATCTCACGAGGAGAAGAAACGATTTTTATATGGTGCGTATTTTTAGCGATTTGCCAACTAACAATTGAAGGTGCGGAGGCTTACAACTGGGTAAGATATTTTTTTATTGATGATCCTATTTCTTCATTAGACGACAATAACGCTATTGCAGTGGCCAGTGATTTATCCCAGTTATTAATAAAAAATGAACGTAAAATCAAAGCTGTTATTTCCACGCATCATGTCTTATTCTTTAATGTTTTATTCAATGACCTAAAAAATGAACAATCGCTTAGGTATTTCTTGCATAAAGACGACAAGGATACTTATACATTAAGGAAAACAAATGATACTCCATATTTTCATCATATCGCATCCTTGAGCGAGTTGAAGCAAGCTGTGGAATCGGAAAATATCAAAACATTTCACTTTAATATATTGAGAAGTATATTGGAGAAAACCTCGTCATTTTTCGGGTTTAAAGAATTTGGTAAATGTATTCATGGCATAGATGATGAAGTGTTGTTCAAAAGGGCATTGAATCTGTTAAGCCATGGCAAATATTCGGTTTATGAACCGGTGGACATGAACGAAGACAATAAAGATTTATTTAAAAGAATATTTGCTGCTTTTCTGGAAAAGTATCAATTTGATTTACCCATACTTCTTTTTGAAGAAGTGATACAAACAACATAGTTATGACCGCAATAGAACAACAACAACTCGGTAAAACACTTTGGGCAATAGCTGACGATTTGCGTGGGGCAATGAATGCAGATGATTTCCGCGATTATATGCTATCGTTTCTCTTTTTGCGTTACTTGAGCGATAATTACGAAACGGCGGCTAAAAAAGAATTGGGTAAGGATTATCCTGTATTGGAGAAAGACGATAAACGCCCGCCTTTATCAATATGGTATAAGGCAAATAAAGCAGATATAGAAGATTTCGAAAAGCAAATGCGCCGTAAAGTCCATTATGTGATAAAGCCGCAATATTTGTGGAGCAATATTGCAGAACTGGCACGCAGGCAAAGTGAGGAGTTATTGGATACGCTTGAAAAGGGTTTTAAGTATATAGAAAATGAATCGTTCGAGAGCACTTTCCAGGGTTTGTTCTCGGAAATCAACCTTGATTCGGACAAGCTGGGCCGCGGCTATACCGAACGGAATAAAAGGCTTTGCACTATCATTCAAAAAATAGCAGAAGGCATTGCAAAGTTTTCTACCAATACCGATATATTAGGCGACGCCTACGAATACCTGATAGGCCAGTTTGCCGCAGGTTCGGGCAAAAAAGCGGGGGAGTTTTATACGCCCCAACAGATTTCTACTATTCTTTCCGAAATCGTAACGTTAGACAGCCAGGACCCTTCTTTGGGTAAAAAGAAAAAGCTGGATAAAGTATTGGATTTTGCTTGTGGTTCCGGTTCCCTTTTGTTGAATGTAAGAAAGCAAATGGGTGCACATGGAATAGGAAAAATATACGGACAGGAAAAAAATATTACCACCTACAACCTTTCCCGTATGAATATGCTGCTGCATGGCGTAAAGGACACCGAGTTTGAGATCCACCATGGCGATTCACTGCTGAACGATTGGGATATACTTAATGAAATGAACCCGGCAAAAAAAATGGAGTTTGATGCCGTTGTAGCCAATCCGCCCTTCAGTTATCGCTGGGAGCCGTCAGAATCAACAGGGGAAGATTTTCGGTTTAAAAGCTATGGCCTTGCGCCTAAATCGGCGGCGGATTTTGCCTTCTTATTGCATGGCTTTCATTTCTTAAGCAAAGAAGGGACAATGGCAATTATCTTGCCGCATGGGGTTTTGTTTCGGGGTGGCGCAGAACAACGCATTCGCACCAAGCTGTTAAAAGACAATAATATTGATGCGGTAATAGGATTACCTGCAAACCTGTTTTTCTCTACCGGTATACCTGTTTGCATTCTGGTGCTGAAAAAATGCAAAAAGTTTGATGACGTGCTCTTCATCAATGCCAGCGAAGAATTTGAAAAAGGTAAACGGCAAAACAAGCTGAACAAAGAGCATATTGAAAAAATCATTGACACTTACCGCAACAGAAAAGAGATAGAAAAATACAGCCACCGTGCTCCTTTACAGGAGATTGCCGCCAACGATTACAATTTGAATATTCCCCGCTATGTCAACAATTTTAAGGAAGAAGAGGAAATTGACATACAGGCGGTGATGAAGGAAATAAAAGAGCTGGAGGCCAAACGGGCCGGCCTGGATAAACAGATCAATGTGTATTTGAAAGAATTGGGGCTGGTGGATTAATTTTTTTAAAATGGCAGTATAAAAGATGTACAAAACATATTCATTTATAAAACCCTGGATGACAAGCAGCGGTTTTGTTATATGTCAGGAACGGCTTTATAGAGGGATCAGCAGCAAATATATAATATGCTGATTTATAATTATTTAGATGAAACAGGTGGTTATTAAGGAATACCTTAACTACTGCTGCAGATGGCAGGAATATATTATAAAAGCAAGGGTATCGTTTTCCTGACGTCAGGAAAACGATAAAATAGTGAAAAGGGCAATTGAAACAGGTAAAAGCAATTTCAGGTTGAAAGGATTACCTGGCAACTCCGCAGATGACGGAAATTATTCTATAACGTCTCATTATTCCTGCTATTGATTTTAGAATAAAAACCATTTCGGGTATTTTCTCGAAATGTTGTCAAGAAATAAATGGGTTAAAATAGCGTGCTATGAAATCGGAAGAAATAAAACGACTTTTTGAACAATTTGAATCCGCTGCGTCCGAATTGGAAGGTGTGGAATGTTGGAGTGCAAGAGAATTGCAAATCTTGTTGGGATATAGCAAATGGGAAAACTTTGAGAAAGTAGTTCAAAGGGCAAAAGACGCTGCGACGAATGCCGGTGAGGAAATTGCCTATCATTTTCCTGACGTCAGGAAAACGATACCCATGCCTAAAAGCGCTGAAAAAGAAATAGATGATATTCTGCTTACCCGCTACGCCTGCTACCTTATTGCTCAAAATGGCGATAGCCGTAAGAAGGAGATAGCATTTGCCCAAAATTATTTTGCAGTGCAAACCCGCCGGGCAGAGCTGGTTGAGCAAAGGCTATTGGAGTATGAAAGAGTAAAAGCAAGAGAAAAGCTAAGCTATACGGAAAAACAGCTTTCCGGCATTTTGTACGAAAGAGGAGTGGATAGCCAGGGGTTTGCAATAATCAGGAGCAAAGGCGACCAGGCCTTATTTCGGCTTAGTACGCAAATGCTGAAAAAGAAAATGGGTGTATCCGATAGCCGTCGCCCTGTTGCAGATTTTTTACCTACCATTAGCATTAAAGCCAAAGACCTTGCGGCTGAAATGTCCGGGCTGAATGTGCAAAGTAAAGACCTGAAAGGACAAGGTAAAATCGAAAAAGAGCATATTGACAATAACCTTGCGGTGCGAAATATGCTTACCCAGCGTGGTATTGTACCCGAGGACCTTCCTCCCGCCGAAGATGTAAAAAAATTGCAACGAAAATTAGACGGTGATGAAAAAAAGTTGTTGAAAGGAAAGAAGAAGAAATAAGGAAATTTTCGGCTTTTCAAATCCCTAATGTTTATAGTAATATCAGGAAAGTAACCGAGATGAAAAAAATGACAAAAAAAGGAAGAAACGTTCCAAATTTGAGATTTCCGGAGTTTGAGGGGGAGTGGGAAGTGAAGAGTATAGGAGGACATATTAAATTAATCTCTGGATATGCTTTTAAAGGCGATGAAATCTCAGAAGACGAAAACGGCATTCCTTTGCTTCGAGGTATAAATATTACCGAAGGGAGAATTAGGCATAATAAAGAGATTGATAGATACTTCAGAGGTAATACAGATCACTTAGAAAAATATTTTATTAGAGAAGGCGACTTAGTTATAGGAATGGACGGTTCTAAGGTCGGTAAAAATGTAGCTTTAATAAAGAAAAAAGATTCAGGTGCTCTCCTAATTCAAAGAGTTGCAAGATTAAGGGCAAGAGACAATTCAGATATAAATTTTATATACCAGAATATATACAATAGCAAGTTTTATAAACACGTTGATATTGTCAATACCAGTTCAGGAATTCCTCATATAAGTGCCGAACAAATTAACGAGTATAAAATTGGCTTTCCTACTCTTTCTGAACAAACTAAAATTGCTTGGTTTTTATCATTAATAGATGAAAGAATCCGGACCCAAAGCAAAATAATTAACGACTTAAAAACTCTAAAAACTACAACTGCCGAAAATATATTTTCAAAAGAGTTGAGATTTAAAGATGAGAATGGAAATGATTTTCCCGAGTGGGAAAATATGATATTGGGAGATATTGGAGACGTAAAAATGTGTAGAAGGATTTTTAATGATGAAACTTCCCCTACTGGCGAAATTCCATTTTTTAAAATTGGTTCATTTGGAAAAGAAGCTGACGCATTCATATCTAAAGAATTATACTTAGATTATAGAAAAAGATTTTCATTTCCTAAAAAGGGAGATATCTTAATTTCTGCCGCTGGGACAATTGGTAGAATAGTTGTTTATAAAGGAGAAGATGCCTATTATCAGGATTCAAACATTGTTTGGATTGATAATGATAATACAAAAATTACCAATGAATTTTTGTATTACATCTTACAAATTGTGAAATACAATACGGAAGGTGGTACTATTCAGCGGTTATACAATAACATTTTGAAATCAACAAAATTTAGTGGTCCTAGTCTTTCTGAACAAACCAAAATCGTCAACTTCCTTTCATCCATTGATGCAAAAAATGATATTGAAGCCGAGCTTTTACAAAAATTAGAAGAGCAGAAAAAGTATTTATTGCAAAAAATGCTTGTGTAGAAGGCTAAACCAACATCTGCTGTAAGAGATATCGTTTTTGTTTGGTGAATAGACTTAAAATAACTATTTCAAGCTCTATCTTTCGGTCAATAGCAGATAGAAATTGAGCAATTTTATCTTGCTCACTAAGTGTCGGTGTTGGTATTCCAATTTTTTCAATTTCGGATTTGCTAATTTCAGGAAACGTAGAGCCGTTTGCTCGTTTCACTAATTCATACTTATTTTCTTTGATCCAGTTAAAAATAAAGATGTTGTCGAACCCTCCTTTAACAACTAAAGACTGAAATCCTTGATTAGTCGTACATTCTTCCAATGCTATTGAAGCCTCCCCAATAGTTGCTCTTGTTGTAAGTAGAATTGCTCCCTTGGGTAATATTTTAGCGGAGGAATTTTTTAATCCTAACTTGGTAATTGTTCTTTCACTTTTGGACACAGAATTTGCTTTTATCTCCGTTGGGGTAAACCATTGAATATTGCCATTCCAGTATTCGCTTTTGTTTGTATCAGGAGTTCCTCCACCAACTATCTCACAAACTTCTCCTAACCTCATCTCTATCCATTTCTCCTTAAATTCTGGAAATCGTAATTGTTGATAGAAAATATTCTTACTTAATGCAGCTTTTAATACGGCCAAGCCCTCAATTATTTTGTTTTGGGTTGAGATACGAGCATTGATAACTTGAAATAATTTACCTATCTTTTCTCCTTCACTAATTTCACAAGGATAATTAATTACCGTTGCTGAAATTAAATCCCAGTCACCTCG
>Ga0207707_10004477_pt1 | contig 12293 bp, 8 predicted proteins | sample KBSC83BmetaG_FD_184336 | JGI IMG/M metagenome (GOLD analysis project Ga0207707, IMG submission 184336) | Corn rhizosphere microbial communities from Kellogg Biological Station, Michigan, USA - KBS C8-3B metaG (SPAdes) (version 2) | ecosystem: Host-associated > Plants > Roots > Rhizosphere ... | reverse complement strand
GCCGGTAATGGTTCCGATATAGCCCAGCACACCGGGCACGTCGGTATTGGTCAAATACAACAAGTGTCCGGTCAACTTGGCTTCGCAACGGATGCCATCCACACCCAGCAAACGCGGCCGGTCCATCACGATGGAGCCCTCGACGGTGGTGACCCCTTTATCGGTTTCAAGTTCAATGCGCAGCGTATCGACGTGCCGGGTGCGGCGCTCGAAGCGCTCGGCGTAACTGAGGCCGCGGTCGGCCGCGAGCTTAAGCGCGTTCACCACATTCGCCTTGCGCTCGAGAGAGCGGCTCAGCACGCCGGCGAGTCCTGCGTTGCGGATCAGGCGGGCATTTTTCTGGCTGAAATTGCCGTGATACACCAGGCGAACCAGCTTCGGATTCCCGCTCGCGATGTTGGCGGCGAAAGTTCCCAGGCGCTCAGCGAGAGCCGCATAAGGAGCCACCGCGCGGTACGCTTCTTCGCTCATGGCGGGCACGTTGACCGCATTCACCGCGACGCCGTCGTTAAAATATTCGATCAAATGTTCGGCCAGGCGGACTGCGATCAATTCCGCAGCTTCTTCTGTGGAGCCGCCGATATGCGGCGTGGCGAACACCTGATCCAGCGCCAGCAGCGGCTCGCCCGCGTCGGGCGGCTCGGTCTGGAGAACATCCAGGGCGGCGCCAGCGATTTTTCCCGATTCAATCGCCCGGCGAAGCGCGGCTACGTCCACCAGTTCGCCGCGCGCGCAGTTGACGATCCGCGTGCCGGGCTTCATTCTCGCAAAGGCTTCGTCATTCAGCATTCCCAGCGTCTCAGTGGTCAACGCGACATGCAGGCTGATGTAGTCGGCCTGGCGGTAAAGCTCATCGCGGCTCACCAGTGTCACGCCGAGATCGGCCGCCGTATCGGAGTTGACGTAGGGATCATTCGCCACGATCTTCATCTCGAATCCGCGCGCGCGCCGGACCACTTCACGTCCGATGCTGCCTAGGCCCATTACGCCCAGCGTCTTACGGCGCAACTCGGTTCCCAAAAAGCGTTTGCCATCCCACTTGCCTCGCCGGGTGGAAATGATAGCCTGGGGAATTTGGCGCGCCATCGCCAACATTAGTCCGAGCGTGTGCTCCGCCACGGCGACGGCGCTTTCACCAGGCATGTTCATGACCAGGACGCCGGCGGTGGTGGCCGCCTCAAGGTCAACAAAATCCGTACCTACGCCCGCGAAGGCGATAACTCGCAGTTTTTTTGCCGCAGCGATCTGCGCCGCCGTGACTTTCGCGGCGCGCGACGCGATCAACACATCCGCCTCGGCCAGATGCTGGGTATACTCGGCCGGGCTCGACGTAACGATCTCCCAGTCGGGCTGAGCTTTCAAGATATCGACTCCGGCTGCGCGCAACGGTTCTGCGATTACAATCTTCATGGCTCCCTAAGCTGTCGTCCCCAAACTGTCGTCCCCTAAACCGTCATCTTCCTAAACCGGCATCGGCTGTTTCCGGGTGGCTGCGTGCTTGGCGTAATACTGTTCGACGGCGGCGACGCCCTTCCCCAGCTTTACAGCAACACCATTCGCTTCCAGGATCAACTCCAATTCGGCTACCAGACCGAAAAGATCGACGATGTCGAAATACCCCAGATGGGCGATTCGGAAAATCTGACCCGCCATTCCCGCCTGGCCGTCGGCGATGATGGAGCCAAATCTTTCCCGGAATTCTTTTACGATTGCTGTGGAACTAAGCCCCGGAGGCGCCTTGACGGCAGTAACCGCTCCGCTCGGGCTGTCCGGAGCAAACAATTCGAGGCCCAGCGCAGTACAGGCCGCTCGCGTCGCCGCCGCCAGGTGCTGCGCGTTTTCGACGAGCTGGTCCATACCCAGGGACCGGATATATTTCAACACCTCAGCCAGGCCCAGTATTAAAGCGATAGCGGGGGTCCACGCCGATTCCCCTTTGACCGACGCCTTCCTCTCGCGCCGCAAGTCGAAATAGTAGCGCGGCAGCGTAGACGATTCCATACGCTCCCAGGCCTTGGGGCTGATCGCAAGCAGCGCGAGCCCGGGCGGCAGCATGAAGGCTTTTTGCGATCCGCTGATGACGAAATCTAGACCCCAGGCATCGATCTCCAGCGGCATGGTGCCCACGCCCGTGATCGCGTCGACAATAAACAGCGCCGGCGTTCCCCGTATGATCTCGCCCATGGCGCGAACATCGTGAGCCGCTCCCGTGGAGCTTTCAGACGCTTGGACAAAGACACCTTTCACGCCGGAATTCGCGGCCAGGGCTGCCGCCACCGCAGAGGGTTCTACTACCGATCCGTAGGGCGCGGTCAGAATCACTGGCTCCAGGGCGAATGCCCGGGTCAACGCTACCCAACGTTCGCCGAACACCCCGGCGCTGCATACGATGACGCGGTCGCCCGGCGAAAAGCAGTTGGTTACCGACGCTTCCATTGCTCCCGTTCCCGAGGAGGCTAAAATCAGGACATCATGCGCCGTTCCCAGCACCGTTTTCAGGTCCGCCAGAACCGACGTGTACACGGTGCGGAAATCCTTGGTGCGGTGATGAATGTCAGCCCCCAGCATGGCCTGCAGCGCCTTGGGATAAAGCGGCGTAGGGCCCGGAGTGAGAAGGCGCTGTTTCTTAATGTTCATCGGCTGAAATCCAGAATAGCAAAGGGCATTGGCGCCAAAGAGCGAATGCAGACGTTGGCGCGTCCTATGGTCCCGGCGATGATCGGGGCGTAAGGCCACACCGGGCGCGGCGAGGAACGTAACGCGTGGGACCACGTCAGATTGCGGGCGCTTTTATAGGAGCACTGGCCTGTTACGGCTGCTGGCGCTGGCTGGCGTATCTGGTGACACGAGAGGTTGCGGCCCGCCGCGCGATCCTGCGTTACTGGTGGCCCACCGCTATGCTCGCCTGGAGCTGGTTCATGCTGTGGGCCACATCCTTCCCGGGTTCGAGCGGTTGGCTTGGATTTGTGCGCGATCCCCTGTCGATCGCGTTCTTCGGCGTCAATCTTCCGCAGGCGGTAATCGGGAACGGGTTGCTAGCGATCCTGATCGACACTCCTGGTGCAGTGCAGGGTAGCGTTGCCAGCGTCGCGGTATGGTTGCTTTGGTACGCAGTGATCCGCACATGGCAATGGCGCCGGGAGTCGAGCAGCCCGGATCTGCCGCGCATTGTCCCCTAAAGATCGCCCCGCGGCAGGCACGCTAAAGTAGAAGAATGAGATCTGCTCTGCCTCTGGCTATTGCCCTGGCCGCGTTCACGCTTCCCCTACCGGCGCAAACAACGGCTGGGATTCCCGGCGTCGTCGCGCCTGGGTCGAAGCCGGAGCTGGTTCAGGAAGGCTTCGTTTTTACCGAAGGGCCGGTAGGCACCTACGATGGCGGACTTTTTTTCAGCGACGTTAGTTCCAAAACCATCTACCATATGGATCCGGATGGCAAGATTACGATTGCTCGCGGAAACACGCTGGGCGCGAATGGACTGGCGCTGAACGCGAGCGAGTTGTATGCCGCCGAGGGCTCGGGAAAGTTGATTAGCCGCGGCAATCAAAATGGCAGGGTCGCAACAGTCCTCGACAGCGCGGAAGGGAAGCCGCTGGGCGCACCCAACGATATTATTTTCGACTCTCGCGGCGGATTTTATTTCACGGATCCGGGAGCTGCTCCATTGCTCCCCGCAGACCCGAACCGCCATGGGAAGGTGTACTACGTGGCGAGCACAGGCGGCCGGGAACCGCTTCTGGTTGACGATAAAATTGCCTTTCCCAATGGTTTGACGTTAACGCCAGATGGGAAGGCGCTACTGGTAGACGATACGCTCGGCGACACCATCTGGGCCTTCGATCTGCAGCCCAAGAAAAGTAAAAAGAAACCCCAGACCGGCGTGGCGAAGACCGCCTTTGCCAAAATCCCCGAGTTGACGAACGGCGTAAGCATGGCTGACGGCATGGCTGCCGACCGCGAGGGGCGGGTCTATGTGGCTACCGGCGCAGGCGTCCAAATTTTCGACAAGAAGGGCAAGTTCCTCGGGATCATCAAGGTCCCGCGCTCGCCCTCTAACTGCGCCTTCTCAGGACCCGATAAGCACACGCTTTACATCACCGCGCGCGAGGGTCTGTACAAGTTGAAGATGCTTTCGCAAGGGCCCGAAAGGGCAGGGAAGTAATATTCGCGCGCTGCACCGCGCCGAAACGCCACGACAGCCGTTGCCATTCCGCGAAACTGGCGAAATTCGGGTTCTAGGGCGAAAGCCCTAGCGCACTTTAGGGCTCACGTTCTATCGCAATTCTCGCCAACATCGTGGAACATGTGATTATGCGCCCGCAAACCGTGGTCGTCGCTGCGCCTACCACGCTCGATCAAAAGTCCGATCAAAGACAGTCTCAGCGCCGCCAACTCACCCAATCCGTTACTATAAGCGTACTTGGAACAGCTAGCCACACACTTCAGGGTGAAATCCGAAACGTCAGCAAAGGTGGGACTCAGCTCCAGCTCCATCAGCCGCTGGGAATCGGCTCGCTATTAAAGATTGAGTACGAAAACAACCTCATCTTGGGCGAGGTGGTGTATTGTCGGCAGGAACAAACTGTTTGGGTTGCGGGTATTCGCATCGAGCACACTTTGTCCGGCCTCACGGCTCTCGCCGATGCCATGCGTGGCACCGGATAGCGTTTTCAAAATAAACCAATCGCCTGGCAGAAAGCTCTAGCCCGAGACAACCCTTTTGGATACGCTCACGCGGTCTTTGAGGATAGCTCGGAGAGTCCCTTGAATTCCCCGGTACTGTCGCCGAGTTTCTCGGTCGGAACACCCAGGCTGTCGAGCAACGTCAACTGGAGGTTCGTCAGTGGCGTGTGCTCCGGATAAACGATATGACGGCCCCCCTTAAGCGTCCCCGCGCCTCCGCCTAGCAATAAGGTTGGCAGGGGCCCGTGCGTATGGCGGTCGCTGTTGCTGATACCCGCTCCATAAACCAGAATCAGGTTGTCGAGCAGCGACCCATCGCCATCCGGCGTCTTCCGCAATTTCTCCAGATAGTCAGCGAATAATCCGATGTGATACCGCTGAATGGTGGCGCACTTCGCCATCTTCACCGGATCGTTTTGGTGGTGCGTCAGCGGATGATGCGGCTCTGGGATCCCGATCTGCGGATAAGACCGGCCTGTCTGCTCGCGGCCATACATGAACGTGATTACGCGTGTCAGGTCCGATTGATACGCAAGTAATTGCAAGTCATAGAGCAGCCGGACGTGGTCTTCAAACGAATCCGGAATGCCGGCGGGCCTGACGACGTCGGGCATCTCTTTCGAGCTCTGTTCTTCAGCTTTCTGGATCTGTCTTTCCACGTCGCGAAGCGAAGTGAGGTAGTCATTCACTTTGCGGTTGTCGGACGGACCGAGCTTCTGCTGGAGCTGCCTCACGCGGTCGGTGACCGAATCGAGAATGCTGTGGTCCTGCTGCAGGCGAGACTCACGCACTCGCGGATCGGTGCTATCGATCGAGCCGAATAGCCGCTCGAAAATCACGCGCGGATTGTTTTCAGCCATCAGCGGCAGCGTTGGCGTGAGCCAGGAGAGCGTGCTGCTATACGCGCAACTATACCCGGTGTCGCAGGATCCCACCATACTGTTGTCGTCGACCGTTAGTTGCAGCGACGAGAGCTGGGTGTAGCGCTCGAAAGCCTTCGCCGCAATCTGGTCCATGGAGATCCCGTTTCTAACGACGCTGTCTGACTTTCGCACGTGCACGCCGGTCAGGTATGTCCCCGACGCACGCGAATGGTCGCCGCCGCCGTCGCCAAGTGCCTCCGCCTCGTCGCTAGCCAAGCCAGTGACGACGATCAACTTGTCCCGGAACGGCTGCAGTTTTGCGAGCGTGGGCGAGAGCTTATAGTCGGTGCCGACTCCCGTAGGCAGCCACTGATCGTAAATGACGCCATTCGGATGGTAGACAACCCCCAGGCGGGGTACAGGCTTGGCCGAGGCCCTCATGGCCGGGACCATCGCGTCGAGCAGCGGCAAGGCGACGGCCGCGCCCAATCCATGAAGCACTGTGCGGCGCGAAATGGCCTTTTTCGTAATAATCATGAACCTGACCTCCTCATTTGAAATGGTGCGCTCTTCACAATTCCCAAAATCACCGACGACCAGCGATAGTCATCGGCGGCAGCGGTTCGGACAATGCCACGCACCGCTGGAGCGTCGTAATATTCAAGTCCCCGGCCGAGAGCGTACGTCAGCATCTTCTCGGTAACCGAGCGGACGAACTGTTCCTTTTGTGCCACCAGGGCATGTCGCAGCGCCGCCGGTCCTTCAACTTTGGTGCCATCCAACAGTACGCCGGATGCGTCGATGGGTCTGCCGGCGTCAGCCGTGCGCCACTTCCCGAGTGCGTCGAAGTTCTCGAGGCTGAACCCCAGCGGGTCCATGCGTGCATGACAGCTCGCGCAGACGGGATTCTTGCGGTGCATCTCCAGCATCTGGCGGACGGATAAAGGCTTGGCATGGTTATCGCTCGCCTCCAAAGCGGGAACATTGGGAGGCGGCGCCGGCACGGGCGCGGCCAGAATATTTTCCAGGAGCCACTTTCCGCGTATGGTCGGCGAGGTACGCGTAGAGTAAGATGTCACGGCCAGCACACTCGCCTTGCCCAGCAATCCGAAGCGGTTGTTATCGGTGAGTGTGACCCGACGGAAAAAGCTCCCATAGATGCCGGGAATTCCGTAATGCCGGGCCAGTTGCTCATTGAGGAAGGTCTGGTTCGAGGTCAGAAGATCGACCACGCTGTGGTCCTCCTTCAGTTGAGCATCGAGAAACATCTCAGTCTCTTTTACGAACGCAATCCGCAGATTGTCGTCAAACCATGGAAATTTCGTATTTTCCGGCTTGAGCAGCCAGACGTTGCGAGTCTGCAGCCATTCTTCGAAGAAATTCTGCAGCAGGGACGCACGCGCACGCGGGCTGGCGAGCATACGCCGGACCTGTTGCTCGAGCACCACCGGGTCGTGAAGTTTCCCCTGGATCGCCAGGTCGAGCAATTGGTCGTCCGGAATGCTGCTCCATAAAAAGAACGACAAGCGCGACGCTAGCTCGACATCCGGGATGCGATAGACTTCGCCCGGAGCAACCTTGGAGGGATCGAACTCGATCCGGTAAAGGAAGTCCGGGCTCACGAGCACACGCTCGAGTGCTGCGCGAATTCCTGAATCGAAATTTCCCGTAGCTCGGGCGCGGCTGTAGAAGGCGAAGAGCGCTTGCACGTCGTCGTTGGTTACCGGCCGGCGATAGGCGCGCCGCGCCAGCCTCGATAGTATCTGCCTCGCGCACGGCGCTTCGTCCTGGCTGCTGGCCGGATGGCACACATAGATAAGCCGTCGACTCTCGGTCGCTTGCGGCACCTGCGGCTGATAGGGACCGCCAATCAATAGCGATGAAATGGCGACTGGAGTCGTGGGAAGATCGGTTTCCCGGCTCCAGATCGGGATGAGATCCGGGCCCAGCCCTTCCGGCTCGGCATCGTCGGATTTAAGGATGGTAGCGACCACTGACCGCATACCGGCTTTCACCGGGATGCGCACCTGCAACCCCTCCTCCGCTTTAGTCAGGACATCCGCGGACAGCCGCCGTGTCGCGGCGACTAACTCAGGGGCGCCACCTATCTTAAATTGCCCGACGCGCGTCCCGTCCACTCGAATTTCGATTTGGTTCGCGACGTTCAGGCCGCGGATGATGCCCTGATTCGTTCTCTGCAGCCGCAGCTTGATGACATACTCTCCATCCAGCGGAAAATAATGGCGCGCGGCGATCCCGCCCCGCGATCCGAGTGGAAAGTCTTCACCCAGCCGATCCGTTTGCCAGAGATAAGTCTGTTCATTCGAGTTGTCCTTGAGCGCGCCGTAACGCTCGAATGCGGGTGGGATCGTCGGATCGCCGATGGCAAGCCGGGCGATCTTCGCGGCCGCCGAAAGGTATCGACCCAGTAGCGCAGGTTGCATCAGCAGCGCATCAGCGTTGGTGTCAAAGCCGTACGCCTGTTCGTCCGGCGGCAACATCGTTGCGGGATCGACTTCGATTCCTATTAAATCATGCACTGCATTGGCGTATTCGGTGCGATTCAGCCGATGGAGGTTCGCAGGCCGGCCCGGATTCACATGGACTGCGGCCGCATGGTCCAGTTCCGTTTCCAGCCATCCCGCCACCGCATCGTAGGTGGCATTATCCGGGCGCGGAATGCCCGGGGGCGGCATTGAGCGGCTGCGCAGCTTCACGATGACCTTTTCCCAAGTCTCTGCCGAATTGGACACATGCTGGGCGTCCGCCTTATCCAACTCGAGACCCGCGGTCTTCAATCGCTGGTTGTGACATGCGACACAGTACTTGGTGACCAGGCCCCCTGCGGGGGTCAGGGACGCCGCAGAAGTGGGTGCGGCCGTCGTTACGCCGTGTGACACTGCGGCGGGTGTCTGAAAAGCTGAGGTCACGGCACAGGCGGCGCCCACCCATGCGAGGCAGACACAAGCGCGTAACACTCCTTCGGATCTCGTGCCGCGCCTCGTTTTATGCATCATTTTTCCTTGAAATCTCACTTACACTTGGTCTGGGCGAGGCAGGCATGTCCCAGATCCGGATTCGCGCCGTGCTTGAGGAGCAAATCCGCACCCGCTTGGTTGTAGAGCACACCGCCGAGCCGATCGCCTTTACCGGATGCCGCGAGCCACGGTGTAAGGCCTGCCTTGCTCACCGCATTCACGTCGACGCCCAGGTCAATCAGCTGCGCGAGCAGGGTGTTCCAGCCGCGGTAGGCAGGGCCAAACAACGCGTTTTCGCCGAACATCGTTGCTCCCTTCGGGTCCAGGCCGAGATCCAGAAGATACTTGACGGCCTCGATCGCCTGCGCTTCCGTAACGGCGCTTTCACCCACCGGATGGTTGAGGCCTGTCGCCGCCATGATTGCGGTCGTATTTGTGGCGGTAACTAGTTTTGGATCGGCCCCGGCAGCTTGCAGGATCCGCATCATCTCGACATCGTCGACGGAACTGGCGAGCAGGAATGGCGTTGCGCCCGCCACATCCGTGTAACCGCCGGCGATTGGGGGCCGCTTTTTCATGCGTGCGTTCGGATCCGCACCATGCGCCAGCAGCGCTTTCACGAGCCGCAGTTTCGCTTGGCGGTCCGGAATCCCGGACATCGGGTCTTCAAAGCCATACACCGGGTTGGAGGCGCCGTTTTCCCAGGTGGCTACCGCCCAGTGCAGCGGCGTAAAGCCGGCGTCGGCGACATTCGGGTCCGCTCCTTGATCAAGCAGGTAAAGTGCCAGGTCGACCTGGCCCCGTACCGTAGCGACGAGCAATGGAGTATAACCAGTGGTCGCCACATCCCTTCTGCCCGCTGGAGCCGTTCTGGCACCACCTCCGCCTCCGGAGACAGCGCCCACAGCGGGAACGCCTCCCGGCGGAGATCCTGCCGCCTCGGGGCCTGCCGATTTTCCCTTTTCAGGCGCATTCGGCTGCACTAAGATATTCACGCTGACGCCCGCGGCGAGCAATAGCCCGACGCTCTCCCGATCGCCTTCCCGTGCGGCGAGATGCAGCGCGGTGAAACCTCTCTTGCTGCGGGCCTGGAGGTCGGCCTTCGCGTCGATAAGCATTTTCACGACGTCCGGGTGGCGCTCCGACGCGGCCCACATGAGCGCCGTCTGGTTTTGAGACGGCTCCTTCGCATTGACCGCGGCGTCATGCGCGATCAAAGTGCGGACAGCCTCCGCGCTGCCACTCTTTGAGCAAGTCATGAGCGGGGTCTCGCCGGTGCCGATCGGCGTATTCGGATTGGCGCCTGCCTTCACCAGCAACTCAACTAATGGGGCGCTCCCATTCAGGCACGCTTGCGCCAGGGGCGTCATCCGGTAGTCATTCGCCGCATTGGGGTCCGCGCCGGCGCGAAGCAGGAGGTCCGCTGTTTTGACATCATCCCAATGCGCCGCCCACAGGAGCGCAGTCGAACCATCGCTTGATCGAACATTTACGTCAGCGTGCTGGCTCAGTAAAGAGTTAATCTTCTGTTGGTCCTGGTTCCGAGCCGCGTCAAGGAGGGCGGAGTCGCCTGCTGCGTTCGCAGCGCCGGCGACCGCAAGAAGCGTCATCACCAATACCCTTGCCGAACGCTCTGGCTTCGTGAGATCGACGGCTATTCTAGACCGGGACACGAGATCCTTTAAGCCGACACCCGACTGATTTCCGTGCCTCAATGTCCGCCGAGAGGAAGGAGTGTTGAAAAAACCAGGAAACACCATCGACCGCAGCAGAACAGCGAATGTACGCTGCATGTATATATAAACGCTCCTCTAACTAGACAGTACTCCTAGCAACATGCCTTTTCAACTGCGAGGTGGCAGGGGGCCATGCGGGTATAGCTTTCCCGCTTGATTGGTTGCGACGTTTTTTCCTTCGTGGCCTTACTTCGAGTCGTCGTATTTGCCGATCTCGCTGCTGCCGGTGCCGCTGCACCCGGTCGCTCCGTAGCGCAAGAACTTCTGGACCCTGGCGGAGCCATCCACTTCACCCACGTACACATTGCCTTCGGAATCGACGCTCACCACGTGCGGCCAATGAAACTCGCCCGCCTGCCGTCCTACCCCTCCAAAGCGGCTCAATTCTTGAAGGTTTTGACGATTAATCACGTATACCAAGGAGTTAGTGAGGTCGGCGACATACATACAGCTCTGTTTGGCGTCGCTGGAGAAATTTACCGTGCCGGAAGTCCCGTACCCGGTTTGGGGAGCAACGTGAATTTCGCCCACGAAGCCGCACTTGCCAACTTCACCGTTAGGATTAGAACACACCTTACCCGCTTCTGACGCCTTGAAGATCTGTATACGATTGTTGCCGCGATCGCAAACGTAAAGCAGTCCGTCTTTGGCCAGTTTGGCGCAATGCAGAGGACTTCGGTAGAACTTCGGCTTCATTTCACCGCGTTTAAAATCGTCCGGCCACGAACCCGCTCCCTCGCCAGCGTCCGCGCCCGCACCGTTCTCACCCATTACCGGGTTCTGCCCATAGGCGCCAAAGTGACCAATGTACTTCCCGGTTGCCGCGTCCACGATCAGCACGCGACGGTTTCCATAACCATCGGCGATATATAGGCGATTGGTGGTCGGATCCACCGTCATGTCAGCCGGCCAGAAGGGTTGAGGCGTGCCATTGATGCCACCATGCGTATCGTTGCTGTTCGGACCTTTGGCGCCCGCGTTGCCGATTTGATAAACGAAGGTGCCGTCCATTTTGAATTTCAGTACCTGCGAATCGTTACCGAAGCTCGGCGCCCAGGGGTACTGACCGTGAAAGTTGCGCGCCTGTCCGTTTCCGGCGATGTAAACAAAATCATTCTGATCCACATAGATGCCATGTTCGCGCGCCGGCCAAAAGCAACCGTCCTGTTGGCGGCACTTGGTTTCGAGGAAACCCGGATCTCCGGGTCCTCCCCAGGCCTGCAAAACATTCCCATCTTTATCGAACTCCAGCACCGATGGCGCCGGCGTGCAACAGCCCGAAAGCCGCCCGTTGGGTCTCGGGAAACCCATGGCACTGATCGGATTACCCTTCGCGTCCTTGCCCGCGACGCCCTGCATTCCGCTATCGGTAGTCGAGGTTAGCGAACGGGGACGGTGATACACCCAAATGTGATCATGCCGGTCGACATACATCCCGCCAACGTCGCCGATGATCCAGTGATGCGGCAAAGGCTTGGGCCACGCGGGATCGAGCACGAAACTCGGCGCCGTTCCCGTGTGCGTCGTCGGTTTTGCTTCGGTAAGTCTTTGCATGACGTGCGCTTTCTGCAACGCCTGGGTGGCCGTGGACGAGTTCTGCGCATACAGGGAAGGGCTGACCAGGCAAGTCACGCTCAGCCCGCCGGTCAACATCGCCATAGCTAGAAAGCTAACCCGAACATTTCTGGCAATCATCTGAATCTTTTTCCCTTTCGCAATAATTTATTTAAACGAATGAGTGTTAAGTAATGATCTGAACAATTTGTGAACCGTACGCCGCATTCGTCACCTCGCGCGCCAGGAAAGAGCGTGCATTCGTTATGCACGCTCGCGCCGGCGGCGCTGCGCATTACTTTGCGGCAATCGCACGTAGCCGGACTACCAGATCAACTTCGCTCCGACCTGAATTACGCGGCCCGGGCCGGCGCTGGTAATTTGGCCAAAGCTCCCAGATCCTACCGTGGTGTTCACCGAAGGCACATTGTTTTGCGGAATGAAATGCTTTTCGTTGAACAAGTTGAAGAATTCTCCAC
>Ga0207707_10004475_pt1 | contig 12297 bp, 10 predicted proteins | sample KBSC83BmetaG_FD_184336 | JGI IMG/M metagenome (GOLD analysis project Ga0207707, IMG submission 184336) | Corn rhizosphere microbial communities from Kellogg Biological Station, Michigan, USA - KBS C8-3B metaG (SPAdes) (version 2) | ecosystem: Host-associated > Plants > Roots > Rhizosphere ... | reverse complement strand
CTGCCCGTGGTCGTCGCGCAGCGACAGGCACATGCCGCACAGGTGCGCCTGCCACGCGGCGGCAAGGTCCCCGCCGAGCCGGTGCCGGCAGGGCCGAATGATCCCGAACACTGCCTCAGGCCCTCCCGCCGCGCGGCCCGCCCCGCGCTCTCGTGCCCGCGCCAGGCCCGACCGCAGCCGGCGCCTGAGGCGACTTTTAAGTACTTATCGCGACATTAGCGTGACGCGGCAGGCGCCGCCACGACGTCCGGGTGAATGTTCGGCCGGGCCGCGGACCGCGCTACGGGCAGCCCGCCGGCGCCGCCAGCGACTGGAGGAGCGACCAGCGGGACTCCGCCGCGGTCCGAGGCCGGGCACTGGGCGGCGGATTCGCTGGGCCGGCCGGCGTGCGCGGCGGAGTCACCGGGACGGCCGGCGTCTCCGGCCCGGCGGACTTGCGCGTCGCGGCCCCGCGGCCGCCGTCTTCGGCCTGCCCGGAGAAACGGTGGCCGGGCAGGTCGGAGATCAGCCCGGCGATCTCGCGGAGCGTGCGGGCGGACAGCACGCGCTCAAGCCGCTCGTCGAGTTCGTCCAGCGTGAGGCGGCCGTCGGCGACCGCGGCGCACAAGATGTCCGCCGCGGTGTCCCGGTCGGCGTGCGACGCCCGCAGGTCAGGCCCGAGCACGGGCGCCCACCACGGGTAGGGAAAGACGGGCAGCGGGACGACGGGGATCATCGCTGTCCCGGATCAGACCGTGGCGCGGCGGATGGTCGCGTGCCCGCCGGCCAGCAGGGCCACCGCGAGCGCGGCGAGCAGCCCGGTCAGTCCGGCGGCGGTCAGGCTGGTGAAGAAGTGGCCGACGCTAGCCCAGCCGTGCGCCCAGGTGACACCAAGCCCGGCCGCGAGCAGGACGGTGACCTGGGCGGCGATGAACCCGATGGTGCCGACGAGGCTCCACCGCCGGTGCACGATCCCGAACCACATCCCGTACACGAACACCAGCGTCAGCCCCGCGAACAACGTCAGCCAGGTCAGGTACCACGGCCCGCCGAGCAGGTACGGCACGCGGAAGAAGCCCATGTCCACGCCCCAGCCGCCGGTGGCCCGCTCGATGGCCTGCAGCCCGGTGAGCGCGAGCCCGTCCGCGCAGGCAAGCACGACGGCGAGCAGTGCGGTGCCGAGATAATAGGCGCGGCGGCTCACGCCCAGGGTCAGCCCGAACGGCAGCGACTTGCCGATGGTGTACCAGCCGCGCACGAAGCAGAGGGTGAAGAAGCTGGACAGCGCGCCGGTATACCGGGGGTCGGGATCGGTGGCCGTGGCCGGGTTCGTCGCGAAGATGATCACGTTCACGGCGAAGCCGAACGCCAGCACGCCCCACGCGATCGCGAGGTACAGCACCGGCTGGACCAGGTGGTAGCGGGCGACCTTGACCAGCGTGCTCATGCGTTTGTCCCTTCCAGGTTGACTGCCTCCGGCGCGGCCGGCCAGCCGGCCGCGTGCACCACGAGCTGCTGCAGCGTCAGCGGCGCCAGATCGAGACCCAGCGACCGGGCCCTGGCCCGGCGGTCCGCGTCCAGCTGTCCGACCGTGACGACGGACGCCTGCGACCCCAGGCGGCGCCGGTTCCAGACCGGGCGCCCCGCGGTGAACTCGTCCACCGCGAGGACCGGGCCGCTGACCGTGGTGGCGACGCCGCGCAGGCCGTCGGCCGCGGCCGCGAGCACGACCCGGCCCCCGTCGATGACGACCACGCTCTCGAACAGCGCGGCGGCCTCGTCGATCAGGTGCGTGGACAGCAGGATCGTCCGCGGGCATTCGGCGTAGTCGGCGAGCAGCCGGTCGTAGAAGACCTGCCTGGCCACCGCGTCGAGGCCCGCGTAGGGCTCGTCGAACAGCGTCACCTCGGCCCGCGCGGCGAGGCCGATCACGATGCCGAGCGCGGAGCGCATGCCGCGCGACAGCTTCTTGATCGCTTTGCCCGGTGGCAGGCCGAAGTCGGCCAGCAGCGAGTCCGCGAGGCCGGCGTCCCAGTTCGGGTAGAACCAGGACGTGGCCCGCAGCGCGTGGCACACCTTGATGTCGGGATAGGCCTGGTCCTCGCGGACGAACACCATGCGCCGCAGCACGTGGTCGTTCTCCGCGGGCGGCCCGCCGAGCACGCTGACGCTCCCCGACGACGGGAACTCCTGGCCCGCGAGGATGCGCAGCAGCGTGGTCTTGCCCGCGCCGTTGCGGCCGAGCAGGCCGGTGATCGATCCCGCCGCGATCTCGACGCTCACGTCGTCGAGTGCCACCTGGTCGCGATAACGTCTGGTCAGGCCCGCTACCGATATCGCCGGGGTCATACCGTGACACCTCCGGGCGCGTCAGCGAACTGGCCGTACTCCTCGATCAGCGCGAACAACTCGCCGCGGTCGATGCCGAGCCGGGTCGCCTCGGTGAGCAGCGGCCGCACGTAGCGTTCGGCGAACTGCTCCCGGCGCTGCGCGAGCAGCCGCCTGCGCGCCCCCGCCGCGACGAACATGCCGATGCCGCGGCGCTTCTCGAGCAGGCCGTCGTCGGCGAGCAGGCTGATGCCCTTGGCCGCGGTCGCCGGGTTGATCCGGTAGTAGGCGGCCAGCTCGTTCGTCGACGGCACGCGCTCGCCCTCGGCCAGGCCGCCGTCCGCTATCTCCGCCGCCAGCCGCTCGGCGACCTGGCCGAACAGCGGCGTTCCCTCGTCGAGGCCCGCCATCTCACGCAACGGTCTCACCCACCCGATCAGAATCAGTTCATCGGTTCATTAGTTGAGTAATGTACCGATGAACGTACGGGATGGTCAAGGGCCAACCAGGCCGGCCCCGCCGCGAGGGGTTCCGTGGGGCATCGGCAGGAAACCTGAAGTCGTTCGGGATCAAGGGAAACAGCCGCCGCGGTGACCGGCTGCTTGTGTCCGTCCGCGGCCGTCGCGGCGCGGTCTGTGGCTGAGGGAATCTAGCAACTATCCTGAAACGCGACATCGCATGTCGACCGGACGATGATGGAGGCGCCGCAATGGCTGCCATGATGCGCGCCTTGATTATCGACGGCACCGAGTCGGCCAGCGTGCGGCGCGTCGCGGTGCCGGTCCCCGGGCCTGGCCAGGTGGTGGTCGATGTGCACCGGGCGGGCATCTGCGGCACGGACATCGAGCTGTTCTCCAGGGAACTGGCCTATTTCGAACAGGGCAAGTCGCGTTTCCCGCTGTGTCCAGGTCATGAGTGGTGCGGCACCGTGTCCGCGGTCGGGCCGGAGGTTGACGCGGGCTTGGCGGGCGCGCGGGTCACCGGCGACACGATGCTCGGCTGCGGCCGCTGCCGCCGGTGCGCGTCCGGGCGGCACCACGTGTGCGCCGACCGCAGCGAGATCGGCATCACCGGCTGGCCGGGCGCGCTGGCCGAGAAGCTGCTCGTGCCCGTCGGCAGCCTGTACCGGCTTCCCGATTCGGTGGACGACCGCGCGGGCGCGCTCGTGGAGCCGGGCGGCAACGCGTTGCGCGCCGTGACGGCGGCTCAGGCGGGACCCGGCACGCGGCTGCTGGTCTGGGGGCCTGGCAGCATCGGGCTGCTGGCGACGGCCTTCGCGCGCGCCGCGGGCGCGGACGTCGACGTGGTCGGCCTCGACGGCGGCCGGGAGGAACTGGCGAAGGCCTTCGGGGCGACGCACTACTGGACGACGCGGAACCTGCCGCGGGAAACCTATGACGCCGTCATCGACTGCACGGGCGACGACGCGGTGCCGGCGCTCGCGCTGCGGTTCGTCGATCCGGCCGGCCGGATCGTGTACATCGGCCTGTCCCGGCAGCCCAGCCTGGTCGACAGCCGCGACGTCGCGCTCAACGACATCACCGTGGTCGGGATCCTGGGGGCGTCGGCCGGCCTCGCGTCCGCCATCGGGCACTACGCCGACGGCCGCGTCGATCCGGGGCCGCTCGCGCAGGTCGTCGTCGGCCTCGACCGTGCGGCGGAGGCCCTCGCGGGCCGGGTCGACCCGGGCGCGGGAACCAAGATCCACATCGACCCGCGTCGGTAAGCGCGAGCCCTACTCCGGCGGCAACCGGCGCGACTCGATGCCCGGATGCCGCGAGGCAAGTGGCCGGGGTATCGAACGAGATCATCCCGAACGGTTTCGTGTTTCACGTCCCCGGCCACGCGGACTACGATCCAGCGCCGGGCGGCGTGATCCGCAGTTCGCCGCTGTCCGTGACGACCGAGACCGTGCTGGTCGCCGACGGGCTGGTCGGCACGGTCACCTGCTCGGGCCCGCCGAACGACTCGGCCGTCACCACGTACGGGCCGCCCGGCAGCGTCAGGACGGCGGGGCCGCCGCTGGTGGTGACCTGGACGGTCTGCGGCTGGCGGACGAAGCCGACCCACGCTCCCCCGCCGTCGGTGGTGACCCGGACGGTCGCGGCGTCGATGCCGCTGGCGTTGACCGGCCCGCCGGCCGTGTCGGCGCTGAGCGGCCCGGTCAGCCGGTCGACCTCGAGTTCTCCGCCTTCGGTGTTGGCGGTCAGCGGCCCGTTGACCGCGCGGACGCTGGCCGGCCCGCCGCCCGTGTCGAGGTTGGCGCCGACGGAGCCGGTGACCATGATGCTGCCGCCGTTTGCATTGGCGGTGACCGTGCCGCTGACGGCGCTCGCCGCGATCGGCCCGCCGCCGGAGTCGAGGCTCACCGCGCCGGTTCCGTGGGTGGTGATGCTGCCGCCGTCGGCGTTCGCGGTCACGACTCCGCTGACGGCGCTCGCCGCGATCGGCCCGCCGCCGGAGTCGAGGTCGGCGCTGTCCGCGCCGGTGGCGGTGATGCTGCCGCCTTCCGAGGTGACGGTGAGCGCCCCCGCGGTCCCGGTGGCGGTGACGGGACCGCCGCCGGACTCGAGGTTCGCCGTGGTGGCGCCGGCGACGCTGATCTCGCCGCCCTCACTGGAGGCGTTCACGGCGACGCTCGTCGGCACTGTCACCAGGAACCGGACGGAACAGCCGGTGGTCACGCACGACGGGGCGGCGAGCGTGAGCGTCCCGTGGGACACCTTCGCCGTCACCACGGGCGGCGGGCCCTTGTCGTCGAAGGTGATCCCCTCGACGACCGTCACCTGGCTGACCGGCCCGCGGGCGAGCCGGATCGGGGCGCCGTAGCTGGTCACGCTCACGCTGGTGACCGGCTGGGACACGGTGACGGTCCGCGTCGGTATCGCGCTGAGCGGTGGCGGGCCGCCGGGGGTGTCACCCACCCTGACGAAGGCCCAGCTGCCGAAGACGGCGAGCAGGACGACGGTGACGACGCCGCTGAGCGTCCAGATCCAGCGGCCGCGCGTCGACGGCGGTCCGGGGTCGGTGCGTGCGGGAGGCGCGGTTAGCGATGGCATGGCAGGTCCACCGTGATCAGGGTCGGCCCGCCGGGCGGGCTGTCGATTTCGAAGGTTCCGTCGACGGAAGCGGCGCGCCTGGCCAGGCCGACGAGGCCGGTGCCCCGGTCCGGGTCCGCGCCGCCGGCGCCGTCGTCGGTGACGATCACGTGCAGCCGGTCGCCGGCCCGCTGGACGAACACCGCGGCCTCCGTGGCCTGGGCGTGCTTGGCGATGTTGGCCAGCCCCTCGGACACCACGAAGTAGGCGACCGCCTCGATCACCGGCGCCGGACGGCGCGGCAGGTCCACGGTCAGCCGGACCGGGATCGGCATCCGCGCCGCGACGCCGGACAGGGCCGCGTCAAGGCCCCGGTCTTCGAGCACCGCCGGGTGCAGGCCGCGGATGAGGTCGCGCAGTTCGGCGAGGGCGGCCTTGGCCTCCTCGTGCGCCTCGGCGATCGCCTGCTTCGCCTCCTCGGCGGTGCCGGCCTGGGCGCGGGCCATACCGAGGTTGATGGCGAGGGAGACCAGCCGCTGCTGGGTGCCGTCGTGCAGGTCCCGCTCCAGGCGGCGGCGTTCGGCGTCGGCCGCGTCGACGACGCCGGCCCGGGTCTGGGTGAGGTGCTCCACCTGGTGCTCAAGCTCGTCGGCGCGGCTCGGGCCGAGCAGCTTTCGCGCGGCCAGGATGTCCAGTTCGCTGATCACGCTGGTGGACCAGGGGGCGATGAACAGCAGGGCGAGGCCGCCGATCGTCAGCAGGGCGCCGGGCAGATGACCGACTCCCGGCGCGTAGGTGACGCGGTAGAGCGCCCCGTCCGGGTGCAGCCCCCACGCGTAGGTGTAGACGAACCCGTAGACGAGGCCGGCGATCCACATGCCGACGGCGGCGGCGGCCGCCGCGGCGAGCGCGGGCGCGGCGAGCAGGTGGTAGCCGAGCTGCCGCCAGGTGGCCTGCGACCGGGCCACATCGGCGATGCCGCGCCAGGTGAGCAGGCCCCGCTTCGGCTGCGGCGGGATCTCGATGCCGGCCGTGGCCCGCAGCCGGTGCCGCTGTACCCGGGTGAGCACGGGCACCAGCGCGGCGATCACCACCGCGCACGCCAGCCACAGCAGTGCGAGCCGCGCGATGCCCCGGGGGTTCATGACGTCGGTCCAGCGGACCGCGCCGAACAGGATCAGCGGCGCGAAAAGCTGGGCCGGGATCCCGGCGGCCAGGTAAAACGCCTGGCTCCACATGCGCGGCGACCACGGCACCCGGCGGTGCCGCCTGGCCGGCGGCGCGTGCCGCCGGTCGACCGTGATGTCCATATGCTCACGCTATTGCCGGCGCCAGGGGCCTGCCCATACAGCGGACCTCCCTTTCGTGGTGAACCTAGCTGCACCCCCGATTCGGGACTCGCCGCTACTGCGTGCCACGGGATGAGACTGCGATCGTTACGGCCACGTGCTTGTTCCCTGGCGATTCCGCCGTGAACTCGTCCCCTTGAGAGGACCTCTGATGAGACGACAGCAGGACCTGCCGGGCGCGTCCGGCGACGTGATCAGGCTAACCGGCGTGACCAAGGCCTACCAGGCGGGTGCGCCGCCCGCGCTCGCCGACGTGACGATGAGCGTGGCGGACGGCGAGGTGGCCGCGATCATGGGGCCGTCCGGCAGTGGGAAGTCCACGCTGCTCAACCTGATCGCCGGCCTTGACCGGCCCACGAGCGGCACGGTGACCGTGGCCGGGCAGCGGATCGACGCCCTCGGCGAAGGCGCCCTGGCCCGGTTCCGCGCGCGGCACGTGGGCATCATCTTCCAGTTCTTCAACCTGCTTGACGACCTCACGGTGGCGGACAACGTGCTGCTCCCCGCGCAACTGGCCGGTGCGTCGCGGCGGCGGGCACGGGCCCGTGCCGCCGAGCTCATGACCCGGCTCGGCATCGACAAGCAGCGGGACCAGTACCCGGCGCGGCTGTCCGGCGGCCAGCGGCAGCGGGTCGCGATCGCGCGGGCGCTGGTCAACTCGCCGGAGCTGCTGCTCGCTGACGAGCCGACCGGCGCGCTCGACACCGCGACCGGCCAGGAGATCGGCCGCCTGCTCACCGAGCTGAACGCGGCCGGGCAGACGCTGGTCCTCGTCACCCACGACCCGGCGCTCGCCGCTCGGCACGCGGCGCGGACGATCAGGATCGTCGACGGCCAGGTCGCCGACGGCGCGACCGCCCCGGCCCGAATGGGGGCGGGGGCGTGAGCGCGGGTATGAGCGCGCCGCCCGCTGCCACGCTGCCGCCGTCTGGTGCGGGCTGGCCGTCGGAGGCCGACGGCCAGCTCGGGGGCGGGTTCGGCCACTGGCTGAGCGTGGTCCGCACCGCGTCCGGCGGCCCGCTCAGGCACAAGGTGCAGGCCGTCGTGATCGCGACGGTGCTGTTCATCGCGACCGCTTCGGCCACGCTGGGCCTGGCGCTGCTCAACGCGAGCAACGCGCCGTTCGCCAAGGCGTTCGCCGCGCAGCACGGCGCGGACGTGACGGTGACCGCCAACCCGGGCCGGGCGACCCACGCCCAGCTGGCCGCCACCGCGCACGTCGCCGGAGTCACCGCGCTGGCCGGGCCGTTCGCCGCGACCTCGCTCCCGCTTGAGTTCCAGGGTCAGCCCTGGGGGCAGAACACGATCGCCGGGCGGTCGGCGCCCGGCGGTCCCGTCGACGACCTGGTGCTGAACGCGGGTCACTGGGCCGACGGCCCCGGCCAGGTCGTCGTCGCCGGGAACCCGGCGCCGGACGGCGGCGGCGTGGTGCTCGGAAGCGTCCTGACGGCGCCCGGCCTGCCGGGCACGCCTTCGCTCACCGTGGTCGGCTTCGCCAACTCGGTCACCGGCACCGCCGACGCCTGGGTCACCCCGGCCGAGCTGTCCAGTCTCGTCGCGTCCGGCAGCCGGCCGACGGCCCAGCTGCTCTACAAGTTCGCCAGCTCGGCGACCGACGCGCAGTTGCGCGCCGACGAGGCGGCGGTGACGAAGGCGCTGCCCGCGGGCGCGGTCATCGACTGGGGGTCGTGGCTCACCGCCCAGCAGTCGGAGGGCAGCGACGCCGCGATCATGGAGCCGTTCGTGATCGCGTTCGCGCTGATCGGCCTGGTGATGGCGGTGCTGATCGTCGGCAATGTCATCAGCGGCGCGGTCATCGCGCAGTACCAGCGGATCGGCGTGCTGAAGTCACTCGGCCTCACCCCCGCCCAGGTGGTGGCCGTCTACCTGAGCCGGATCGGCTGGCCCGCCCTCGCGGGCTGCCTCGTCGGGGTGACCGGCGGCTACCTGCTCACGATCCCCGTGCTGCACGAGTCGGCGGGCGCCTACGGCGTCGGCGCCCAGCACGCGCCGCTGTGGGCGCTGATCCTGGCGCCGGCCGGGATGTTCGCCATCACGCTGCTCGCCGCGCTCGGCCCGGCGCTGCGCGCCGGGCGGCTGTCGGCCGTGACCGCGATCGCCTCCGGGCGCGCGCCGGCCGCCGGCCGCGGGTACGCCGTCCACCGGCTGGCCGCCCGGCTCAACCTGCCGCGCCCGGCCGGCCTGGGCCTCGCCGCGCCGTTCGCCCGGCCCGCCCGCACGCTGGTGACGCTCGCCGCGGTCGCGTTCGGCGCCACCGCGGTGATCTTCGCCGTCGGACTGCACTCCTCGCTTGGGCAGGCGCGGGCCAGCCAGACACTCGCGGCCACGGTCCAGGTTCAGGTCTTCGAGAACAACCCGGGGATCGGGACGAACCAGGAACCAAGCGCCGCCCAGTTCGCCGCCGCGACCTCGGCGGTGAACGCCACGCCAGGCGCCGCGCACAGCAACTCCGAGTACGGGACCCAGGTGAAGGTGGTCGGCTTCGCCCAGGGCGTCCAGGCGAACGTGTTCGACGGGCCATCCTCCTGGATGGGCTACGCGCTGATCTCCGGCCACTGGTACGACGCACCCGGCGAGGTGGACGTCAATACGACGTTCCTCACTGACAGCGGGCTCGCCGTCGGCGACACCGTGACCGTCTATCCCGGGACGGTGAGCGCCGCGGCCAGGCCGGTCACCGTGCGCATCGCCGGGGAGGTCTTCGCCCCGTCGAACGAGCCGCACGTGTACGCGGCGACGCAGACCCTGCCGGGGGCGGCGACCGCTGATGACTTCTGGCAGTGGAACGTCGGCCTCAAGCCGGGTACCACGGTCGCCGCCTACAGCCAGGCGGTGAACGCCAGGCTCGGGAACGGCAGCCCGTTCATGGCGGGCCCGGCGGGCGACGGCGGCCAGTTCTACGCGATCGCCATCGGCCTGATCGGCCTGCTGTCGCTGATGGTCGCCGTCGCCGCCGGGCTCGGCGTGCTCAACACGGTGCTGATGACGACCAGGGACCGGGTGCACGACCTCGGGATCTTCAAGGCGCTCGGCATGCGCCCCGGCCAGGTGGTGATCATGGTGATCTGCTGGGTGGTGGGCCCGGCGGTGCTCGCCGGCGCCGTCGCGGCCCCCGCCGCCGTCGCGCTCAACACCGCGACCGTGCACGCGATGGCCGCCACCGCGCACACGGGCATCCCGGCCAGCTTCACCAACGTGTTCCCGGTGCCGCGGCTGGCGCTGCTGTCACTGGCCGCGCTGGCGATCGCGGTCATCGGCGCGCTGCTGCCGGCGACCTGGGCCGCCCGCGCCCGGCCGGCGACGGCACTGCGGGCCGAATAGGCGCGGGGTAAGTTGGCAGGCATGACTGGCGAGCGGCGGCTCCGCGTGGTGATCGGCGAAGACTCGGTGCTGCTGCTCGCCGGCCTGGTCAAGCTACTGGAAAGCGCCGGGTTCGAGGTCGTCGCCACCGCCGGCGACGGTGAGGCCCTGGTGGCCGTCGTCGAGCGCGAGCATCCGGACGTGGTGATCGCCGACGTCCGGATGCCGCCGACGCACACCGACGAGGGCATCAGGGCGGCGCTGGCGATCCGCGGCCAATGGCCGGACATCGCGATCCTGGTGCTGTCGCAGTACGTGGAGGAGCGGTACGCCGCCGACCTGCTCGCCACTAACACGACGAGCGTCGGCTACCTGCTCAAGGACCGGGTAGCCGACGTGGCCGAGTTCCTTGACGCGCTGCGCCGGGTCGCGGCGGGCGGGACCGCGCTCGACCCGGAGGTCGTGGCGCAACTGCTGCTGCGCCGCGGCGCGGACCCGCTGGCCGCGCTGACCCAGCGGGAGCGCGACGTGCTCGCGCTGATGGCGGAGGGCCGGTCCAACCCCGAGATCGCCGCCACCCTGGTCATCACGGAAAGCGCGGTCTCCAAGCACATCAACTCGATCTTCGCCAAGCTCGGCCTGCACCAGGGCGACACCGGCCACCGCCGGGTGCTCGCCGTGCTCCGCTACCTGGGCGCGGCGCCGGCGACCTGACCTTGGTCACCCCACTCTGGTCGGCTCGCCGGGCAGTATCTCCGCCTCCGGCGCGGGCTGCCTGGCCAGCCGGCTCGGCCACCACACCCACCGGCCCAGGTCCAGGTTGAGCGCGGTGACAAGCACCGAGCGCACCACGATGGTGTCGAGCAGCACGCCGAACGCCACCGCGAACCCGATCTCGATGAAGGTGGTGAGCGGCAGCGTGGCCAGCACCGCGAACGTGCCGGCCAGCACCGCCCCCGCGGAGGTGATGACGCCGCCGGTCGCGGCGAGGCCGGTCACCGCGCCGCACCGCGCGCCCTGGCGGGCCGCCTCTTCACGGACCCGGGTCATTAGGAAGATGTTGTAGTCGATGCCGAGCGCGACCAGGAACACGAAGACAAACAGCGGGAACGTGGTGTCCGCGCCGCCGAAGTGGAACACATGGTCAAAGAACAGCGCGCTGATGCCGAGCGCCGCGGCGAACGACAGCACCACGGTCGCCATCAGCATGATCGGCGCGACGAGCGCGCGCAGCAGCAGCGTCAAGATGACGAACACCACGACGAGGATGATCGGGATGATCAGCGTCCGGTCATGCGCCGCCGCCCGCTGCACGTCAAGGTTGACCGCCGTGTTCCCGCCGACGATCGCGTTTGCCCCGGGGACCGTTTGCACCGCGGCGCGCGCTCGGTCGATAGTCGTGTAGGCGGCCTGGCTGTCCGGCGCCGAGGTGAGCGTGGCCTCCAGGTAGTCGTGGCCCGCGACGGACTGCGGCTTGGTCACCGCGGTCAGGCCTTGCACCGAGCCGAGCGCGCTGGCGAGCCGCGGCCCGGAGCCGGGGTTGCCGAACACCTGCACCGGCTGCCCGGCGCCGCCGGGGAAGTGCGCGTCGAGCACGGCCTGCCCGGCCACGGAATCCGGCGTGCCGCGGAATCCCTGGGCGACGGTGAGGCCACCCGCGTGCAGGCCGGCGAGGCCGATCGCCATCGCGCCGAGCACGAGCGTCGTGCCGACCCAGACCAGCCGCGGCCGCCGCGCGATGCGCCGTCCGGTCTTGGCCCACAGGCCCTTGGTCGTCGGCTCCTCGGACCCGAACGACGGCCGGGTCGGCCAGAACACCCATCGCCCGGTGGCCACGAGCAGCGCGGGCAGCAGCGTCATCATCGAGGTGAGCGCGATCGCCACGCCGATCGCCAGCACCGGCCCCATGGACGAGGTGGAGTTGAGCGTGGCGAGCGACAGCGTGAGCAGCGACAGGAGCACGGTCCCGCCACTGGCCACGATCGCGGGCCCGGCCCGCCGGATCGCTACTGCCATCGCCGCGTGCCGGTCGGCGTGCCGCCGCAGCTCCTCCCGGTACCTGGCGGTCAGCAGCAGTGCGTAGTCGGTGCCCGCGCCGAACACGAGCACGTCGAGGATCCCGGCCGACTGCGCGTTCACGGTCAGCCCCGCGTGCGCGGCGAGCAGGTAGATCACCGCCTGCGCGGTGACGAGCGCCGCTCCCACGGAGATCACGGGAAGCAGCCAGAGCACCGGGCTTCGGTAGGTCAGCAGCAGCAGCACGATCACCACCGCGAGGGCGG